>Ga0194123_10001640_pt1 | contig 32769 bp, 31 predicted proteins | sample TA2MahsurfametaG_5_FD_155479 | JGI IMG/M metagenome (GOLD analysis project Ga0194123, IMG submission 155479) | Freshwater microbial communities from Lake Tanganyika, Tanzania - TA2015023 Mahale A surface | ecosystem: Environmental > Aquatic > Freshwater > Lake | place: Tanzania: Lake Tanganyika... | reverse complement strand
ACTCTTTGTTCCACTTATAAAAGGTGGCTTGGGATATACCATGTTTGCGGCAAAGCTCTGCAATGGAGTATTCCCCTCGTTGAGCTTCCATTACGATTACTAACTTTTGTTCTGAGGAAAAGAGTCTCCTTGTCTTGCGGCGGATCTCTTTAATGAAGTTCTCTGTAGATTGTTTTGGCTTCTGTTCCATGTCATTATTGGTTTAATTATTAATGATGGAAACACTCTACTAATTTAGACTATATCTTGTCCACTTTATGCTGACGATTTACAACGATTAATATATTTATAAAATCAATATCTAATTTACGAAGCATGAAATTTGATTTTTTAATTATCATGCTTAATTTAAAATATCGGCAATTAATATTTCATTATTTTGATCAAAATCATACCAATTTTCTTTAGACTATTTTCCAGCCCCAGGTTTTCTTATCTCTATTATATGTTCTGATAGCTACTCCTTTATACTCTATATCATTTAATAACTTCAATTTAGTTAGTACATTAGGATGTATAAATGCATTATCAACAAATCCAAAAGATTTCCCTTCAGGTATTTTTACTTTCCCAGTTACATCTTTAATGAATTTGCTTTTAAATAAGTCATCAACTCCTTTAACCAAGGTATAAACCTGATATGCTCCACTTTGTGAACCACCTTGAAATCTTACTTTTAAAATATCCCCTATTTTAACATCAGATATAAAACGATCGTATTTTAAAAAACCAAACTTAGTTTCAGATGCAATGAAATTAAGTATCTTCTTATCTGCGTTTACAAATTCAACAATTAAAGTTTCCTCAGGTACATCACTGAATAAAACTGCTTCGGCAATTGGTAAATAGGCTTTATAGAAACCAAAATTTGATTTAGACTGTACCGCTGTTTTATACCAATCCATAGCTTGCCAATTTGTAACCTCAGCAGGTATTTTAAAACCGTGTTCTGTTCTTGCATGAACTAATAAATCTATTTCTGTCCTTGCCTCATTATATAGTTTTCTGGCAATTAAGAGCCTTGCTATTTTTTGTCTAAGACTGACCAACATTTCATCAGGACTTTTACAAGATAATGCCTTACAATAGCAAGCGAATACTTTTTCCGGATCGCTTGAAAACGCTTCTGCAAGAATTTCCCATACCCAAAAATCATTGCGTTTCTTCTTGGCAAAGGGCAACAATGATTCGAGCATATTATCCTTGTCTCCTAATGCCAATAATAGTTTTGCATTAAAATAGGCCGGGTATTGAAACTGGGGGTAATTTTCTACTATTTGAGACAAGACCGGCAGGAAAGCTTCAGCTTTCTCTTTATTAAAAATAATTTCACCGTGCTGGGTTTGCTTCGGCAATAAATGTTTTGCATAGGCAATATAAGCCTGCTCAGCAATCGCCATTACTTCTTTGCCATTGGGCATTTTTTCCTTTTGGAAATCTTCTGGTCTAAAATTTTTGAAATCCCACCAGTCAGCAAATTCAATATATCTATTAGACTCTTTTATTCCTTTATGCATTGCATTAAAAAGGACACTAAACCATTTGGAATTTCTTTTTAATGACAACTCCTTAATTGAATCAAACAAACGATGTATTTTGTTAATATCCAGAGTAGCTTCATGAGTAATAACCCTTGCTGCTTTGGAAATAACAATCGATATGTTCTCGAAAAACATTTCTTCAGATGCCGGTAAATCCAATTCTTTCACCTCGTTTATTTTCTCTATAAAAGCATCTAAATTTGATGCAAGTTCATCGAGTTGTGCATATAACACCCAACTCAAATTCCGCTTACCCCAAATATTTACCAAATCAGCTTCCAATTCTACTTTGGCCATAGCATAAGCTTCCTCTAATTTTCCCGCCTGACGAAGTTCTTTTATTTCTTTAGCTGGCATATTCGTCTTGTTTAAAAGTTTGCAATGCCGTTTGAATGCTGGAGAGCAATGACTGACTGTTGGTCATGTTTTGAATAGGGATAACCCTACCAAAGAAACCATTCTTTTTATATTCAAAATCTACAATGGCTGTTTCATTGTTTCGCTTTAATGTATAGCGTTCCCTGTATTGCTGATGTTCAATACCATCAATTGTAATATCTGTTTCTTTAAACAACAATACTAAGTCATCAAACAAACTTCTTGTAAAAGGGAACTCTTCTTCTAACTCGAAGTCAAATTCAATTTGGCTAATAATCGTTTCGGCTGTGTTTCCCTTTATGGAAACATTTGGCAAATAATTTAATATTTCAGCAAGTGCAATATTTAATGAACTGTTTGGAGAAAGATTTGGCATTGACGCAAATGGTTTTCTAAATTCATTTTGGCCATTTACATAAGTTCTGAAAACTGCTTTGTCTTGCTCCCTCATAAAAGAGTATCTAATCTCATAGCCAATTTTCTCCCACCCAACAATTTCAATGTATTGTTTTCTTACTGCCTGGCGAACCTTGATAAAATGATCCTGTAAGGGTTCAGGTTGCTCTAAAAGGTTCAGCATTGAAAGCTGTTGCAGTAATTCGTTATCCAGACTGGTTTCTTCTGTTTGAACCTGACTGCCGGTTAATTCATTTAATGCATTCAAGACTGTTACATCGACGAATGCCATAGCTGAATAGGAATTGAAAAATGGTGGGTTTAATGCATACAATGTTTTTGATGCCCGGGTGATAGCCGTGTAGGCCCAGCGGTAGAAATCTTGATTAGTTTTACCTGCTCTCCGTTGTTTGTCAGTAAAGCAGTCGAAGCCTTCCATATTATCATTATCCCATACGGTAAATACATTATCCCATTCGCCACCTTGAGCCTTGTGGCAAGTAACGGCATAACCATACTTCATCAACATGCAATTGAAATACTCATCCTGCATGATGGCTTCCTTAAACTCTTCTGTTTTGGGCTTTAAACCCTTGTGCCTGGAAGTAAAGTCTACATACAAAGCTTGAGTTTCTTCAGGCTTCAAATAATTATCTCCGTAAAGGAAGTTTTCAAGCATCTTACCCTTTACAATCTTATTATTGCTTTCTGAATCAGGAAAAACCAATACCACATCACGCCAATAAAGTGTTACCGGATTTTTACCTCTTAACGCAATTGTTCTCTGTGTGACTATATCACTTACTTCATTGATAACGGCAAACTCACCATTGAAAATACCTTTGCGATAATTATTACCACCCATGATAACAATATCACTTTTTTGAATAGGTAATTCGGCATTGCCAAATATTCGTTCTCTTATTTGCAAATTGAGATCCAGACAGGTTTTGTTTTTACTGGCAATTATAATTTTTGGACTTGCTGCTTTTTGCCAGGTGTCAAGGAAAGTTTCATAAGTAGGATTTAAAATATCCTTTCCATTGGAACGCAAATTGAAATCGTTAAAGAAACGGGCTGAAATACTCTTGCGTATTTTTGCAGCTGCTCTTAATATGCCACTATCACCACCTTGCCTTTTCACTTCCTTCATTTCGGTTTCTTCAGAAGAAATATTGAAATGCTCTTTTAGATAACTTGCTTCAAAAGCTTTTGAACTATTATCACCTACCGGAGGTAACTGACAAGGGTCTCCAACGAAGATGATTTTAGAATTTACATTTGGCTGTACAACTCTTGTGTAGGTAATCAAATCAGACAATAAATGGCTTGAACCAAAACGAAAAAACTCTCCTTGGCTTTTGGCATCAGATAGCATGGAGGCTTCATCCACTATGAATATCTTGCCAGCCACATCCACATTATTACGGATTTTATAATAGTAATAGAAAGAATCACCTTCTTCAATCTCTACCATATCCTCATAGCTGTAAATAGACTTATGAATAGTAAAAGCCTCTTGCCCGGTTTTTTCTCTAATTACTTTGGCGGCTCTGCCTGTTGGAGCCATCAGGTCAAAATCCTTTTCAACTGCATTGAGATATTCAACTAACCCTTTCAGGATGGTTGTTTTACCACTACCAGCATATCCTTTCAGCATAAACACCTGCACCGGACTGGCTAAAAAAGCCTCCAACTTAGTTAAGGCAGTTTCCTGGCCCTGACATAGGTTTAAATGCTTAAAGTGATAGAATATGCTCATGTCTTTTAATTTCTATGCAAATGTTGTATTCAATTGTGCGGTGTAACTGCACAATTGAATATTTTTAAAAAGGCAATATATCGTCTTCGCTATTTGGAATAAAATCATCTGTAGTAACGGCATTGTCTGGTGTGTTTTGAGTGTTTGTGCCTGCTACCTCTATTTTCCATGCTTTAATATCGGTATACCATCTACTGTTGTATTCCCGGCTTTCGATGTCGAAATCAATTTTTAATATGTTACCAATTTGCAATTGGCCTTCATTGATTTTATCACCCAAAATGTAAATGCATACTTTCTTAGGATATTGACCCTCTGTTTCAACAATGATGTCTTGTTTTTTCCATTCTCCATTTTTACCTGTACCGGTTTGGATTGGAAGTAGCTGGGTGAGTTTGGCTGTGAGTTGCATTTTATATATTCTTGTTAATAGTTGTAATAAAGTCTTCTAAGAAGCCTAAAAATTTGAAATAATACTTATGTTGATTTGGAATTAAATCGTCAATAATATTCTGCTGATATTGGCTTTGTGCTGCACCTCTATGATTTAAATTTCTGCCCTGATACAAGAAATTCCCGATTTCATATATTCTATCAAACAAATCAGAATTTGTTCTCAACTCTTTGTTAAAGTAATAAAAATAAAGAACCGCACGATATTTATGATTAAAAAACCAACCTTGAATAGGAGCAGTAATTTGAATATTAATTTTTGCTTGATCACTTGTTAGAAATATTAACTTTCCGATTGTTTGATTACCTCTCCTAATGAATTCTCCAGTGGCAATATCATATTTTAATACAGCAGGTAAATCTTTATTTTCTCTGAAATAATTCGAGAACTCTGGTGAGAGTATAAGTGTACTTATTATTAATTCTATTTGCTGGTACGCTGCTAAACAAAAATCTTCAAAATTGTCATCTCGTCTAAAGGTTTCCATGCGAATAAAATCATCAATTAGCCTAGGCTTGATATCCAATAGTTTAAAATCATGGTAAAATTTTTCAGAGTGTTCCTTAATTATTTTCTGTAAACAATATTCATAAATTTCATCAATATGATTAGAGGAAAAGCTGACTGATGATTTTGAAATTAATTTATCTTTCAATTTTTCGGAAAACCATTCATTTCCTTGTAAATCACAAAGCTCATTGATAAAGTCAATGAGCTTATTAAGATTATTTTTATTAGTAGACATTTATCTATTTGTTGTTAGGTTTCAAATATGTATCAAATAAGTATTCATCAATACATTCGATTAATTCATCATCCTTACTATCTAATACAATATCAGTAAAAGTCTTTGGCAAGTTTGCAAAGCCAATAAATGCCGCCCACATTGAAAACGCAAAGTGAATGTCTTTTGCTTCTTTGTTGTAAGCGTAATTTTTCAATTCATCATTATTGTATGGCTTAATAATAAATGAAATAAAGTTTTGTAAAACTGGAATTGAGTTTGGGAAAGTGTAATTCACTTCTTTGTTTACTCTGTATGCAGTAAGTCTTTTAAGATGTGAAAGAATTTCTATCCCGATTACTGTTACAGCGTATTTACTTTTAGAAAAACTTTCAAAAACCTTTTCTGAAATGTTTGTAATACTCGTTTCAGAAACTTCGGTTGAAAAGTTTGTTTCTAACAAAACAACTTCTAAAATCTCTTTGTATAAAAATCTTTCTTCATCAGATGCAAATTCAAGTAGTTCGGATTGTAACGAAATAACGAAGTCATTTTGCTTACTTCCATTGAAAGCATTTGACAGAGACTGAATGTTAAATTTAATTTGAGAAAGGTCAGGATATTTTTTCTGTGATTGTTGTGATTGTGTTATCTTGTCATTGGTTGAAAAGATTAGGTCATTGATGTAACCTGATATTTTATAAAACTGTTCGTCAATGTTACTGTCGTATTGGGTTCTGCCAAACTCTGAGTATTCGGCAAGCTCTAATTTATATTTCTGTATTTCAGATTTTCCTGGCCTCCTTTCTTCCTTGATTTTTTCAATCGCTTCCTTTATTTCTGTAATTCTTTCTTTAAGTGAACTTTTTTGGTCATACTCTAGCGTATTCTTTTTGGGTCGCTTGATTGATTTATATTCTGCATCAAGTTTTTTTTGTTGCTCCCAAAGTTTTTCCTCCTTTGATTTTAATTTAAAATCATCGTTTTGCAAAACCTGTAATCTGTCTTTAAGTCTTTGAATAAGGGATTGGTCAATGCTCGCATACTTTTGTCTTTGAGATGCAAGAGTTGAAAGTCGAAGTGTTTGAAGGTTGCCAATTTCCGTTAGTCGCTGGTTGATACTTTGAAAAACAGTAGAAGCCGTTTCGTGGAACACAATGGAAAATGTTTTTTCAACATCATTTACAATTTCAGATAACGGAATTATCATTTCGGAATTGAACTCCTCTGATAATTCTAGTCGGGTTCGAAAGCCACTCATCTTACTTTTTAGATTTTGCAAACTCGTTTCAAGTGTGATTTGGAGACTTGTCTTTTTACCAATCGTGCTGCAAACAAGCCCGTAAATAAGCCCTTTGATTTGATTAAATGCTTTGTCAAAGTAAAGTTGTTCCTCATTGGCTGTTTCACTCAATCTCTCGTTGGGATTGAAATCGAAATTGTCAGAGGGGGAGTGAATATGTAGTATGTTCTGCTTGTGTGCAGAAAAGGTGAACTCTACATCATACTTTTTTAAAGTTTTTGTTTCAAGATTTATTGAGAGGGTTGCAAGAAAAATGTTTTTATCTTCCTCGCTAAGAAATCTTATTTGAAAATTTCCTCGTTTAAAATAGATTGTCTTACGGTAATAAGCAATTTCGTTTTCATCAACTTCAATAAAGTTGCGATCAAGTATATTGGAATTGATAAGTATGAATACAGGTTTTCCAATGCTAGGTGTGAACGAAAAGTTTTTTGGATAGAGAATGATTGAATTGCTTGCTTCAATTAGTTTTCCTCTGTCATCAGCAATTTGATTGCTCTTGCTCCCAAAAAGTCTTTTGGTATAAAATAAAAATGGTGATATGCTTTCGGTTGCGAAAACATCGGACAAGTTCCAAGTGGTTGTTGGTATCCAATAATGTTTTTTAATTTCTTTCATCTAATGTCAAAATTTTCTTTTGGTACTTCTTCCAACAAGGATGTCAAACGGTTTTGATAAGTGATGAACAACCTTCTGCTTGTTCTTGTCATTCCAACATAGAAGGGGCTTCTTTCAACTCCATTCTCTGCAAACGGAAGAAAGATATTTTCAAACTGTGTTCCTTTTGAGCTGTGATAAGTCAGAATACTTGGGTTGTTCGGATTTGTGAAGTCAAGCGTATCTATTTGTCTGAACCTTCCAAAGGGGTCTCCTGCAATTGCAGCGGTAATTTTAACCTGTACATCAAAATTTTTCTTGTTGAGATATTCAAATACTTCTTTTACATCGTCATTGTTGGGAACTAAAATTCCAACATCATCCAAATTTTCTTTTTGGATTTCCTGCACTATGAAATCAAGTTGTTCTTTTCTTGACGCACATTTTTTTATTACTGGCTTTGGGAAATCAGGGAAATCTGTTTTTCCATTATTTCTTCTACTTGTCTCAACTAAGTTCTGTTTGTTGACTGAAACAAGTTCTGCAACTTTTGCAATTGTTTTTGGTAGACGGTAATTGAATGTTAGAAAATATCTTTGTAGCTGTAATGATGAGGCAATGTTGTCCATGCTTGTTCCTCTATTGGAATAAACTTGTTGCAAAGTGTCGCCAAGCAGGAGCATACTCTTAATTGTGTCAGTTTTGAAGTTTAGAATTTCATTGATAGAAAAATCTTGAACCTCGTCAACAATCATGTAATCAACAATTAATTTCTTACTAAACAAACCGCCTGCTGTAATCAGTTGATAGATTTTTGTGTCGTTCAGATTTATGTTGGTTACAGTCTCTGTTTTTTCAAACCACCTTTGTCGTCTGTAAAAAGTGTAGTATAAACTGTCTGAAACAAAATCTGCAAAATCAATGGTCACATACTTGCTAAGTTCCTGCTCTTTGCTCCGCCTTTCATGAAGTGATAGTTTTTTGTTAATAGTTAAAAGTTCTTCATAGAGTTTTTCGTATTGACTTTTTTTGTCGCTGCTGCAAGCACGATAAATATCTGTTTCGGTGTCTGACTTTTTCAGATACAAAATGTCAGGGCTGATGCCTTTGCCTGCACTACTGTCAAGTTTGCAATAAACATCACCTTTAACATCAATGCCACGATTGAACCAACTCCATTCGTAAACTGCTCGTTCTGGCGGTAGTTTCAAAACTTTAAGTCCAAATTCAATCATGGTCTTAAGGGCTTTGGTGTAAACGATTAGTGCAAATGTTCCTGAAATATTTGCTTGTGCGGCTCTTTGCAAAGCCAAAATTGTCTTGCCACTACCCGCACTGCCTTGAACAATAAAGCTATTGTTGAAGTCAATCATTACGATTTGTCGCTGTGAGTCGTCAAGGTTGCTAGTATACCAATCGTTAAGTTTCATATTTTGAATTTATTTTTTATAGTTTGACATTGCATTTTCTAGATTATTTTCAATTAATTGGTTTAGTATTTTCTCAAGATAGTTTTTCCTAGATAATTTGCTATGTTCAGGTTTGATTAATTTAGCAAAACGACCATTAAGTTTTAAATACAATTCATTATCTGCCCCTTTCACCATTTTGAGGTAATCCAATTTGCCGGAAATAACATTTGCCATATCTGGCTTGCCATTCTTTACATGGCCTTTGTCGGCAATGTATTGCTGTAAAATGAATCCTGAGGCTCTTTCGTAACCATACCTTTCCCAGTAATAAAGCCACATACGCAATTGCTTGATATATCGCTGCTGGACATTTGTTTTTTCATTCACCAACAAACCGGTTACTTCTTTACGGTAGCCGTCTTTTTGCAAACGAGTTTTGCTCTCTTTAATATGAAAGTTTTGCTCAGCAATTACCCTGTATAATTCTTTTAAAAAATCACTGTCAGGCTGATATACATTGTGCATAGAACTAAAAGTGATATCATCTGCATAACGACTGTATTTCAGCCCAAAACGTTTTGCTACTCCTGTTAGTAAATAATCGAGTTTTTGACAAACTATATTTGTAATTACCGGTGAGGTGGGAGCACCCTGTGGCAATACATTACGTTTTACTTTTTTCCATTCGCCAGTTTCGCTTTTGCGTTCTACCTCCATTTGAGTGCAGCACAATGATGCAATGATATTGGCCAAAGCGCTTCTGTTGTCTTTTGCGGCTAATTTATTTTGATGTAATTCAATAAGTTTAAAAAAAGGATGAGCTAAAGAAGCGACTGAGATACTTTCTCGGTTGTTATTTATTTGAATTGCATTTTTAACTGATTCATAGCTACTTCTTTCTAAATAAAGTGTAATTGTACCTTTTGCGTGACCCCCTTTAGTATTGATTTCGTAAACAATGGTTTCCCCTGACCTTAATGGTAGCTTTTTCCATCCGTTCCTAAAATAGCATCCCTCATATTCATAATATAATATTTGTTCATTTCTATTATCTGAACCTGCATGGTGCATTGTAAGTAAACGAACCTGAAAATGAGGCGTCAACGAATTAAGTTGATTACCTAGACTATGCTTTTCATTTAGATTAAATGGTTTTAATTGTAAACATTTCCACACCCTTGCTTGATCAATCCCTGGAAAAAAATCTTTCAAGTCGATATTGTAAACATACCTACTATTAACATGTAATTTAGCATTATCTACTATAGACCTGTTTCTCACAAAGCCCATAGCGGCATTTTGTGGTTCATAAAAACATTGTAATACAAAACTCAATGTTTTTTGAAGGGATTTTAGGCCCTTTACCGGAGCATGTATGCACCGTTCAGCTCCTGATTTTTTCTTTATTTTAAATTCCGCATATCGCTTTCCCCCAAGTTTCGGGTTAGCATACCATGTGAGTTGTTTCAATTCAAATGGAACAGCCTTTTCTCCATAAATCATAGGTTTTACCTCATTAAGCAAATGAAGCAGATCTTCCCTGGACTGCATTTTTTCGAAAGCAGTTCTGATTTGGTCGATATGTTCTTGTTCCAGTTTCATTTTTTAATTATGTTCAATGAAGCCTGCTGCTATATTCTTTGTTTGTGAACTCAACTTATATCTAAATAAAATAAATAATAATATTTCAATAGTATTATCAGGTTAGAGATCCAGGTACTCTTTAGCCAACAATAACCAAGAAACATTCATCCCCCGATAAATCGGAGAACACCAACCGATCTGAAACTGCCTTGCAGCGGCTTCCAGTTGGCACAAATCAATATCATACAACAGGCTTTCAAAGAACGAATTGCAAACAAATAATGCAACTGTGCAGTGTAGATGCATAAATGTAATTAATTTCAAGTATCTGTCTTGAAAGGTTATCAATAAGATTTTAAAGAAATTTTATTTTATTTATATATAAATCATTAATAACGAAACAATTACTGTAATGGCAACAAATAAAAATGCTCTTATCCGCTATAAAGTACTTGATAAATGTTTCAGAAATCCAGGCAAAAGATATTTCATTGATGATCTTATTAAGGAGTGTGAAAATGTATTACTTGAAATTGACCCGGAATCAAACGGAATAAGCAGAAGGCAGATATTTGAGGATATAGCTTTTATGGAAAGTAAAGAAGGTTGGAGTATTGAACTGGAGAAGAATCGAGAAGGTAAGAAAGTTTATTACAGATATGTGGATTCGGCTTTTTCCATAAATAATATGCCACTGAATGAAATGGAAGTGAATCAATTGAAGGCAGCGATGGACATTCTCTCTCAATTCAAAGGCATGCCTCAATTTGAATGGATTAATGAAATGGTTCCTAAACTACGGCAAGGTATTACGACGGAGCAAAAATCAACAACAATTATTGATTTTGACAATAACCAATATCTAAAAGGGATTGAATACCTTGGCCAATTGTATAATGCTATATTTTACAAAAAGGTTTTAAAAATCAGCTATCAACCTTTTGAAAATAATATACCATTTGATGTAGTTATACATCCGTATTTTTTGAAGCAGTATAATAATCGTTGGTTCCTATTTGGATATAACCCAGAAAAAGAAAAATATGATTGGAACCTAGCTATAGATCGTATTCTTGATTTAAATGAAATAAAAGGAAAATATCAAAAAAATACAAGAATTGATTGGTTTGAGTACTTTGACGATATTATTGGAGTAACTAAACCATCTGGTGAAAATATCAAGAAGGTTGTGCTTCATTTTCATGGTAAAACTGGGAAATATATTGAGAATAAACCACTACACGGATCCCAAAAATCAAAATGGATTAATGATAATACATTAGAAGTAATACTCAATGTGATCATCAATTACGAACTTGAAAGATTAATACTTTCATACGCCGATAGTATTAATATAATTCAACCAATAGAACTGATAAGTAGTATTAAAAAGAAATTAAAAATAGCAATCAACACACTTTAAGTTATTAAATTTTAATTTAATTGATTCATAAAAAATATACTTGCCTAGCTAATATCTACAGACATCTTTAGATTAATTTTCTTCCTCTCCCCATTCCCCCCTTGAATATAATAATGTTTAGCAAGATCCGGTCCAATTGCCTCTTCAAAAACCCTCTTGATCCTGGAGATCTTTTCACTGGCTGAATTACTTAATACATTAACTAAATCATTAATGCGCTCACGCATTTCCTCGAGTGTACCAGTATGGGAAATCTTTTCATAAAAATCAATCAGTTCTTGACGATGATCCGCAAGGTCGGTTAGATATAATCCCTCAGGATATCTCATGAACAAAAAATACAAGACTTTTTCAAGTGGACGAAGTTTAATCTCAATATTTCCAAAATCAGGTAAAAATATTCGATGGTTCCTCTCATCAATATACACACTGCTAAGTGAAACGTGCTGTTTGAAATTTTGAGCATATAACATCTTTATACGCAGTGAATCTATAATACTTAATGCATGCAAAATATCAGTCATTGGCATATTAAATTTCAACTTTGACATACACTCCCCGCAAATATCTGCTGTACGCATTTTCAAAATTATCTCGCGTTTTTCCATACAGAGATCATTGATACAACCAATTGAACGTTTATGTGCTTGTTCTAAAACTGGAATGGAATTATCAAAAGAAAACCTATGAGCCAACAAAGCAATTACTTCATAAGCAATAGGAAATTTCCTATGACAGTTCAAGAACATATCCCAATCTGCTGTATGTATGAAGCCATTGTTAGGCTTTTCTACATCCAAAGTAGCAAACCAATTATAATTATTACTGATGTCAGTAAGTAGAATAACAATTTCATCCTTGGGAATTGAATACTTTTTTCTATATGTTTCACATTTTTTGAAAATAGTACCCCATGAAGCAGTTTTCAGTTTCACTGGAAACTTAAAATCAGATGGCAGTTTTGATATATTACTTAAAGGTGGGGCCTCTTTTTTAATGAAAGAATCTTCATCGATGTAATTCTTATCATATAATTCTTCTTCATCGAAATTGATAATACTTTTTTGATCACACTTGAATTGCAACGTCCCATCGGTTGCAGTAAGCAAATCATATACAGATGTGAAAACATCAGCGGAAACCTCAGAACTCTTAATGAGATGAATAGTCATTCTTCGGGTTTATTAAAGAATCATATTTAGTGACTGGTAGTGATCAAGTTAAAACATTTTCCGAAGATCTCCTCCCTTTCTTTTTCTCTCATAATATCCTCGCATCGACTGATTTAGCTTATCCCAAACTTCATTTTTCATTAAAGCTTTTTGAAAAACCACACTATTATTTCTTTGTATTGACATTCGCTCTGCCACATCCACTGCATCTAGTGTTGCCCCAAGAAAACTAAATGTCCAGGTGCCAGTCTCTTCTCTCTGTTCCACCATCTCTTTTACATCCTTCAGAGTATATAATTTTGAAGCATTTTCATAGCCATCTGTTAGAACGACCATTACCACAGTTGTAGGTAATTCTTTGTTTGAATTTTCTTGCAGTATTGAAAGTTTTTTCATTGAATCTGCCATAGCGTCAAGCATAGCTGTCGATCCATTTGGTTTATAATTGTCTTGATCCATTTTATACGCATTTGATAAGACCTCCATAAAATATTTATGATCTACTTCTGTATTAAAAGTTGTAAGACCGATTGTTGTAAGTTGCTCTGGATACTCGAACTCCAGTTCTTTGATTTTTGATATCTGCTCATTAAAACCATTGATGGTTTGGTGAATACAATCAGACATCGACCCACTTTTGTCAACAACAAGATGGTAAATAGTTTTTTGTGTTTTCATGTTCTTATTTTTAGTGTTTAATAATTGATTAGACAACTGCTGCATAAATTTTATCAGGATAATTGCCAAAAACAAACTCTGTAACTGGGCAAAGCCAAATCTCGTGATTATGAGTATTACCATATAAACTAATCACCTTATAGTAAGGACCATATTCTACAGGAGCATGCCCTATTTGGTTGAGTAGATGATGGTTTAATCCTCTGTGAGTCTTCTTCATATGTGTATGATAACACATAAATTGCTGGGTAGAAAGTTTAAGGGTGACAGCATCCCCTTCTTGAGATAAGAGATCAGGAAAAGAATCGGTACCATCAACCATCATGAGATTAGCTCTAGTACCAAGCCCCTGCTCAAGAAAATTTGGAAGATCGGCATACCAAATACCTTCATCTTTAACAAAACCTAGGAATTGAATTGTGCTTTTAGTGATAGTTTCCATAATTTGATTGTTTAGGATACAAAACTACCACGAAGCAATTCCCTGGTTATATTCTTACAACCTTGTAATTAATTTTATCAACCGGTTTCAATTATAAATTTGTTCTTGCTTATTCTTAACCTTATAACTATTATATAATCTATTCCAATAGCTAATTTATAATTATAAACCTTTATTAAATAAAATTCTAATAATTACAACTATGCCATTTTATTTTGCCTATGGATCAAATATGGATTATTCACAAATGATTAGCCGATGCCCAGATTCAAAACTTATGGGTAAAGCTATTTTACAGGATCATAAGATTGCATTTACCCGTTTTTCATCAAAATGGGACAGTGCGGTCGCAGATATTTTAGTTTCCCCAGGTGATTCTGTTTGGGGAATATTATATGAAGTTTCAGAAGATGATTTAAGGAAACTAGACAAATATGAAGGTCACCCATATATATACATAAGAAAAAAACATATTGTATTAAAAGTTGCATCTGAATATAATATAGAACAGCTTAATTCTTCAACAAGAAATGAATTTACTTCTTTCGAAACTGAAGTATATGAAGTGGTTAAAAAAGATTTGAGTTTGAAACCAAAACTGAACTATTTAAGACCAATACTCGATGCTGCGTTTTATTATAATTTCCCAAATACTTATCAAAGATTACTATATAAATTTGGAAATATTGATTATGAAGAAAAACTTTCCAAAATAATTGATCTTTTTTTAGATTTGGATATTGCGATTCGGAATGAAAAATTAAAAGTCAACTATAAAACCCAGCAGGAATGGGCTGGAGCAAACTTAGTAATTACTGAAAGCCTTGAGCGTAAAGAAGATTTAAATAAAAATTACCCACAAGACCTCGTTATAGTAAGCAAATACTCGAGAGAGTTGAGTTATCTATTAGAAAGAATCTATAATGATGAAAATATTATATGGCAAATAGATTCTACAAATAAATACTATCTACTTTCTGAAATTGGTAATGATATTTTACATTATCAATCGAAAAATAAGGACAGTAAAACTTATAAGGAAATATGCTTAACTATGCTTCACACTGCATACAGAATAATAACAAGTGAATTCTATGAAACCTATTAACTAATTAAATATTAATTCATTTGAGAGTTAGTATTATCATTTGAATTTACCTCCAAAATTTCCTGCTCTACAAACAAATACTGTGTATTCTTCTTGCACCACTCATCTGCCTCCTCCATTGAGTTTGCTTCAATAATCGGGCCAGGCCATTTACCAAGTTGGCCATTGATATTATGAATTGCAATAACTGAGGTTAGGAATTTTTTCATGGTCAGTCTTTTGATTTTCGACGGTGCTTTCCCCTCGTTTGATAATAGTATCTTGAACGATTCTGATTTTTGATTGCATTCTTATTGGTGCTTACTGGCATTCTCACATACCCTTTTCTGAATTTGCCTCTGTAGTCAATTGAAGGTCTTACATAAACCGGTTTCTTGGCATTTCTGTCGTCTCCTGAACATGAACAAAGACTAGAGATATAGGCTAATAGGATGGCAGGAATTAAAAACAGGTATAATAGACTTATCATACAACCTCGAGAAGTTCTATTGTAAACTCTGTTATATGCTGCTTTCTTTGGGTCTGTAATCCAACCCCACCCTCTGGGAGCCTTAAACCCCAGATTATGCCGAATAATTCTCTTCACAGAGGTTCTTGCTGCAATTCGTTTGTTGAGATTTGGTATACGAAAACCTATTTTCATCTCTATTGAAGTTAGCAAAAATCTAGTTCTCTGAAAATAGTGTAGACTACTTGATAAGTCCTAAATTCTTTTTTAATCTAAATTCAATAATATCTCTAATATCCTGTTTTTTTAATTCATACTTGGAAAGAATCTCCATGGCAGAATGTATGTCTAATTCAAGATCATTTTGAGCCTTTTTAAAGTCTCCGACTAGATTATTCTCTTCCAAGTACTGTGCACCCTTTTCCAAGCCTAGTTTAAGAAGATCTGTATTTGAATAATTCATTGCAACATTATCGATAGATGTTTGCTGCCAGTTTTTCATTTTTATCATTGGAGAAGAATAAATTGATTTATCACACTCCAACTTTCCTTCATGGAAAATGAAATTCATTGTTTTGTTCATACTAGAGCTTGAGTAAGCGTATATTATTTTTATTGGAACCAGAAATTCATACAAACCTTCTGTTTCGCCATGTATTGCCCTCATAATTCCTGGGGTTGATAATTCTATACCTCCGGGCATTACTCTTAAATTACAAATTGTAGTATCAAACTTCTTTTTCAGTAATCTTTTAAAAGTTAATAGGGCGTCGTTTAATTCTTTACGATCAATCTTTAATCTACTTTCAAGCTGTTGTTTCATTTTGTTTAAAGTTTAATTTTCTGATCAATATTACAATTGCAATAAACTGTGAAAGTGTTAATAGTGGCCAAATAACACAAAAAATCCAAACATTAGCTTCTTCGTATGATACCCCAAATATTTTAGATATATAAATAAGGGACTCAACACAGAAATTAAAAATATGATGAATCATATTATGTCTTTTTTTTTAAATGAATGCCAAATTTTATGATTATTTAAAGTTGATATAAATCAACTGTATAAATGGAATTTATAGATATGAGACTATTTTTTTGATTACCCATAATGAGAGAAAGAAATATAAATAGTATAGAAAAAAATATCCCATTATTGCATAATCAACTCTATTGTCATATTCTGTAAAATCACTTAATGCAATAATAAATAAAAGAAAAAATAGAATTGAAAAAGAAAATCTCAGCCAAAATAAGGTCAAGGCTTTAAACATTGAAATGTAGAAATAATAAACAAGCGTAAAAGAAATAAACAATATCCAAACCCACATGAAAATTTTAAAGCCGCTCTCGGCCATAAGAATTTCTGGTTTAAATACTTTTGGTGCAAAATATAAAATCAGTTTGTCTACTGATATGAAAACCAATACTGGTATAATGAAAAAAAAGTGGACAAATTTCAAGATAACCTTGTATGGGAATGATATTTTTAATTTATTGATCACTCTGGCTTTTTATAAGGAATGGCATCAACCTTGAGAGGTTTCATGTAAAATTCCATTCCTGTTAGAGTATCTGGGTATATGATACGAAGTCCATATTCATTCGACTTAGGGAAAAAGAATAGAAATACATAACATTCCCTTCCCTCATTATCGTTTGCGTCATACCACCTTCGGTCTACTGAGGTGGAATCTTCATATATCTCGGGTGACTCGTTTAGTATAAACCTTGAAGTATCACCATCAATTACCTGTATTTCATCAAATGTCAATATTATCTTGGGGTTCTTGGTTTTTAAACCATGTGTCGAAGTGTCTTTATCATAGTCTTTCGTTTTGTCATTCCACATAATGTAATCCTTACTGCTTGGCCTTGTATATACAGTTTGTGAAAAAGATGAAAATGAAATAAGAACAAAGCAAATAAATATGGTGTTTTTCATAATCAAATTAGCTTTGGTATTAATATGAAAACTGGTTTCTTATTTGAAGTTATCTTTCGATGTCAAAATAAAAAGTTAATCACTATTCCCCCTTAGTTAAAATTTTGTTAGTTAGATTTTTAATATGATTTTATTGGGATCTGCAATTTTTAAGTAATTTTACATCATCATCATCAAGAATGCAGAAGAACACTGCATACCAACCGAGCAACCAAGCAGCGGTGGTCAATCGATGAGGACCAAAAAAGTCAAAAAAATGGATATCACATCACACTTCCACATTACAGACATTCGTCACAGCGAAGAAAAACGACTCGAAATTGGCGATCAAGTTTATCTTGTTTCCAAACATGGAGTATCAGTTAGGAAAGAAATCATTTTCGAAAAAGAATTTACAAGGGTGCCAATGGATAAATCCAATGGTGTAGCACAACATCTGAGTTTTGAGGGTTCATTTAATATTGAGGGACGACTACTTGACGTGTCAGCTCAGAGTAAAACCACTTTTGGACCTCTTGGTGACAGATTATCCCTTTATGCATATTATGACAATAAAGTTATTGGGAATTATAGGGCTTTAAGATCATATATGGGAGGCGGAATTGATGGTAAATGGCCATTTCTTAAAACAAAGGAGTGGAGTATCATATTCACATTTAACTCTACTGGGTTTCACAACAAAAATAATTTTCTAAAAATAGAATATTTCAAAACTATTATACATGACCCATTTCTTATAAATGAAGATGAGAAAAGAAAAAGTTTAACAGGGAAAAATCTATCAGATGAATTTTTGAAAACAATATTTGACATTAATGACCTTGAAAAGCATAAAAATATTGAATGGCTTATACCAGTAAAAGTCAATAATCCCACTGATGAGATATTTAAAATCTCTTGTTGCTCTTATGCTGGCTATGAATCTTATTGTAAAGTTTATTATGGAAATTTATTGAAAATTAAAGAATATATGACAAATAGAGAATTCATTGGGAAAGCAGTCAATGATACAAAATTGCATACTTTAGAAATTCATAATGAAAAAGATAAATTATATTTTTCCCCCTGGTTAAAGACTGAAATATTTTTTATACTTTAAAAATTCTTAATAAAATATTATTAAAATATTTTATAATATAAGATTGATAATTTGACGATACTTGCCCTTTTTTGGTGATATTATTTTGATGAATTTTAATTGTGTTCTTGTTTTTAAAATTCTGTCCAGACATTTAGGGGGTCAATACACTCCATCCTTTAGGGAGATCAATAACTAATGGTATTCTTTATCTATGAAATTATCTTCTCTCGCATCAAACTAATATCTATCATTCCAGTCGCAATCAAGTCTGATTCTACCTCCACCTAACTTAGGCAAATGCTATTTACTCATAATTTATTTTCATTAGTCGTAGAAGTTGTTGATAATAAAAGAAAATTTAATGGGGCCTCCATTGAACTAATAAAATAATTTTCATTTGAGTCACATTTATCTTTTAGTAATCGTAATCCACCATTTGCATAAGACTCCATCAAGTCAATGAGTAAGGTAACTGCTTTTTTGATTTCATTTTCATCAGATGCTTGTTCAAGCTTAATAAAATCTATATCAGTTTTCATAATTAATGAAATAAAAATAAAATCCTGAATTTCTATAAAAGATTCTCGGCCAGATTTTCTATTCTTTTTGCCCCATTCCGATATCTTATGACCAAAGGTAACTTTGTTGTTAGTCCCTTGTTGTTCATTTGTATAAAGTCCGGTAAAAAAAGCATAGATATACATCTCATATTGTGTTGCAAATATTTTTCCCGTTTCTAATGCTTTTTCATCATTGTCTCCACCCTCATTCGATTTGTTTGCGAGCTTACTAAAAATTGGCTGATACTCATCATTATAGCCGGGTGTTCTTTCTGCCCAAATACTTTTTAAATACTTCATTACAATATTTTTAATTTATAATTTCAATTTCTGTATTAATTGTTTCTGGCCTGTCTTTATCAAAAGGGCGCTCTCGTTTTATAAAGAAAGCTTTATCTTTTTCAATGTTTTGAAAATAATCTTTGTTTACAAATGGAGTATTTGTTTCATCAGCACCTAAGAATCGTAATGTGACAACAATACGCTGTTTTTTAGTTGCTTTCAGAACTTTGAAAAATTCTTTTTCTCTATCAGGAGAGTACCTTCCGGTCGGTGCATCAAAAATCATAGGGTAATTCTCATTGTCAGCAGTTTCTGAGGCTAGATCTGCAATTGCAAATAAAATACTCAAAGGCTTAGAAATTTGCAGAGCTCCAGAATCTTCTAATGCTGAACGAATTGAATCATCTTCATTTAGAGATTTATAGGCCACCTCTTTTTCATTCTTCTTATAAAGCTCAATTTTCCCGGTAATTTCTCCTACATTAATCATTTTAAGGTAGATAGTCGCTCTCTCACTTAATAACTTTAAGAAAATTGTATATTGCTCTTCCTTAACAGTTTTAGCAATTTCTGAAAGCAACGTCAATACTTCTACTGTCGCCTTTTTAAAATCTGATTCCTTGTACTGTGATAATGTTTTTGTTCTTGTTTTTTGTAATTCTTGAAGGTGCCCATTTTTACCATCAAGCTTAATTTTATTTTCAGCAATTTTAGTAACTAGAGTGTCTTTTTCTATACTGTATCGGTCATGATTATGACTTATATTTTTTAATTCTTCCTCGGAGATATTTGGAATTTTTGCCATCAACTCCTTTTTCTCTGTTTCCAACTCGCTGATTGATTTTAAATTCTTTGCAATTTTTGAGTTGTTACCTGATATTCTTTGAATTCCAAATTCTATTTCTTCTTTTATTCTATTTTCAGAATATTTCTCTGGCTTTAATTGAATTGAGCGATTAATTATTTGAAATTCATCAATAAAATTATTTGGAAAAATAATTGGCATTTCCATTTCTTTTTCTTTCTTTTTGCTCTCCTTAAATAAAGCTATACTTTTATTAATGTATTCCTTAGAACTTGCCTCAAGGTTGGAATTGCATATCTTACATATATTGTCATTCAAAATTTCCTCCAATATTTCAAGTGATGGGAAACCGGGTGGAAAGGGTGTTGAACCATTTTTCAATTGAAGTTTTTCTTGAGCATATTTATCTCTCTCTTCATTATCTACTTTATTTTTTTCTTGTCGTAAAAGATTGATTTTGTCTGAAAATCCAGAAATAATTTTATCAAAACCAATTAAAAGATAAAAGTCGTCGAATATTTTATCAGTAAATCGATTTCGAGCCTTATTCTCATATCTAGCTTTTTCGATTTCTGTATTCAGATTTTTTATATTTTCTTCGATTTTCTTATAATCCTCGGAGATAGTAAAATTTTTTACTAGATCACTTATTTTATCGGAATAATAATCTCTTCCCTTTTCATCTTCTGCTATACTATTCTCTAATTTTTTGATTTCACGTTTAACTACCACTATTTTATTATCAATATCTTCAATTGCATCAATTGAAGCCTTATCAGCCTTAGATTCCCTTCTAAATTGTTTATCGGCACGCTCTGAAAAACTCTCTACAACTTCGTCTAATTTCTCGTAATACTTTGCATTTGAAAAGTTTTTTACTAACTCAGCAAGTTTCTCACCCTCCACAATTTTTAATGCATCAGTCTCTGTTTCAAACATTGAAAAATTTCTAAAAGCTTCAGGGAAAACTTGTTGCGTCAACTTTGAAATAGTTCTATTATCTAAATTTTTTTCCCCTGTATTTAAATCTTTAATCCATATTTCTTCTTTTATTCTAGAAAATCTTGGGGATTCATCATTTTTAGTTACTGTGAATGATTTTAATATTTTGTATTCCTCCTCATACTGAGTTATAATACATTCGATATAAACATCGAAATTTTCTTTATCTAAAACTTCTGAATATCTCTTTTTCGAGAAAACTTCCGCCAATTCCAAATCTGAATATTGATCAAAAATCCAGTTGAAAGCCGTAAAAATGGTTGACTTACCATCGCCATTATGTCCTAAAATAATATTTAAGCCATCTGAAAATTCAAATGTTTTATTGCCATAATAGCACATGAAATTATTGAGGGTCAACTTATTTATGATCATACCTTAGAATTTAAAAGATTAATAACCTGTTGATATAACGGAGTAGTATTTTCATCTTCATACTTATCGATTATTTTAGCCAAAGCAACTAATTCTGGAACTTTAGATTGCAGTGCTTTAAATATCGTTATCTCAGGATCTGCAACTATTTTGTATTTGTTGCAAAAATCTTTGTTACTTAAAAATGCTTTCAGCATTGTATCCTTTCGAGCCATATTATTATAGTGTTAGTTGATAATGTTTTAATAATGGATCTAATACTTGTCTTGTATAGTGTTTATTTTCAGACATTTCTGCAAAATCCCTCACCCTCCTTAACTCTTTCTCTATTTCGCCCTGTTCAACTTTAAATAATGAAATTTCTCCACTAGGTTCTGGGACAACCACCAAATCATAAATTATGGCTTCGTCTTTTCCTTTTGCTAACCTTAGAACCCTTCCTCTTCGCTGTATAAATTGACGTGGATTCCCTGTGCTTGCACAAAATATTGCCAATTCGGAGCGAGGTACATCTATCCCTTCATCTAAACACTTCATCGAGGTAATTACTTGTAAATTTCCATTAGCAAAATCACTAAGGATATTTTTCCGATCATCTGAGTTTGTAGAACCAATGAACTGCTTAACGGAAACATCATCAGATATTTCTCCAATTATTTTTGTATATAAATTAAGTAGATTAAGATCAGAATCTGTTTCTTTCAAAATATCTGATTTTGAGGAATCAAAAGAAGCATCCTCATCTGCTAGTCCCTCTGGTACGTATACAAGTGTGTATTTTAAGTTTTTTCTTTTTGAGTATTCATTCATCAATATTGTTTTGAATACATCTAATTTATTTTCCGCTTTATGTATTATTCGTTGTCGAGCTATACAAAGTCTATTAAAAATTTCCCTCTCTTCATCATTTTTAGGGTGAAAACTTAATATTCGTTTTGTGTAAGCTACGTAACTTTTGAATTCTGAATCAGTTAATCTTACAATTTTAGGATAATACCTGTATGGGCATAAAGCTCTAGGTTCCTTTTTAATTGCATCTTGCATTGTGTAAGAAAATGTGTAATCATTTTCATTTTTCTCGCTAAAAAACTCACGAATCTTCATGTTTACTTCATCTTGAAATTGTCTCTCAGGAGTAGCAGATAATCCAATTCTCTTTTTTAAATGAAATGTTTTTAAGCTTTTAATCAAATTATTAGAGCCCATATTATGACACTCATCAGCGATTAACAAAGTGTCGGAGGTCATTTCCTTTAGACGATCTTGGAATTTTTTTGATAAAAAAGAAGAGTATGTGGCTATAACAACATAAGAAAATTCTTTGTTGAGCAATTTCATAGTTTCTAATCGAGATAAATCAGCTTGCCAATCAGTTAAACTATAAACCTTGACTAAATTTTCAGTGAAATTAAATTTTGTACATTCGTTAACCCATTGTTCAACCAAGGAAATTGTAGGCACAAGAATCAAGGCTTTGTAATACCCCGTTTTTTTATAAATCTCTAACAAGCAATTTAGTGATGTTATTGTTTTACCAGTTCCAGTAGCCATTGCGAACATCCCTTGGTAATTATTACCTAACCAATTTTCAAAAGCAATTTTCTGATATTGTCTTGGGCCTTCTGTAAAAGGAAATTTAGGCAAATATTTTACTTCTTCAATTTCAGCAAAAAGTTTTGTAATTGCTTTTTTAAAATTAGGATTTTCAATTAAACTTGATTTTTTTTTAAGTAGCTTATCTTCTTGAATAAGTAATTCATTAATGTCTTTGCCACCAAATTTGTCTTTCAATACAACCTCAATTTTATTAACAGGAAGATATTCCACCGTTTCGTCGGTTTCTGAAAAATATTCATCAATTAACTTCAATTGCGTTCTGATAAATATGTTAGACCTACCATTTTCCCAGCTAAAAAATGCATTTAGTCCCTCTAAATTTTCAGATAATCCAAACAAAGTAAAATTACATGAGGCAGAATAACCCACTTGATTTATGCCGTCGCTAAAAACGCCGGATTTATAATGAGAGATCCCAGAACTGTCTTTTGGCTTAATAATTTTGATGTCAATTCGATTGTCTGAAATTAAATAAGACAAGCATTCAAAAAAGTGTTTGTCATATTCGCCTAATACATTACTCAATGATATAATGTCATTTAGGTCAAATACTTTTCCTTGATAATTATTTTTTTTTGAGTTTTCAAATGCTAACTTGTCTGATTCTGATAATAGATGATTAATAACCATCCTCATCTTCCCCCCCTTACTTATAAATTTTGCAAATCCGAGAGATAACAAGTTTATTGCCGCTGAACTAAAGTAACCAAGTAACAAATCAAATTTTGTGCTATTAGCTAAGCCCTCTAAATAAAATTGTGCAGGCTCATTCGGTGAACCTGTTTTATAATACCGATCTTCTGACCATTCGCAATCTTTAAGCATTATTTTTAGGTTTAGATGTTATTTTATAAATTCTGTCTACAACATCATTAACTTCATCAACAGTGTTGAATTTCCCAAGCGAAAATCTTAAAGAGCATAATGCATCTTCGGTTGATATTCCCATAGCTGTTAGCACATGAGATGGCTTATCTATTCTCGAATTACAAGCTGATCCATTTGATAAAGAGACATTTGAAAGTCGTCCAATTAATACCCTTGCATCTTCTCCAGGTAAGCATATGTTAGTAACATTAAAAATTCGCTTTTCAATATCTCCATGAATATAAGAACCCTCAACTTTTAAAAGTTTGTATTCCAAAAGATCTCTAAGTTTTTTTATATAAACTTCATTTTCGTTCATTTCTAATTGTGCAATTTCACAAGCTTCTCCAAAAGCTGCTATTGAGGGAACGTTCAAAGTTCCACTCCTTAAATTCATTTCTTGTCCACCTCCGAATTGTATTGGAATAATACTTATTCCAGGTTTTATATATAGAGCGCCAGTTCCCTTTGGAGCGTAAAATTTATGTCCGCTTAATGCTAATAGGTCAACATCTAATTCTTGGACATTTACATTAATTTTTCCGACCGCTTGCGTGGCATCTGTGAGTAAAAATGAACCTTTTTCATGAACAAGCTTTGCAATTTCGTGAATTGGATTAATTACTCCTGTTTCGTTATTAACAAACATTATCGAAACCAAAATAGTGCTTGGAAGTATTAATTTATCAAGTTCATCGAAATCAATATTGCCTTTTGAATCAACACTAAGATAGGAGACATCAAAACCTAAATTCTCTAATTCCTTATAAGTCTCCAGAACTGCCTTGTGTTCAGTGGTTACAGCGACAATGTGTTTCCCTTTTGCAGAGTGACTTTTGACGAAGCCTTGGATTCCCAGGTTCAAAGATTCAGTTGATCCTGAAGTAAAAAATAAATTACTAGGGTTGCAACTTATTAGAGAGGCTAATTTACTTCTTGCTTCCGAAACTAATTTATCCGAGTAATTTCCAGCTTTATGTTTACTTCCTGAATTTCCAAAATAATTTCTCGAAACATACATTAACCTATCTAACACCCTTTCATCAATAGGTGTAGTAGAATTATAATCAAAGTAAATATGTTTACCAATATTCATATACTAAATAAAACAAGATGCACAACCTTCATTTTCTGAATCATCTAATATATCAATAAGAAAAGAAGATTTATTATGTACCTTTTTTTCTGTACGTTTTATGTAATCTGCCTTAATTTGCTTAATTCTCTCTGGTTGAATTAATTCTTCAAGGCTTTCGAACTGACCCCATGTGTAGCCCTCTTTTTCATATTCCATAGCTTTTTTATAAAGATCCGGATGTTGTTCATAAAGCCAAACCCATTCTATTTTTTGCTGAAAGAAGCAAAAATAGCAACCCGACCTGCTTCTAGCGTATTGTCCTACCTTATCATCAATTTGAAAATCTATTTTATTATAATATCCTGGGACACCAACTCCACTTTCTTCAAGAATTCTAAAAATATCCTCTTTAATTAATACTTCATCGTTATCAAGTAATGGAAAACTACTCTCTTTAGCTAGTGGATAATCCGTTGTTTTTAGAAATTCAAATACAAGATGATTAAATGCTACTGTGTTTAAATCCAAGATTGCATTCATTTTCTGCGCTATTGAAAATGTTACATCAGTTGACTTTGCAATTATTTGCTGCACTTTCTCTTGTTGTGCTCCAAAATCAACCATTTTAGCATGATTCTGCAATTGATCAAAATTTTGTATTGAAAACAATTTTTGAATTACATCTTCGCTCCAAATATTTTTTCTAAAAGGAAAGATTGATTGAATATTCTTTTTAGTCGAAATATATCCTTCCCGATTTTCATCCCCACGAATACCAACATAAGAAACGACAGGATCAGTTCCAACATATTTTTCAAACGGATCAAGCTTTAGCTTTTTTGTACACCACCTTGAATTAGATGAAGGCAAATATCCGCCATACAATTTAAGAAAATGATCAAATGGAGATTCTGAGCTATTTTCAGCAGCTTGTAATAACTGAATTTTAATCCCAAGATAAACTTCAAGATTTCTAACAAGTTGATATGTTTCATCTAATTCCTTTCCTGTATCACAAGAGTAAAATTCAAGATCTAAATTTGGATATTTAGTCTTTATATAAATTGCCAAAGCGGCACTGTCCTTCCCTCCAGATATTCCTAATACGTGTCTTATTTTATTTATTGTCATTGTAATAATTCTTTTAATAAATTCAAGATTGCAGCAAGATTAGTGGTTTTATCATCTGATAATCTCTTCTTCAAATTATTTTGAATCAGTTTTACTTCCGCTGATTTATTTTTAGGTATTCTCACTATTTTGGGATTGATAGTGCTAAAAAATGTATCAATTTTAACACCTATAATCTCTTCTTTAGATTCATCAATATCAGCAAGTGAAATATGAGTTAGACTATCTAATTCCAAAACCATTGATTTAAATTTCTCATACAAAAGAATCTCATCGACATCTGTAAATGAATCTAGTGTTTTACCAGTAATTGATTGAGCAATCGAATTTAGCCAAGGTTTTTTGTCATCAAGTTGAGAATCAATTCTCTGAACAAATGTTTTTTGATTTGCTAGTAGTAAATGTTTCCTTAATACCTTAAATCTATTTTGGAAATATAATTTATACTCAATAAAGTCCACTTTTTTACCAATAAAATCACTACAAAGGAAATCTTCAAACCGTTGCAATAAGTTATCATAGGATGTTCTTAATTCTTTGATAGCTTCTTGTAATGATGAAGTATATGAGCCAAGCTTGTTTTTATCTTTTTGCAATTGATTAATGGTTACTCCAAGAGCATTAGGAAAAGCTTCAAAGAATGTTGCCTCTGGATCTTTACTAGTTGCAATTGCATTCCGAATATTTATTGCAGTGCTACTCAATCTTTTGGTATTTTTCGAGTATTCCGGTAATCCTTTGTAAAAAGTAATAAATGGTTTAATTGTCTCTATAAATGAATCATTATTGATTTTAGATTCAGGGCTTTGATTTAAGAAATTTCTGTAGCTTTTGAAAATATCTAGCTTTACACCGTCAATATCAAACGTTTTAATAGTGTACTTCTCAGGGTTTTTAGCTAGTAATTCTAGATTTTCATCAGAAAGATTTGGTATAAAAGAATTATCATTAAATAATGCAAAATCATTTCTATTTATAAAAAGAAATGTAGGAATCCAAAAGTCAATAAATCCTTGTTTTAATTTGAATGGTCTTTGTTGTAATAACTCAACAAAATCAGTTAAATTTCGCTCCTCTGTTTTTGCGTTTTCTAAAAATTGTGAAGAAGCTCTCCATAATTTATTGAAGCTGGAGTGATTTCCTAGAACAGGAACTTCGTTTGATGTTTGACCTATGTTAATTTCATTTTCCTTAATTAAGGACAGATAAATTGTTTTCTCTGGAGGAAATTTACTCTCTTCAAATCCAAGATTTTCAACATTCCAATTATTTGCTAATGCCTTGAAATAATTCCTTTTCGCTGAGTGAATTGACGCTGATATTTTATGCTTGTTAACTAATTCATTTTTAAAAACAGGGGTAGCATGATAAACAGAACTGCAAACTTGTGACAGTAGTTTATTAAAGTCTTTTTTATCCGATATTTTCTTTTCTTCTCCTTTAAAAAACCATTTTACATTATTTGAATTTGAATAAATACTTTCTGTTATATAGTGATTCAATAACCGAATTTGAGATTCAACAATATTATCTAATTCTCTTTTTGCAACTTTATCTTCTTTGTTTTCATCAATAACTCTTTGAATTTTTTCAATTTCAAATAGTAAGCTTTTAATCTCGCTAGAATTCTTAAAGAAACAATAGACTATTGCTTCTTTCTGTAATCTACTTTTTTCAGCGATATCTCCAATTCTAAGTTTTGTGTTGAACACAAGGTTAATAAAACCATCTATTTCTCCATAAGGCTTTCTTACAATTGGATATTCAGAAATTTCAAATTCAAAAAAACGTGGTGTTCCTCTTTCATAGGAATTCAATTTTGCAAAGACAGGAGTAAATTTGAAATATCTATTTAAAAGAGTTGTGATATCATTTACTTCCGTTAGCTTATTGCCTGCATCAATAAGTGCTTTTTGAATGTCCAAATCGGTACCTTCAAAAAGAATATATCTACTATTATGCTGTCGGTAACGAATTATTTGTTTTTGGTCTAAATTCTGAAGTATCTTTTTTGAATCCTTCACACCACAACTCAATTTCAAATATTCTTCTAAAAAAGACTTATCTAGCAAAGAACCATTTGCAGAAAATAAATTTAGCATTCCTATAGTCTTGATTGCCTTGAAGTATTCATTTATGGAATCATCAAACACTCTTTCAACTACTTCTAAAGTAGATCTGATTGTACTCCAAGAAGAAAAATCAGGATTATATTTTGATGTTAAAAATGAATAAAAATTAAAATTTAGATAGTCATATACATTACTCAAATTATAAAATGGATTTTCCGATTGTTTATATCTAGTCAAACCTGTATGGTCTGTTGATTCTAAGAATGTGAATAATGACCGTTCATTCTGCCCATATCTTTGAAGTGATAACGTTAATGCATTTGCGGAAAGCAAATCAAGCGGAAATAATTTATTGGCAATGTCATCTATAAAACTTTTACTAAAACTAAAAGCTTTAGTCCGAACTGCTAATTCAGTATTTTTTACAATTTGTGAAAGAGGTTTTTTATTTTCAAAACTTGAATTTATAAACTCAGACGCAAGAAATAATAGTTGTTCAACTGGCTCATTAAATGTTATTTCCCTGAATCTACCTTTAACTTTTGACCACTCTTGTTTTTGAGTACTTGATAATGAGAAAGCATAAGATTCAAAACTTTGATGAACAGTAGTAACTAAAACTATATTATACTTAGGATTATTACAAAACTCAGCAAGTTGTTGAAGAAAATATAGCTCGTTTTCTGGGTTGTTTTTACTTGCATACTCCAGATATTTCCCAAATTCGTCTATAAAAATAAATAGCATGCCATTTTTTTTGTTAATTGCATGATATCTATTAAATATTTCAGCTAAGATATTTTCATTTCTATTTTTTGTAACATGAACATTAAATTGTTCAGCGAATTCTTCAATTATGGAATTGTATGAACCTACAAATTTTACAAAATCATACTTACCATTATGAATAAAATTAGTTTCATAGTATCGTTTTTCACCTATAATACTTTTTTCAAATGCTAAAAGAAAAGATGATTTACCGGTTCCATAAGTACCAATAATATTGAAAGAGCGTAACCCTTTTTTAAAGTCATTTACTATTTGATTTACTACCTGCTTTGCATTTGGAGTAGGTATATAATGAATCTCTGCTGAAGAATCCCTTATAATATTTACAGATGTACTGAATTTATTTGCCATAGTAATTATCTAAAATGGAATATGAATTAGGTTTATTTTTGAATTGCAGTTCTTTAACACCTGCATGGTCAGTATAGTAAATCCCTTTATTTTCGGAAACTATTTCTTGGATTTTTTGAACTAACGCTGACCGATTTAGACAAAAGATTGTTCCTGGACTGTTATAATCGAATTCGAGAGAATTTAAACTAATTGAATCACCATAATTTGGATTATCAATAATTGCATAAAGTAGAACTGCATTTGGTAAATTATCTCGTTCATTATTTTCAATTTGATATTGCTCGTCTTTACCTTTACCGACTGTTTTTAGTAAATCGATCTCAGAAAGAATTCCAGAGAAAGAGTCTTCAACATCTTTGTTGTTAAAAACATTTTGATACATTTTTACAAAAACAACAAAATCATCTGAAACAGTATTTTCATTGAAATTTAATGAACTTTCTCCTTCCTTGATTCGCTTTAAATAATTTACAAATGACTCCTTATTGAATAAGATTTTTTCTTTTCTGAACTCATTAAATATGATGCTATACGTGCTTGCAAGTCCATTCTTTATTAACTGGTAATGCAGCAACCAGATTGATGCTTCATCTTCTAAGAATGGATCATACCCACTATCATCTAACAGTCTTTTACCAAATTCGGTAGGATTATCCTTATTATCAATTATGTTAAATGCTTTCATCCAATACCTAATTGATGAAACCATATTTTTTCCAACTCCAAGTTTCACTACTGCATCTTCATCTGTAAATGATTTATTTGATATCACAAAATCATAACCTTTTTTTAGCCATAATTGCCTACATTGAAATGAATCATGGCCAGAGAAAGTAAATTTTGTTAATTCTGAATTAATCATTTCGTACTATTATTTATTTTATTGAATTTGATATTTAACAGGCACTAAATTATTTTGTAATTCCTTCAAGATAAGTTTCAAGAGTCTCTCTTAAGAATGGCTCTTCGCCAAACTCACCTTTAATTTTTTGGTACAAAAATTTAATCTGAATTTCTTTATATGATAAATTATATAAATTAGCTAAAGGCTTCAATAAATAACCTTGTAATTGCCTTTCCCCGTTTTCAATCTTGCTTAACAATGACAAATCTATTTCTAGTTTTTCTGCGACATACTTTAAAGTATAATTGTTCTCCTTTCGTATTTGTTGAATAAACCTTCCAAAATCTATCCAAGAATTCATAATTCTATATTTTCTGAATTGTTTGACAATCTTGTCAAATTTAACGAAACTTAGAATATACTATTCAAAATGTTGATAATTATGTAAACGGACCTAGAATATAGACAGAATTGAAAAACAATTATTTAATAAGCCTGAATTGTCAACTACAATTCGCACTTAGCTTTCGAAATTCAGAAATAAATCAGAAACCCGATTCATTTTTTAATTAAATCATTTGATTAATTATACCAAAAATCATTCACTTTTCCCTCAAAGTGAACATTCATTGAATTTCAACGCCTTACAATCTGACGATCTAAAGTTGCGCTAAAAATGTTCACTTAGGCGGAAATTTTCACTGATCAGATTATTTTAGCCATGAACCTATTTCACATATAAAATATTCATCATGTCTTTTAAAGAATATAATATTGCTTAGATTGGTATTCCAATGCCAGAAGATAAAATAAATTACATAGTCAACGACACCCGCTGCACAGCTGCCATCGAAGACCTGAAAAATGGTATGGGACCGCTTACATGGCTAGGCCAGAACCTTGATCTCTACCTGAATATTTCATACAAAGACGAGGGTCTTCCAAGAATCGCAAACAGCAATTATATGGATACTCACTATGAGGGAATTTCAAACTTCTTCTCACTCTATGAAAAAACCCAAAGAGAATTGGAGGCACCTTTTTAAGAAGTCAAGATATTCATTAAACTTCTACCATCAACTCTTTCACCCTCTGCATATCCGACTTCACTTTAGAAGCAACAACCTTGGCATAAATCTGTGTATGCTTGAGCGTTGAATGACCGAGCATCTTACCAACTGTTTCAATGGGAACTCCGTTGGAAAGAGTAACTGTGGTTGCGAACGTATGCCGACCTAAATGCATGAAGAGCTTTTTTTCAATACCAGCTTTCTTGGCAATTTCTTTTAACGATTGATTCAACTTTTGATTGGAAACCACCTTCCATTGAAAATCACTGCACTTTCCTGTGGGAGAATATTTCTTGAGAATTTTTTCTGCAGCAGGCAAGAGTGGAACAAAACTCATCTGCTTTGATTTTTGTCTTGCTTTCCTGATAGAACAACTTCCATCATCATCTTCAACAACATGTATACTCTTAAGTGTTGCTATATCACTGTAAGCCAGGCCCGTATAGCATGCAAACAAGAACAGGTCTCGGTTTCGCTCTACTGCTTCATTGAGTCCTTCCAACTGTTGTAGAGATTTGATTTCCTCCATCGTGAGATAATCTCTGTTTACAGCAACCCTTCCAAACTTAAATTCATTAAACGGATTTACCCTGATTACTCCTTTCTTAAGCGGATCATTGAGAATAGATTTCAAACAATGCAAGAGTGCAACAGAAGAATTCTGACAATTGCCGATCTCCTTTCTGAGAAACAAATAAAATTCATCAATGAATGATAAATCTACCCTGCTCACAGGAATATTTTTGAGTTTCTTCTTGTCCCCTAAAAACTCTTGTATGTATCGCTGTACACGTTGATACTTGTAAAAAGTAGTTTGCGCCAAATCAATTCCAATTCTGGTTTTATAATTTTCAATGCGTTTGTTAATATATTCCATGAGTGTTTCTGGTGGAGTGTCTTTACCTTTCACTCGCTCAATCAATTCATCCAGGGAAAATTCTCCAAGTGAAAACTTCATCTTCTCAAATGAATCCTTCACCATGTGCGCAATGTCCTGCAGATGTTTATTGATCACCTGATGAAATTTTGAACTGGTTGCCACGCATCCGCTTCCGGAAATCCAGTCTTTCAATTTTACCGTGAGTCCGGTATTGACATCTTTTCGCTCTCCCCGGTATTGCAATCTCAACACGATGGGATGTTCGCCTTTTTTGTTGGCATAGTTGTTTCTGAGAATGAAACTGATTTGAAGATCGAGTACGCGAGGTAGAAACAAATTGTTTTTCATGTTTTCTCTTTTAATGGTTTACAAAGTTTTGAATCAATACTTGCATCCCGAGTTGCTCAATGCTGCATATCGCTGCACAGAAAACTTTTTTAAAAAGAGAAGAAAAACAGGCTTAGAAAAATGTCGCCGAATTGTCGCCGGATTCATGCATTTTTATGCTCAAATATGCATTTTCCTTAAACTAAAAAAGCCTGATATTCAACGTAATTCATTGATTATCAGAATTTTAAGTGGTGTGGGGCGGGAT
>Ga0194123_10001629_pt1 | contig 32883 bp, 29 predicted proteins | sample TA2MahsurfametaG_5_FD_155479 | JGI IMG/M metagenome (GOLD analysis project Ga0194123, IMG submission 155479) | Freshwater microbial communities from Lake Tanganyika, Tanzania - TA2015023 Mahale A surface | ecosystem: Environmental > Aquatic > Freshwater > Lake | place: Tanzania: Lake Tanganyika... | reverse complement strand
GAGACCTTGTCTCCTTTCATGTACCCATTGATAAAATTCTCATAGATTTGCCCACAGATCGTGTCATACCCGCTCTTATCCGCATCCGTGATAAACACATCATCGAGTTTGTTAATGATAAGGATCAGGTCGATGAGTGCGACATCACTCCGGCAATTCAAGTAATCGGAAGTCTCATATAACTCGGGTAGGATTTTTGACAAAAACCCATCCACTAATACTTTCCACCGATCCGTGGAGTCGCCATATGATTTGATCATAAGCATCCGGATATTTTTAGCGGTTTCAAAAAGCTCCTGAAACTTTTCCTTTCCCTTGGGGTGGGTCATGTTTAGCGTGCGTTGAACTTTCTGATAGAGTGTAGAGTTTTCATCCGTGAGGAAAGGCTGCAACATCTTGAGCATGAGGATCTTCATAATGTCTTTCATCGCATGACTACCAACGACCCCGCCATTATTGTAGAGGATCTGGTGGCATCGCTTCATAAGCGTGGACATCTTGTCGCTGTTTGCTCTGACAACATCGTCATCAGCGACGGAATCATCAGTTTTCTTCCATATGATTGTTCCATCGAATGGTTTCGGTTCATGTTGAGCACCAAAAATTTCTTCTGGTGTTGGATTGTCTGTCGGTGGCGTGTGAATATTTTGTACCAGTTTCGCAATGGGGACGCATGGCGTCTTTCGTTTCTTGTGATTTGTGTACTGACTGCGCTTCGTAAACACCTTTGAGCATATCTCGCATGTGTGTTGAACCATTCTTTACTTTACTTTTACAGGGTTTTAAATAAGTTTTTCATTTTTCGCCTAAAATTTAGGCGTTTAAAATTTTACAATGTTCCTTAACCACGGTACGCCCTGTTCTTTGTATCGCATTTCATTCGTTTTTATGTAATGTTAATTTATCCGTATCACTCATTCTGAGAGTTGGACTCTGAAAGTGTCTACCGTAGATGCGATAAATTAATTTGTTCCAAATTAATTTATCGCAATATCGGTCCGTCATTATACGCCTATGAGTGAATTGAAGAACAATTAACTCATAGGCGTATAATGACGAAAATACCTACAGGGCGCTTGAGATAAGTGAGAGATGGTTATGAAGGTGCAGTCTTTAGAAGTAGGGGTTTTGTGAACCTTGCGAAAAATTTGTGGTGAGAATTTCTGGATCTTCTTCATGGAGTTTTTTTAACGTCCCCAAGGTACAAGAAATTGGATATACTCTCTCAATTGCATATACGTATTGTACAAGATCTGGAATAGGGCTTGACCCAGTTATTTTCAGTTATTATAACTACCTTTAATGTAAAGGTATTTTTAAAAACCAGTTAACTGGTTTTTAAAACGTAGTATAAAAAAGAAGATGAAAATAAAACCAGTTATTTGACGACCAAGCCCTGATCTGGAAACGAGATCGTGTCTATTTGAGATAAATACATTTACTACGGAAACACTTTTATTTTTTATCGTGCACTTGTAGAGGATGAACAACAAATCGTTAAAAATCGTGAATGCGGACATACAGGATGCCGACCCAAAAGACTACCCGGGGTTTGTACAGGTGCGTCCAAGCACAGGCGTGGGTTCTCCATTTTGTGGTGGTGTAAAAATCGCACGAAACGTTGTGATCACCGCGGCTCACTGCGTCCACGGTCGCAGGGCGTCGCAACTTCGTCTCGTCATGAACCTCTCTCGCTCATCGGCGTATGGGTACAATAGACAGACATCCACGGTTGTCCCAATCACACAGATGATGATCCACCCGTCATATAATTCCCGTACATTTGTAAATGACATTGCGATCCTGTTCTTTGCACCAACACGAGCAACCGATACCCAATCAACAGCATCCATCTGTCCTCCTTCACCAGGAGTGAATTTTTTCAGCCGTGGATATCCTGTGACAATCACAGGATACGGAACGACACGTTCAGGTGGACCGACATCACGCACGCTCCGCGCGGCGTCTATTCATATCATGAGCATCTCAGACAGCATGTATCCACCTGCTTCTCAACACGCTGGGAACTTTCTTGCGGGCGACTACGAAGACCCAAACAACCCGACCGATAATCAGGATACATGTCAAGGAGACAGCGGCGGGCCGGTGTATGCCCGTGATATGAATAACGCCATCCATGTGATTGGACTAACGAGCTGGGGGTCCGGGTGTGCTTTTGACCACTACCCGGGATTTTATACAAATGTGTGTTTTTATCGGAACTGGATAAAAACAATAGTTGATAGGATACGTCAACAAACCCCACGAATTATGCTGTAGTGTAAGCCTTACACTACCGTAGACGCAATAAATTAATTTGTCTACAAATTAATTTATTGCAATATCGGTCCGTCATTATACGCCTATGAGTTAATTGTTCTTTAATTAAAGGCATTGAAAATAACGCCTATTTCCAATAGGCGTTATTTTCAATAAATTAAATTAAAAACAAATTAAATTATGGCGATGACGGTATTTCCGAGCCTGATAGTGTCGTCGATATAAGCAACCCATCAATAATCTTTTTCACAAGCTCTTCGTTTTTTTTTAAAAGGCGTTTTGTTTCGTGGTACGCTTCTTTTATAAGAGTAAGCACCTCGCGGTCGATTGTCGACGCAAGCTCTTCAGACACGTGTTGTCCCGTCCCAATCATCTTTCCCAGGAATGGAGTATCTTCTTGATTTGGGCTGTTGTAGTTTTCAATCTGTTCACCCATCCCAAATTGTGAAATCATTTTTCGCGCGATCGTATTGACCTGTTTCAGATCTTCTATAGCACCGACCGAAACATAGTCGTCTCCGTAATAGATGCTTTCAGCCGCGCGCCCAGCCAACGCGACCCTCAATCGTTTTTTAAGGTAGTCTTTTGTGTACAACCCGTGTTCAATGATTTCGGGTTTGTCGTAAAAAAGCGTATACCCACCAGCACCGCTGTATGTGCTCTGGATGGTGACCTTGACCAGATCAAAATATTCAGAGTACGCCAAGACAATCGCTGCGTGCCCTGCTTCGTGGATAGCAACTCGTTGTTTTGTTTCGTGGGTGCGACTGTCATTTTCTTTCTGAACGCCAATAGCGAGTTTTTCAACCGTTTGATCGAGTATTTTTGAAGTGATCCGAGACAACCCCAGCCGGACGGCAAGGATTGCCGCTTCATTCATAAGATTTTGTAGTTGAGCACCCGAGTATCCAACAGTCTGACGAGCCAAGGCAACAAAATCAACAGCGTCGTCAACCGCTTTTTTTTGAGCATGCACCTCTAGAATTTTTTGTCGCGAGAGCATATCTGGGAGTGGTATCGTCAGGACCCTATCAAAACGTCCCGGTCTGAGGAGTGCCGTGTCGAGGACATCTCTCCTGTTTGTCGCCGCGATAACAAGGATATTGTCATTCTCCTTAAAACCATCCATCTCCGCAAGGAGCTGGTTCAATGTTTGTTCCCGCTCATCGTTCCCCATATTAATACCAGCCCCGCGTTGTCGGCCAACCGCATCGATCTCATCAATAAAAATAATTGAAGGACGTTGTTCTCGGGCCTGTTTGAAAAGAGTTCGGACGCGGGACGCCCCAAGACCAACAAACAACTCCACAAATTCAGAGGCCGAGACAGCGAAAAAGGAAGCATCGGCTTCACCCGCAATCGCTTTTGCCAAAAGTGTTTTACCTGTTCCCGGGGGTCCTTCTAAAAGCACGCCATGGGGGATTTTCGCTCCAATCGTTTCATACGCGGTCGCATTTTTTAAAAAAGACACAATCTCCGAACACTCTCGGAGAAGTTCTGGTGAACCCGCCCAATCATCAAACCCAATCGTGCTCCCGGACGGTTTCTTTATCCGGTCCCAGGGTGATTGTAAAAACGGGACACCCGACATGGGCAATTGGTTCTGTCCCGACCCCTTGCGAAGGTTCCTGACAAGAAATGACAAGATCTGAAATCCAATAAACATGAATGGTAGAAAAAATAGCGTCTTTACCACGACCGACACCGCGTCAGATACACTGAAAGGATGACGCGATATATCGATATCAACGGCTTCGTTGAGAGCAATATCCAAGAGTTTCTGTGTGAGCAACGGGTGTGTATGTGTGATGGAAACATGCCCATCCGTGTACGTCGACACTAATGTTGCAAAATCATCAGGTGCCGTAATCTGGGTTATCGTATGTTCTTTTATGTTGTTCAAGAGTTCACTGGTCATGACTTCATTGAGAGCGGTTTCACGTACGGCGTAGGAGAAAAGAGGTTTCCTGTCATACCGTACTGACGATGTTGGTGGAGATAAAAATCCGTGCGTTGTCTGGAAAAGGGTGTTGATCCCGAAAATAAATAAAAATATCTTGGTCATGTGTTTGTTTCAAACGATGAATTTTTCTTTTCATCATTTTTACCAAAATGATTTTTTTTTTTTTCAGCCAGATAACTCATAAACCCTTCTAAACAGATATAGGCCCTGTAATAATACATTATTGTTTTCTTGTGCTTGATAAAGAATGATGGGGCGGATCCTCGTCGGGCGCACGATGTTGCATATTCAACATAGACGACAAATGCCGTCCATATTGATCTGGGGGATAAAAAGGCTTGAATAAGATCTTTACGCATCGCGTCCAATAACGGGACACGTTTTTTCTTGATTTCAAGGTAGATATCTTGGATGTTTTCAGCTGATTGTGGTTTCGTCGTCCTGTCGAACTGAAAAATATTTTTTGGAGGTTTTGTAATCTGTTGACAAAATAGTTTTGTCATGCACGCATACGTATATGGTTTGTTATACGTCAGACCCATGGTTTTTATAGGTGCGGGGCCGAGAGTCCACGGGAATTGTTTTTCCATGTAAAACATCTGTCGTATGTTTGGATCATTTTCTATAAAATCCATAACGTCAAGTGGTGAAAGGAATATTGTCAAGCCTGTTGTCCCGTTATAAAATGTCTTTTTGAGCTCGGACGTGCTCTTGAAAAATAGATGCGTTGGTTCACGTGTTTGGACCTTGTATACCTGAAGAAGGATACGATAGAAAAAACTTTGGAGACGATGCCCCATGACATGTGGTGGAAAGATTGTTTTCGAAAAAAGTGTGACCCAGATGTATGAAAAGAGTTTGAAAAGATCGGCCCCGGGTATATAAAAAGGGTACATGCCGTATTCAGGGAAAGCACCTCGACCGGTGCGACCGAGAATTCCTTTTTGGTACCAGACCGTCGCATGTGCAAAATCAAGAATAACCGGGAGCTCTTTGACGTTTTGAAACGTATACACACGTTCAAGAACAGGAAACTCCAGAAAAGGTAGTGCGAGAGGCAACTCCCGAACCAGGATATTTTCGCCGTGAAGATCATAATGTGTAAAAAACATGGCTTCCTGTGCAACTTCTAAACTCAAAATAACCTGTGACATGACCCGCATAAAACGGAAACACGTATTCTGTGATACCGGTTCATACAGCATCCTCCGAATATATGTTTGGAAGATACAGCTTTGATTTATATTTTCAAGAACGAGCTTTATCTCCACGGGGCGACTTGTTTTATAGAGCCCGAACGTATAACAAAAATGTGGGAGAAGAAAACGGAGCCTGTTTGTTCCATATACGGCGACGAGGTACTCGTGCAAAAAATCGGCGTAGCTTTCTGTCGTCAGCCCCGTCTTGACAACAATCGAGTAGCGATTTTTTAAAGACCTTCCACTGCTTACTTTTCCACTGACACCACGAGCAACCTGGGTGAGAACCTGTTGGACCCACTCCGGATATTGTGCACTATCAAGACGTTCAAGTATCTGATTTCCTGTTGAATGTGTTTTTGATTGTGAATGTGTATGGAGGAACCATTGAAAAAAACACATGATTGAATACATCATATGACCATCTGTGAAATTTATTTCAAGTGCTTCTCGGCATCTTTGTTTTTGGTTGTTTTGAAGGGTCTGAAGATTTTGAACAAAATTTGGATGATCGCACGTCAGGATTTTAAAAGACGTGTCTTTATAAAAAACAAACATTTATTTATGACGGAAGAAAAAAAATGTGTTTTGGCGATTGATATCGGCATCCATCATTTTGCGTGGGTCAAGACTGTCAAAATGGAGGAACGGTGTCGTGTAAAAGGTCTTGACTGTCATAACTTTGGGGCAACACCAACCCTGACAACACTCTACCCAAAACTCATTTCATACCTGATGACACTTGATTACACGGATGTATCAACGGTACTCATCGAACAGCAGATGAACCGTATGAATATACGGGCTACCAAGGTCGCTGTATTTGTCCATGCCTTTTTTCTTATCAGGGTCCCACACGTCCGTGTGATTGAATACCCGGCATATCACAAGACACGAAAATTTGGTGTGCCTAAAATGACGAAACAACAACGTAAAAAATGGTCCGTTGCGTACGTGTGTGCAAATATTTTGTTTGACGACCCTGTTGCTCTGGACTGGGTAGGGACCTTTCCAAAACAAGACGATATATGTGATTGTATCATGATGACTACAGCCTACTTTCAAAAGAATACCACACAATAAGAACAATACAATACATTCATTTACTTACAAATAAATGTATTGCATGTACTATAGAGAGATGAGCACGTCGATAACAACTATCAGGAACCAACACAATTCCTCTGTTCGTGTCCAATGGCTGAACATGATCCAAACTGTATCTCATGACGATCCGAGGATCACGGATTACGCCCAACCGCTCGTCGACCTTCTGCGCATCTACAGACCGGCTTTATTTTCATCTGAAGAGAACCGACAGGTCCAGGCATGGATGCGACAGGTCTATACCTTTTTACACAATGAGAGTTTTCTCACCCCACGCTTTCCTGATTCAAACTGGCAGGCTTATCGTCTATGGGTCATGAGCGAGATATGTCTTATAACAAGGAACGTTGATAATATAAGATTTTTACGGGGTAAATTATTCGAGTACATTATTTTATCTCTACGACCTTTTCCTACAACACACATTGATTACGGTGGACTTATTGATTTTGAGTTTAGAGACTCAATGTCGTATCAAGTATATACCCTTTTCGGCATCCTGAATGCCATCGTTGCCCTTGAGAAAGAACTTCGTATAACAACATCATCAAATGTGATCCAACATGTGTGGGGTCCGGATCCGACACTTCGTCGTTCTATACAACCCGCTATAAGATTTACTCTCCAATTTTTGAACGGCGGACGAACACATATCGAATTTGTGGATTCAAAAATCGCAGCTGACAGATCACGAGCTGATTATGGAAAGCCATATGTGATAACACAAGGGACTTATCTGTACAGATACATGATTGAAAATAATTTTATTTGAAACTACCTATAAAATGAGAGTACTCCGCATTGGCATCTTCTATCTATCTTATTTGTGTGTGGGTCGGCCGGCTATTTGGCGCGGTCAAAGCGACGGGCTATATTTGAATGACATACACGTCAAGATAAAAGGGATCAACTGGTACGGTTTTGAAACGACCAAACGATGTATTGAAGGATTATGGGAGAACCCGGTCTCGTATTATCTCCAGTATCTACACGAACAAAAGTTTAATGCGTTGCGTATCCCGATTTCGGAAGACATGGTTCTCTACGACAATGCTGTGATACTCCCTGAATATATAAAGGCTGAACCGCGTGCATTGAATGCCACGCCCATGGAACTTTTAGATATTATATTTCAAGACGCCGCAGAACATAACATGATCATTTTGCTTGATATTCATCGCTTAAAATACGGGTTGACCACGCCATTCTGGTACATACCTGACAATTCCAATTACACTGTTGACACAATTATTTTCACGATGGATCAGCTCATACAAAGGTATTCAACGTATCCAAATTTTTTGGGAATTGATCTCTACAACGAACCGCATTATAACGCCACATATGGGTCTGGTGATGAAACGGATTGGAAAGTTTTTATCGAGCAATGTGTTTCAACACTTTTTCCACGGTATCCAGAGAGGTCGTTCTTTTTTTTTGTCAATGGTATTGATTGGGGGAAAAACCTCACACACTACGGGAGCAACGCCCCCGCTATCGATCCACAATACACCCAACGAATAATTTTAAGCCCGCACGTGTATGGACCGACACTCAACTATATCCCCTCTCTTGAAAAAAATGCATTATATGCATTGTGGGACGTCATGTTCGGTTACTTAAAGTCATGGGGATTTCCTCTTTGCATTGGTGAATGGGGTGGCGTCTTTGGCAAAAAAGATGAAAAACGTTGGCTTCAGACGTTTGCGCAGTATCTGATCGACAACAATATGACAGATAATTTTTTTTGGGCGCTCAACCCGTTCTCAAAAGATGTCGGTGGGCTCATGAAAAACTGGACGGTGTGGTATCAACACAAACTGGATTTTTTGGCAAATATACAGAAAGAACCCAGTGTTTTTGTCGTGGACCAGTACGATATCTATGTCGCGTCATAAAATCAGTCTGATCGGATCCGTTTTTTGAACTCGTTGAAATCGAGCAGTGCATAATTATCCCAATGTGTCATTCTCTTACGTTCCTCTATACTATGAACATCTACATCGTCCCACGTCTCCAAGAGAACGATGGGAAATAACAGGCTATAGTATTCTGTGATATAATTCCGTATCGTTATAGGGATGACTTTTAGGTACAGACACTCCCAAAACCTGTGAGTGTCTAACCCATTTCCCTCTGGACATATACAATATCGAAAAGTACTCAAGAGTTTGAGGTAATTATAATTATCCAAGTTAGGCTGGAAAGGAATGTTTTTTAACATGATAGTGGAATAGCACGAACCCCTTTTTTCTTTCTGTGTTTGAATAGTAAAGTTGAAATAAATCAACTGCGTCTTTTGGGTCAGATCCGTCTCATGAAATATTTGTTCCCAGATTTTAAGATTTCCATGCTCCCACATTGAATTTGCTATACCAATTGGAAGTGGTTATACCTTGTCTGTAATAGGTATAGTTATGTTTTGAGTAAAGATTTTACACAAACGAGGGATCTGGAGCAGTTTTGTGTATGCTTCCAAGAACCCTTGGTCAGAATTATGAAGCAGCAAGATGAAAGGTGTCGTAATCTTTTCAAGGGCATCGAATACCTTTTGAAAATCACACTGTAGCCTGTGAGTAAACACAAAAATAGATGATATATTTTTTATTTCTATCCCTCGGACATCATCTAGAAAAATACACTTGTGTGTTTGTTTGGCGATATAGGGGTTCCAAGAGAAATCCTGTGGTGTTCCTAAATAGTAATCACAGATATTTTGCAGCTTTTCACCAGTAATTATATCCATTGTTTATTCCTATTGCATTAAATATTTAACACGAAATACCGGAGATGCAATTTACTTATTGCATCTCCGGTATTTCAACAGCGGGTAGACTGATGACCGTCATCGTCATGAGGTGCAAGCTATTCCACTTAAATATACATCTGTAAGGGGGCATCGTTGACATCAAAATTCTTGAGTAACCTATCAACCATGTCTCGGGTGATACTGACCGGATAGCACAAGGGAAATGACGACGACGGGATCATGAACGAGCACGAGATCTGTTGTTGGTTCGTATGAAGAAATGAGATTTTGTTGACAACATCACGTATAGCCTTCTCAAGAGTACGTATCCCTTTCTCGCCGTTGGATACCCTTTGGACGAGGTACTGTGCGACATCGTCCGATAGGATAATATCTGATTTTGATAATTGAATGTTGTGAAGGACCTTTGGTAAGAGATAATCCGCCACGATCCGGACCTTTTCTTTTTCAGAATATCCGGCAACGTGTATGGCATACACGCGGTCCCGCAATGCCTTGTCGGTCGGCAATTCGTTCATGGAGTAGATAAACCATATCGACGAGAGGTCGATAATCAGGTCGCTGAAGTAATTATCTCGGAACATATTATTTTGTGAAAAGTCGGTAATATGCAATAATGTCGACACGATCTCGGCATTTTGTGAGACCTTTTCGTATTCATCAAAAAAGATAATGCCGTTTTTATATCCCATGCGAGAAACACATCGTGCAATCTCTCCCGGACGCGACCCGACATATGTGTAGTCAAATCCTTTTATGAAATCAGCATGAGCAACACCGCCAAAAGAAATCTGTTCAAAAGGGAAATCCATAACTTTTGCGAGACAGCGTGCGATTGACGTATTGTGTGTGATTGTGAAATCATCCAAGAGAAATCGGTGATTACCATCGAGAATAAATCCTACATAAGGCTGTACGTCCAATTTTTCAAGTTGTATACAATACGGGAGCAAAACCCGCTCATGACCGCCCCCAGCCATCGCTTCCAACAGGAGCAATCCCGGATCGTCCATGAGTAGTGAATTTTCATTCTCTTGGATTGGAGAGAACCCGAGGGAACGTAAGAGAAAGATAACGTCATCAACAATCTCTTTGCGGAGACAGATGTGATACTTTTCATCATCGTCCCGTGCACCTTTTGCATGTATGATGCCTTTCAAGAACAATAACCGCGTGGCTCTATCGGTTTGTTTAAACTCGAGTGGCATGGTTGTGAGGTGTTGTTTTAAAAATTGTGCCATATCATTGTCCCGTAAAATAAACACAGGGTCTTGATTTTTATAGGAGTATAACGATACACGCGAAGCGTCCACCTCTGCGACCGGTTGCACACGCAACACGGTCTCGCGGAGGGTACGTGAAGCGTCCATCTCTGTGACCGGTTGCTCCACAACACGGTCATACAGAGGGGCGGAGCCCAGAACATGATCTGGGGACGAGAACGAGTATGTCGAACCCGACGTCATTGACGCCCACAACCATCCAAACACCATGGGTGACACGTTTGGAAATGAAAATGTTCTCGATACGAATTCAACACTTGTTTTGACACCGTAGAGCGTTTTTTTCTTGTCGTCTGGGAGCTCAATATACTCCAATACTGGAATGTCGATCAGGGTCTTTGACACGACAGAATACAGGGTCAAAATATGACTGCTGTTGACGATATATGGATTTCCTTGCTCTTGACGTACTCTGTACATGAGCTGGGAACCCTGACACGTGCTCAGTATTGTCCTTGGTGTTGAATCGTCACCCATCAACACATCACCCTTCTCAAGGGTGTGTGCTACCCGGACGCTGCCGTCAAACATGAGTACTCTGGTCATGGGGTGGAGACACTTGCCGACACCCGGTTCTCCGACGAGACCAAGACAACATCCTTTCATGTCTGGATTAATTATCTTCCCATGGATAAACATCAGGAGTTGTTCCTTGACTTTTTCCATCCCGTACAATTCATTGTCAAATATTTGTTTGACTTTCAAGAGGTACTGAGGTATGCTTTCACAGACGGGAAATCGTTGAATACGGTCGTATGGGAGACGCAGGGCTTCGGTGAGCCAGGATTTTAATTTATAATAATCTTCATCCACATCGTCTCTTTCTCGTAGTTCCACATATTTTTGGAATAATACCTTTTTTTGAGCATCGTTCGTTTCTAAACCAAGTATGAGGTATTGCATGTTTGTGAGGTCGAGACGGGCGTCAGTATAGGTCTCGAGCTTTTTAATATCGTTCTTGTATTTTTTGTACTCGGTCCATTCTTTTTGATAGTGCTCAATCATGCTGAAAACCTGTCGGCGTAGTGCCATACGCTCTTCAGACATTGGCATTGCATTTTCATATATAAAGAACCATTCAAAGAGCTCGGCTCTATGTTTTTTCCGGATTTTCGCGGTAAGGATTGTTTCAAGCGATGGCGAGCGTTGTTGAATATACCGCGATATCTCATTAGCCTTCTCTCTCAATACGCGATTTTTGGCGATCCTTGAGGGGAGCTCAAACTCCTCTTCATCACTCATGTCGCTCGTATCACTACTCTCATCGTCTTGGTCCATATGATCGTCATTTGGGTCGTCATCGTCTTCTACAACCTGTGTTTTCCGACGAGTTTTTGGCGCAATGGTAATAATAAAATTACGATTTCCATTTCGGATTGCTTTTGAACCGTGTCCTGTATCTGATGCTGTAGTGTCGCTTTGAGAAACAAGCTTTGAACGCGTCAAGACCATATGTCCTTTTTTTCTAAACACGAAACGTTTAAATCGACTCGAGGCGTTCCTATCTTATGGAGTATATGTGACGAGAAACCGGGTGAACAACGCGATCCGATTGACACAGTTTTTGTAGACTTACACGAAAATCAGGACGTATCCGATCATTCACCAGGAAATATGTTGAACTCTCAACCCATTGTATACCGTACCGCGTTCCGAGTGTCCACGTCCCCTCTTGATCCGAGTACCTCTGAAAAAGTGTAATGATCCCGTACGTTTTTTTTGAATGACAATATGAGCGTATCGTTATAAACGGTCGACAGAAGCAATCTATCCCGATCATGATTGTATCATAAACATCCTCAACCTTTATACGATCGATATATCCTGTATTTCCGAGGAATGTGTTGCGCCATGGCAAGACAGGGACATCTAATAATCGTAAATATCCGACAATATGAACAAGAACAGCTGGTATTCTCTGAAGAAGAGCCTGGTGTTCTCGCAATTGTTTTTTCCGTTCAAATGTTAATGGTGCAGATGTACTTATTCGGACAATGAGACTAAACGGGAGAAATGACAAAACATGTTCAATACAGTCTTGATTGAGGAGGTCACCCCCAAACATTTTATACTTGAGGAAATTACATTTTTAAGACAAAAAATACAGCGACATGTATGATTTTTAATAAGCTTGTTCTACTGTAGAAGGTTATCAAATATGGCATCTCATGTTACAAAAACCGACGGGGAGACCGTGTGGGCTGGAAGCTACGTGTTGAGGGATGTTCAAGTTATTACTCAAAATACAACAACCTCTCCACCAACCGTCCAAGCCACAACAGTGCCAACAGCGCTCCCCTTCACTATTACGGCTGTACCCGGAGCGGTAGGTACCTACCAGATAAATGGTTCCATCCCAACAGTCCCACCAGTTCCGGTTCAATACGTTGGAATGGCGTACAAACTCTGCGACGGAACACGTGGCTTAGAATATGTCACGAGCGATGGGACAGGTGAAGCGGTCGCTTCGAAAATAGATATCGATTTGAACGTCCTTCGGGCGACGACAACAAAAACCTTTATAAATTTCAACGACACCACCAACGGGATCTATCGCGGGCGTCTTGAACGCGTCCTGCTCTAAGGGTCAACGGGTACCTACGTACAAAAAGTGAAGGAATGCAAAAAAATACATCTGTTCGAATAACTTGCATACATCCATCGACTTTTTTTTTGATAAAAAAAAAGTCCATGTTTTGATGTTTGTTTCTCCCTTGTTCACAGGAATATGGTTTTCACGCATATCATCCCCCAGCACCCGGGCTACATGTGGTCGTGGGATGAGGAGTCCTGCACGTGGGAGCTGACGTGGGAACCTATCCCCGGGGTGTACTCGCCGCCCGTTCTTCATCCGCATATCTGGTGGAACCAGCTTGACGTACCAGACAATTGCAAAGACCTCTGCGGGAGGGTCATTGGGAAGCAAGGACATTTTTTGAAACGGATCACGGAGGCATCTCAAACCCTGTATATTTTTCTCCACGGGTCTCAGTTTGAGATATGGGGACCTTCGTGTCAAGGCGTTGTGCGTGCACGGGACATGGTGTGGAGGCGTGTACAGCATCAAAAATTGAACCGCGTTGGGTTGCCTTGTAGTTGTTGAAGGAGATTTATCTTGAATTGGTCGACATCCGTCCAGTTGTCGAGAAGAAGACCACCGACGTCCCCAGAATTCGGACCTAACGACCAGAAAAAATTATTGTGGATCTCCTTGTCGATCAGATATGAAATGAAATTGTTCATCCAGTCCATGTCGATGCTTGTTTTACCTCCCCATTCTCCCGGGACCACGGTGTATCCCAGGGTTGTCAAGAACCCAAAGTCGTTTTCCCATGCTTGTCGGAGAAAAAAAGGGTCAGACGGCAGGGTGGGGACAACACTTTTCCCGTACACGTGCGGGCTGAAAACAATCCGGTTCATAATGGTCTCTGGGAAGTCGAATGGATGGTTGTTATAATCTCTGAACGTATGCCCCCATTCGATCCCTTCAATGAAAAAGAGCCACTGGTGTTTAGGGTATTTTTGAGCAATCTGCGGGATGGCCTCTTGAACAAATAGTCTCCAGTCTGTGGATGGGTCTCCTGTTCCAAATGTGGCTAAACCGTGAGGTTCGTTCAAGAGGTCTATACCCATGAGGTTCCGTCGATTTTTGTATCGATCGAGAATGGTGAACCAGGTTTCAAAAAATGTTTCCGTGGTGTAGAAACGATCAGTAGGTGAGTACCACAGCTCTGAAATATACTCCTTGTGGAGCCTGTGAAGGTCCAGAAGGACGGCGATCCCTTTTTTTTCTGTCAGGTCAAAAAAATGGTCGAGGATCTCAATTGATTTCTTGTGTTGCGATGCCTGGTCCTGGCTCACAAAGCCGTCGTATGGGTAGATGTCTGGATTATAGTAGATCCACTCACTCGAGAAAGGGAGACGTATGGCGTTGATGCCGAGATCGACAAGAAGATCAATATACCACTCCATCGAGTGGATCCATAATCCATTGATGACAAAGTCCTGGGTCTCAAACCCAAACCACGATATCCCTCGAATAAACACCTCTGAACCATCCATGTAAAGACGTCCCTGTCCACTTTTCCATGTAGAATTCAATGCACTCGACAGTTTGAAAAATGCACATGCAAATAACAATAAAATATTTTTCATTTTTTTTTAAAGCTACAAAAAAAAGACGCGATGCAACAAAAAGTTGTTCAAATTACACCTAAACAATTTCTTTTCCAGTCTTCCGTTGTCACCCGGACCTTTGCGATCCTTTTTATCCTGTTTACCCTTGCGTGTATCATCCTGACGGTTTCATTTATGACCATCCACACAACAAGCACAGACATCTTGGGACAGAAACACTGGACGGGTGAGAACCCGTACCTGGCGTATAGTGGGATCGCGACAGGGATCCTGACGATAGTGTGTGGTATCGTTATCCTTACACAGACCGTCAAGATTTTTGGATGGTCGTGGAATACCCCTCTTGGTGTTGTGGTTATTTTTTCAAGTATCTCCCTTGCTCTCATGATTGTTGATTTCATCTTTTTATACAAACGGGAATGTGTCGATCCCGACAAGTACCTGAACCAACTGGGACAATGTGTCTGTAAAGGGAGCCTTGTTGAACAAAACGGTATGTGCGGGTGCCCTCCCGCGACACTCCGTGATGGGACATTATGCCTTGCCGGTTGTACAAAGGATGCCGACTGTCCGTCGGGACAGTGTGGTCCAAATAAATTCTGTTGTCCCGTCGGAACTGTCGCCTGTGGCGACCTGTGTTGTGAGAAACAGTTTTGCCAGACAGACGATAAGGGAAATAAATTTTGTTGCACAGATTCGGACCGCATCTGCAAGGACAAGTGCTGTCCTATCAATTCCAAGTGTATTGATAAAGATAAAGGAATATGTGCTTTCCAATGCGGTCCTTTCCAGGTCACAGGCGACGAACAATGCCACATTCAAGAGGGAGACTACAATACCTTGGCAGAAACGATGAATGTCTTGAAACAACAACAGATCCCAGAAAAGAACACCGACGGTAGCCCAAAAATACAGCTTGATAAGAAGGATAATAATCAGGGTACATTGTACTTTGTCACGAAAATCGATACGAAAGGATGTACATGGAACCCCGACGCACAGTACACACCGGTTGAAATCGCCCCACAGGGAAATCAGGTTGATTTTAAACCGTGCATTCCAACTGCCCAGCTCCGTTCACAAGGAAATGTACAAGAAGATGCCTTCAATATATGTATACCGAAGAATGGAACAGCTCTTACTGATAAAAAGGCATTTGATGATTGTCGTCAAAAATCACAAAACGATTGCACAGGTGATTGTCAATACGTCAACTATGCAAAGTTTGACTATGTAAAGGGCGACCAAGATACAGTGCCAATCATCCGACAGGCGTTGTTGTATTCAATCCAACAGGACACACCAGGTGTTTCGTATGTTGGAAACTATTGCGGTTCGTACCCAGGGGAGCCAAAACAAGGTGCCATCAACATTGTATCCCGTAAAGTTGACGGGTGCGACGACCCTCAAAAACAGGCTCTGTTTTGCCAGCTTGAGGGTGGGTATACAAATTCCATGGCGACGTTTGGGAGTGGTCCGACATGCAACGCCATTATTGATTGTGATCAAGAGGTGACAGGGTTGACATCACAGTCGGTGTCAACATTGGGAGATAAACAGGTCGACACCATCCAAAAAGACTATCCTCAATATCAGGACAAGTCGACCGACCCAACAAAGACCGCATATCTTTATCAACCAAACTGCCCGACACCGGCACAGGGTCTTGACACGAAATATTGGCCAAATAATCTCGACCAGTTCCGGGAGTGTCCTGGGTCATTGCAGAAATTACAGAGTGAAGGAAAATTTGATAGCGGGACTGGAGAAACAGAATATGAGACGTACCTGTGCTCAAAAAACACAGGACAAATCTATAAAGGGACCACACAGGAATTTACGTATTATAAATTGAATTTTAATTTTAATAACTATGATCCAAGAAATCCACCAGATCAAAGTTCTTTGTTTCAAGAAATAAAAGTATCTCAGTGTGATACACAGGTATGGTCAGGGAAGTTAGAAGAATTTCAAAATAATATGTGCATAACTCCAACAGGCATAAACGTCATTATGGATCAATTCAAAAAATATAGTGGAAACTCTTTTATAACGAGCAATTCCCATAGCACTTTTCGTTTTCATGTAAAAAGTGGCAATGAAGATATTATGATTGTTAATTATGGAGGTGTTTTAACAACAGAGGATCGGACCCAACAAAAGCTTACTCCAGATAATTCATGTAGAGCTTGTAACGAAGTGGTATCGTCAACAGTTGAATGTACAACAATTTTTAATGGAGGTTTTCTTCGTGTCATTGTTGATTGCTGTAATTGGTTAGGAGGCACCGACCGTCCGATTGAAGCCTCCGACAGGGTGGCATATTTTAATGATGATGCGTTGGGACATCCTTTTTCAGCACTCATCATTGCTGAAGCCCCTAAAGAACAAGGTGAACAGGATCCATTGTCTGGACAAATTCTTCAATTCAACTCAAATGCAGGAAGATGCGATAATACAAATAACTATTGCGATGTGGACAAAGCATTCGCCATTGCTCAATGTCAACAAGACTATCAAGACCAGAATTCTGAAAGCCAAGTGGCGTGGAATTGGATCCCCCAGGATATTGATACGAACCCAACGAGAGATTTCATAGAGAAAATAACAGGAAAGAAGTTCTTGTGGCAAGGACGATATTTCAAGTTTCGGAAATCAAATTGTACGTATGCTGGTCGTTATGTTGGTTTTACCAATTCTCTTGATCCTGGAACAGGGTGTCCAGGACTTAATATTTCTCCTGAAGAGGGTTCGGCAGCCATCCTCTCATTCAGCCAAGACTCACCTAAAATAGATTTCGCACCGAGGCCCTCTTCTCCGACCATCCAGTCGTTATGGTGGGTGTGGATCGTCGTCGCGGTTGTACTCCTTGCCCTGATTGGTTCTCTGTACGGAGGGTACGTCTTATCAAAGACACCGCAGAAACGCCGTCAAAGAAAACAAATATCATAATTACCTGCCGTCGATCTAGTAAGAGGTGGAGGAATAAAATGAAGAGCATTCTTTTTTCAAGTATATGAACACGTTGGCGACAACCTCAAAAGGCCTATGAAAATGCTTGTCGTCTGGGTGCAATGCATTCAAAATAAATTCTTTTCTTGTTTGCAGATAACCCATGGGGGTCCACGCAGATACGGCTCTGGCACTGGTGAAGGACTTGAAAAGATGGGTCAAGTATTATGGCTGGTCACTGAGGATATCACTTGGTGATGATATTATCAGGAGATTTCGTTATCATCACCATGGTTTGAAAGTCGAACTGAGGCCTTCGTATGAACACTTTATTGGTATCAATGTCATTTTGTTTGAAAGGGGCAAGTGTATTAGCGATAAAATTTGGACCTTCAAAAGATGCGACTATGAGGACAACCTGAAACATGTTGTTTTCAACAAAGTCCGTCATCTTCCTGCACTCCACAAAATTCAACCTGTCTTCAAAAAAAGACACGTTCCCTCTCTGATGGATATGTGTCTCCTTCAACTCTCAACAAACGAGGTCCTCTACTTTATGTCATTCGTCTAACAGCGGTCAAAAACTGAACAATGTTTTACAAATATGCAGTTGTTGGTAATACAACTACTATGTCTGGAAGACACACCCCCCGATCGAATGATCTTGCTTATATAACGATTGGTTACATCGCCTCTCTTTTTACATGTCTCATTTTTGTCAAGTGTTATGACGCGACACCTTCTATGATACTGAACGGTATGATAATAACTACTGTGATTATGATTATAGTATCAGCCATTAATAGTGCGTTTGAATATTATCGTCAACGACATCGCAATGATGAAAGATCTGTTCTCATTTATTGAGCACTTGAAATGAATTTTCAAAAGATGAGAAAAATGAAGCTTGTTTCTTTTTCTCATCTGCACAGGGTATAATCATGAATATCGAGTGCAAGATCTGCCACGACCCGGTCAAGGTTCCCGTCTACTTCACCTGCTTCCCGTGTTGTCAAAGATCCAATGACAGCATTCAATGCAATTCAATAACACGTGTGTGTCTCTTCTGTGCCGAAGAATACCTCCAACTCAATAAACCCTCCTCTCTGAGGGTTGCGTCTCTGAAGTGCCTCACGTGCCCCGCATACGCAACACGGTATGCCATGAATGCTCATCCGTTCACCAAAGATTTCATGCTCATGAGCATGGACGACAGGAAAAACATTCCCTGCCACGATGGGTGTGATTTCACGGGTAACCAGAACGAGTTGGACCGCCATCGCCAGTCCGAATGCATCTTTCGTTTGTTCACGTGTGAGTGCATGTCGGTGATGCGGATGATTGATAAGGATGAACATGTCAAGACCTGTAATAAGTACTTTTTTTGCCCGTTTTGTTCTGAATACATTAAAAAAAGCATTGCTCCACGACATGTAGGAATTCACGGGTATTCTCTTTGTCCTGAGTGCAAGGACGCTGTTCTTTCCACAGCTCTGACCACACATCAACAGACTAAGTGCCCGATGAGAAAAGTGAACTGTCCTATTCAGGAGTGTCGTAAAAACGTTAGTCACAAGGACTGGAAACAACACTGCACCGAACACGTCAAGGAAAATATACGTTCTATCGAAATGGCAAACAATACCATTAAAAAGAAAACTCAAAACTTGCAAATATTACAGGATCTACTTCAACAGGTATAATTTGTTTATTACCGATAACATTGCATCTTTTTTATTATTTATTGGAACGATAATCATCGTTCCAATAAATAATAAAAGTAAGGTTGTTATCCAACGAGTAAAATAGATAGTGTCAATAACTTATGGTCCGTTTCCACCCTCTGATGTGTTGACCATGGTATTCAAACTCCCGATCATGTTCTGTAGCGACCCGATCATCTTTCCAAGGTCCAGCTCACCATTTGTCAGCCCCTGGTTCATATTTTCAACCAGGTCTGTAAACACGCCCGATGACATGAGGTTTGTCATCATATCAGCTGGATTTTGCGTCCCCGGTTCGATCTGATTGCTGACCTTGTCGATAATATTTGTCAAAAACTGCTCCTCGTTGGCGGTATCTCCCCGTTTTTGTTTCTTCTCCTGTTCTTCCTTGAGCATTCGTTTTGCCTGACTGGATGGTTCGAGGACCGCGAGGAGAGTGATGAGGTGCTTCCAAATCACCTCTGTCTCGTCTTTATCCGCCCTCATAAAGACATCCTTCATGTCGATAAAGACCTTTTCGCTATATTGAATGCGATAATCTTGAAAAGCACCGACATTTTTTTGCATAATGGCGTCCTCATTCTTGTGCACAAAATCGTGAAAACACGCAATGTGTTTCTTGATAGGTTCCTCATGAATAATACCGGTTTTTTCAATCAATGCCGCGTACAGGAGGAGGCTTTTCTGGTGTTTTCCAAAAGAATCGTTCACGTCTTTGATGAAATTGCAGATGCATTTAAACGTCAATAGGGTAGGGTCTGACATTCTCTTTTACATAGACATGTCTTTCTTTTTAAATGAGTGATTTGTAGAAAACAATTTTGTAGGGGATGTGATGAATAATGGTATCAGTATCATGAAAAAAAATCAAATAGTTGTTTGTGTGGTACATTTAAGTTCAAGGAGACGACGGTGTATATTTCGTGTTTTTGTTTGTGACCAATCACGAATATGAGGAGAAAGACGTTGAATTGTGGGCCACGTCCTGAAATACCAGAGCGTGTGTCTCAAAAAGTCGTTTTCTCTTAATTCTTCTTGGAAACACGTCTTGACATATTGTAAAAACGTGGGTCTAGATTTTGTCCCAGAGATTTCTGAAAATACGTGTTTGTTTATTTTGGGATACCGATAATATACGCTTTTTAAAAAATCTTGTAGATGAGTTTCATGTGTTATACGAGAATTTGAATACATGTCTGTCATATCGTATTCGTGTTGGCACCAAAAGATTAGCCCAAGGATGACATCACCCACACGGCGACCAGACGCAATGGCGTAGAGTGAAATTGATATAGATGGTGCTACATTCACCCTAAAGGAAAATGGTTGGGAATACATTTCAAAGACACCGATCCTTTGTTGAAGATGTGTTGATTTGACGAGTGTCTTGAGGTTTATACGGAGACACACGCGTGAAGAAAAGAAAAAGACGAATTCGTTTTCGTCTACCCATTGTGGAAACACGCGTTGGGCGCTGGCTCCTCTCCCTTTTGTTGTAATTTCCTCTGGATGAAGATGTATATAATGTGTTGCATAAAATAATTGAAAGAGTGTCAGCATCTGTATAAAATGCTTGTCATCACGTGCGTATGTACGGACGGACTTTAATAAATCTTGCATACCGTAGAGGCAATAAATTAATTTGTCTACAAATTAATTTATTGCGATATCGGTCCGTCATTATACGCCTATGAGTTCATTGTTCTTTAGTTAAAGGCATTGAAAGTGACGCCTATTTTCAATAGGCGTCACTTTCAATAAATTAAATTAAAAACAAATTAAATTATGGCGATGACGGTACACAAGAACGGCTCGAAATGAAATAAATCCAGGTGTTTTGTCATCTTTTTATTTGAAAATAAAATTTTTGTGAATTATTGCATCTAAGACGGAGGTGGACATGTGTGGTCTGTCCCGCAGATATTTGGGCATCCCTGTGGGTTGCCTCCTTTCGACCCATCGTAATAAGTTCCACAACACGATTGTTTCATGAGGTCTTTGATGAAATCGGGACAGGGAATGTTTGAAAACGACACGGTCCCGTTCCCACCAAAAACCTGGTCGCCGTTCCACACATCAAAATGATTGCAAAACCCCTGATTGTTTTTATCACCGGGTGCCGCACGACAAAACGGTGAATTATCGGCGTGTCCCCCCGGGTCAGCCGTCGTTGGACAGACCGTCTTGTTTCCGCAGGGGCACGCGTCGGCAACCACCACGTTTATCTCTTGTTTCGTGTCGTTTTTTAGGAGTTTCCAACACGAGCCACATGGGGCAACGGCCGTCGGTCCACTCGGGTCCGATCGACCCACACACCCCATCCCTAAACTTCCCGTGCAGTATGGTGCCATCATTGCTTCAGAAGTCGCGGCCATGGTCCATGACGTGTCATGCTTCTGGATCTCCTTGAACAGGTTGTCGAAATTATGGTCCTTGAAATCATCCTGTGTTATGTTCTTTTTCCCGGGATACACACAGCCACCACACGACCCCGCACCGGGCGAGTCGCCGGCTTTATAAAAAGTCACGGTTGCCTGTTTATCTCCTTCATAAAAGTCAGGGTTTGATAGTGAAGACATTGACGGGTTTGATGTCGAAGGGACTGCTGTTTTTGATGTTTTTTTCCTATACACAAGAAGAAGTAGGGTCGTGATATTGATGCAAAGAATAACAAACACGAGAACCAAAAACAGTATCATTTATTATTTATATGACGTGCAAAAATTAATTTATGATATGACAAAAAAAACTTTTTCAAGACAATAAACGATGGTGTCCATGCAAGGTGTTTGTCCGATTTTTGATTACGACTTTGCCTATCCAGAAAATGTGTTGCGTATCGCACCGACCAAAAAGACATACCCAGAGAATTCTCTCATGGCGTATATCCGTCATCATTTTCCTTTGTGGGCATTCCTTATTCAAACAGCACGCTTAGATTGGCAGTTCGCCGACCCCAATTTTCGTGGGACACTTTTTATTCCACAACATATGAACGAAAACATCGTCATGAATGCTGATATTGACACGGCCCGAAGGATTGTCAAATACCATCTCATGATTGGCTTTTTCCCAAAAGACGTCCTGTTTACTTCTCCTTACCAAGAACTCCAGATCGCTATCAAGGGTGAAACGGTCCGTGCCGTCATCCAGGGACCTCAGACAATGATGTTGAATGACGGGGTCTACATCACCCGTTTCGATATCTGGAAACAAAACGGGGTCATTCATGTCATTGACAAACCACTTTTTAGTTTGGGTTCCATGCATTAGTTTTTGAATGTCTCACGTACCGATATTGCGATAAATTAAAAACAAATTAATTTATGGCGTTATCGGTAATAACGATAAAGACGCCGGAAACATGATGAGAAAACGACTTGAGAGAGAACTTAAAACGATCCCGTATACATACACAGTCGACCCGTATTTTTCTACCATCGATTTCGAGGTCCCTCCTGTAGGGACAATTCAGATGACAGACCTTGGTTCTTATCCCTTCAAGGGCCCAAAGATTTATATCAACGGCAAGTCGTATTCATCATTCCTGGCGTTTCCTGGAAAGTACACAGAAGACCTCTATAAAAAAACATTTCCTTCACCATGTTGCCGAAAGTGTGCGTCGTTTGATTGCCCCGGGCGATGGTCGTTATTTTCAAAACTGGAGGATATCATTAAGGAGGTTATGGTGTTCCGTGCAAGAAAAGAATGGGTGTACTACCATCTTTTTTTTACCAAGTTGCGAGACTTCTATAATCTACCGTCTGATATTCCTTTTGAGGGATTTGTCGCCGAACACCCTGTCATGTCGTGATGAGCAATATCACATAATACCACCGGTGTACCATAATATATATAACTTTCCATACCATAAAAAACCACCCCATTGCTTCACATGAAATCCCTGATGCGAGCATCTACCCTTTTGTTGTGTACATGATTAGGTGACCTGGCATCTACGATACAATAAGTTTTTTTTTCCTTGTCAACATACAAATGTCAACACTATTCATCATATTCTCAGTTTTATCTTGTCTGTCAGATCATGTGGAAGGACAAAGTTTTTCATCCATCGCGTGGAATTATACAGACCCCATTTCTATCGGGGTCAGCACCTCTGCGTATCAGATAGAAGGAGGGAAAGCATCAAGAGGATTGAACATATGGGATGAGTTTACACACAGGTTCATATCTCCTATCCGCGATTGGAGTACAGGCGACGAAGCGTGTAGTTCTTATCTCTACTTTCGTGAAGATGTTGACATCATGTCGACACTTGGTATACACGACTACCGGTTTTCTTTTTCATGGGCTCGTTTATTCAGAACCTCTAATTTTTCACGACCCAATCCCGAGGGTGTCAGGTACTACCACAATCTTCTCGACGAGCTTGAAGCCCATGACATCACACCGTGGGCAACACTGTTTCATTGGGACCTCCCGCTCTACCTCGAAAAGAGATACGGCGGGTGGGCATCGCCCCGTATCATGGATGATTTTACCAGGTATGCTGATTTTTGTTTTTCCGAGTATGGTAGACGGATCCAAAGATGGATAACAATAAACGAACCATTCACATTCAGTGATTTGGGGTATCTCCAAGGGGCACACGCTCCTGGTTTCCGGAATAAAACTTTGAAATATATCGTGGGACACCACCTCTTGCTTGGACACGCATCCGTCTATCATTTATATCAACGAAAATACTCGGCTTCCCAAAAAGGCCTCTTGAGCGTCAGCGTGAATAGCGATTATTTCGCGCCCAAAACACAAGACGACCAAGGGACGTGTGATGCACTCCACACGCGTATGCTGGGGTGGTTCTTGGAACCATTACTCTGTGGAGATTACCCGTTACTCCTACGACGTGAGAGCAATGAAGGAAAATATTTTCTGCCAAGGTTTTCACCACAACAACAAAGAGACCTCCGACAGAGCATTGATTTTATCGCACTGAACCACTACGGGTCGTTCCAGGTCACCGGGCACAATCTCATCGAGGTATCGGACGTCCCGGGAACGACACCGACGGCCTCGTCGTGGCTCCGTGCGTATCCCCCGGGTATACGGCTCTTGATTGAATGGGTGCAAAACCAATATACATGTGTGTCGTGGGAGAACATGACGCTCGCAATAACAGAAAATGGTGTTTCGACGTTGCCCGGTGACTTCGCGGACACGACGCGGTCGACACTCCTTCCGCAGTATTATCAAGAATTGTACAACGCGCGAGAAACAACCGGAATAAACATTACACACTATTTCATCTGGAGCCTGATTGATAATTTCGAATGGGCCGCCGGATACCAAGAAAGGTTTGGGTTGTACGACGTTGATTTTTCGAGCCCTCAGAAGACCCGTTCTCCCAAACAATCGGTTTCTCTTCTCTTCGACGGACCATAGGTGATAGATATAAAGAATAGGGAAAGAAAATGAAATGATTTATATAATAATTACAGCATGTATCAATAACAAAGTTGGTGTGCAAAATAGCACTCACAGGCAAAATCTGTACATGAAAAACATTCAACAGTTATTACAACTCATTGAAAATATGAAAGGTATCAAACCAATTGTAGTTGAAAATAACGGTTCACGACGTACATATTTAGATAATCTCGATTGTGATATCTGTTATACAGACAATAATACATCAAGTTTTACACATAAAGGAGAAATTGAATTGTTAGATATAAAGGAAGTCATACAAAAGTATACAATTCAAGACGACGACGTTATTATAAAACTGACAGGGAGATATAAATTGTTGAATTTAAACTTTATACATTTGGTCCAAAACAATATGAATAATTATGATGCTTTTGTAAAAGTTTTTAATGTGTGTACACGTAAATATGTATTAAATGATTGTGTATTGGGATTATTTTCTATCAGATGTAAATATTTAAAGGAATTCAAGTATAGTCTTGTAAAAAGCCCTGAATGTGAATTTGCTGATTACGTCAGAAAAAATATAGATCAAAACAAATTAATGGAAGTGAAACAGTTAGATTTGGAATGTTGCTTTGCGGATAATTTAAGATTATTAATCGTATAAAAATCGGTATCGTGGATACAAACGTATCCAAAGACAACATGAGTTCAACGCTTGTCTTTGGATACGTTTGTCTCTGTAGTGAACAGATAATGACGGTGGTGACCACCGTTCTCATGATACATTTTAACCCAATCTATAAGGAAGGTCCGACATGCACCCGGTAACATACATAAGCACACATTGAGCAGTGGAAAAAGAGACATTCGTACATGTAGACTATTTTTATAACATTGCGCTTGCAATAAGGACACAATCCTCCGCATATATTCCTTGTGTACGCGGTTTTCATCAAACTGGTAAAAAAATATGTAGACCGATTATTCTTTTGTAAGATCTGCCGAAAGATGGAATGTCGTTGGACACATTTTTCAATATGGTCCATTCGTCTCTTCTTGTTCTCTTCACGGACCCAGTAGGTGATAACGACCGCCAAGGCATTGATCGCTTGAGACATTCTTTGATACACCTGTCACAAAAAAAAATATTTCAGAAATGCATTGATAGACGTATGCACGTAGAGGTGAATTATGTACAAAAACTTCATTTTTTTACACTCAATGTCTGCATTTATTTCAGATTGACAAAGACAGTCATGAATGTTTTGGTATGATACGCGGGGTCAAATTTTTTCCCGTAGGATGCTTTTGATTTATCTTGAGGCATGTACTGGCTCCTCACGAATTCATAGTGTATTTTTGAACCATTCTGGTACGGTTTCATTGCATTTAAATAATTAGTAAACAACCCCTTGTACGATTTTTGGTCGTTGACTGGAGATACAAGAACGCTCTCGCCAAAGCCCACCAGCCGTAGACGACATATTCCAGAGAGCTTCGGAAATGAAAGTCCCTGGAACGAATAGTACAGCATTTACAATTACTCAGCTGGATCCAATCGTTTGCAAGTTTTTCGCATTGTGATATGAGTTGAGTGTTGTTCAGCACGACAGCGATCGAGCTCATGAGGCATAATCGATGTGGTTGCCAATTTGATTCTGGGTATAACGCATTTGGTCCGGTACACAATGATAATTGGTAGTTGTAGAGATTCGTCAACGTTTTTTTATCGGATGGTTTTTTCGTCATGATGAAATCACTCACACTAAACGAATAATCAGTAATACGTGGGTTCCCAATATGACTCTGTAGGTCCATCCTATCTATTATACGTAACTAAAAAATATTTTTGCAATGTACGGTATGCGACCGGTTGCGGAGGTGACGACCACCCCCCAAGGGTACACTTTGACAAATGAAATAATAAATAAATTAATTTATTGCATAACGAGTAGAAGATGCTAGAAAAAAAGAAAAATCATTTTGTAGTATTTGCGTATGATGGCCATTTTAATTTCAATCGCTTGCCTCCGGCTCTAGTGCCGCTTGGGCATCATCCAATCATATGCATCTTGTTGAAAACAATCGTAGATTGTGAGAAAGAATGTGTGATCACATTGCTTGTTCAAAGAGAGCACGTCCAGCTTTTTGAAAATGAAATGAAAAGATGGTTCCCACAGCAGGAAAATATTCATATTTTTGGAACGACATGTGGATCTTCAGCATCTATTTTATTAGAATATATACAATCAACATCAGATACTGACGATACCTTCATTCTCTTGAATACCCTTTTTCCATTATTATGTCAGTCAACACTTGAACATTTTTTGGCACAATCGCAAGAGACGAATTTTAGTCTATTGTGTGTCAACAAATCTCGCTGGAACATTGCGAGGAACCTGATTATCGCTGATATCAAGAAGGATAAGGTGCACAGGTTGTACAAGAAAAATGATGACGAAAAAACAGAGCGTGGTTTTTATTTCATTTCATGTACAAAAGCATCCAAACAGATTTTACAAGAGATACTGCCGACGGTGGATGAGTACTGGGAAATAGTGAACCAGAGCACTACAAAAGCATTATTTGTGACCATACAGTCCTACCCGGTAGAATTAGATAGTATTTCAATAGACACGGCGTCTGATAAAATCTATGCAGAACACAAATTTGTAGAAAAACAGCATGCTGATTATCTGTCTCACTGTTATTGTCTCTGGAATACTTGCAAAAATATAGATGCGAGGATTGAAAAATTAGAAGCTCTTTTACGCACTGAAGATCTAAAAAAATGATGATTGACAACAAACCGTCCTATTCATTCAAAGTATGTTGAGTTTTGAAGACTTGCGGGAATTAGATTATCTCCAGTTTGGTCTATTATCAGCTGAAGATATTGTTCGGCAATCGGTGTGTGAAGTGTCCCATCTCAAACTAACAGGTCCAAATTCAGTGTATGATGAACGCATGGGGACCCTTGACCCGAATAAAAAATGCCTGACGTGCACTCTCAATAGTAAAATGTGTGTTGGTCATTTTGGTCACATCAATCTTCATATGTACGTCCTCCATCCATTATTTCATAAACTGTCCTTATCGATCCTCAAATGTATCTGCTACAAGTGTTCCCGACTTTTGTTGACACGGGAACAACTTGAATTGAATGGACACCTGCGGTTCCATAAACAAGCCAGGTTTCATAAAATAATTGAGCGTATGGACCGTGTGGATTATTGTGCATATTGTGAAACCATCCAGCCGCGGTACGTGTTTTCACATCAGGACAAGTATATTTACATGATTTTTAAGATTGAAGGAGAGAATTCCCGTATCCAAATGTCTGAAAACGAGATTTTCAAAATCTTTGAAAACGTTTTACGCGATGACATTATACTCCTTGGATTTGATCCAACCCATTTTCATCCAAAGAACCTTGTCTTGACGGTCCTTCCCGTTTTGCCACCGGTCGCGCGTCCATATGTCGTGGCTGATAATATTACGTGCGACGACGACCTGACGATCCAGTATCTGGAGATTGTCAAAGCGAACCACCATATAGGAGACCTTGCGACAAGCGATCTTAAACGCCAGAAACATATATACGCCCTGAAATTCAAAATCAAAAGTTTGTTTGATAATTCTGGAGACCGACAGCGTGTGAGCAACGGACGTCCCCTCAAGGGTATAAAAAAGAGGTTAACGGGAAAAGAAGGTCTGATCCGGAATAATCTCATGGGAAAACGTGTTGACAAGTCTGCACGTACAGTTATCGGTCCTGACCCTACACTCAATGTGGACGAGATTGCTGTTCCTCAAGAGATTGCAGATATTTTATCATATACGATTGTTGTCAATGACAACAACAAAGAGGCCGTTTACGATATGATTGAAAAAGGGCATGGAAATTTTTTATTGAGGAACGACGGTAATGTTCGTATCAATCTTAAGTACGCGTGCACAAAACAAGGGACGCGTTTGCAATTTGGCGACATTATATGTCGTTCAGATGGGCGATGGACCATGATTTCGACAGAAAAGGAGTTATTTTCATTACGAGAGGGAGATCATGTATTTCGTCACGGTGAAAAGCTCCAACGTTTAGAATATAACACACATCGGAAGATCGAACTGCATGTTGGGGATGTTATCGAACGAAAACTCTATGACGGTGATATTTTATTTTTGAACCGCCAGCCCACTCTCCATCGTGGGTCTATGATCGCACAAAAAATAAGGATACGCCCCGGGAAGACGATCCGTATGAACCTTGCCATCACGTCGAGTTTCAATGCCGATTTCGATGGAGATGAGATGAACCTCCACTGTCCCGCATCCACAGAAACAGAAGCAGAATTGCGAGAGTTGTCGTCTGTACGTCAAAACCTCATGAATAATCAGTCAAGCAAAGCAAACATTGTGATTGTCCAAGATGCTCTTCTTGGGAATTTCCTCATGACACGAAAAAAACAACAACCTCTTTCTCGTGAGCATTTTTTCCAGATCGCCTCTATTTTATCAGAACGACATCTCACTCATCTTGATAGCAAGGTCACGAGATACCGTCAGTTGGGTGGCTTTTCCGCGTCTCACTATGATGGTCGTATGTTGTTTAGTCTTCTCTTGCCCACTGATTTTTTTTACAGACAGTGCAATCAGGCAGACCCTGAAGAACCAGATGTAGTTATCAAGGAAGGCATCCTTGTTGCCGGTGCGATCACCAAAGCGAACCTTGGTTCCGGGCATCGTTCTCTTATCACACTGCTCTATCATGAATACGGTGAAGAAACATGCATTGATTTTATTAATCATGTTCAGTTCTTGTCGCACAAGTACCTCTTGTGGACGGGTTTCACGGTAGGGTTGTCTGATTGTATTGTGACCAAAAAAGACGAGATACAGAAAAAAATATCCATGTCATTCGTCAAGGCAAAGTCTATCGAAGAACATACCAAGGATAAACGTCTCCGCGAGGTCTATGTGTTATACGCACTCAGTGGGGCTCGTGACACGGGGATGGCGATTGCGAAAAATGCACTCCAGGATACCAATAATTTCTTGTCGACGGTTGTGTCAGGTGCAAAAGGTGATTATTTCAACATTGCACAGATTACGGGTATTCTGGGGCAACAAAACCTGAACGGACAGCGGGTCCAGCCGTTGTTGAACAACAACACTCGCACTCTTCCTCATTATCCGATCCTCCCGGAACACTACACCGATGACATGAGATACGAATCTGCTGGGTTCATCAGGTCGTCCTTTGTTCACGGACTATCACCGCGTGAATTTTTCTTTCACGCCATGACGGGACGTGAGGGTATAACAGATACAGCCATGAAATCAGTGACTGGTGATACCATGGTTATCTTGCTTATTGACAATCGTCCGGTCTACGCACAGATTGGTATATGGATCGATCGTCTGCTCAACATGTATGCGTCTCACGTTCTTCGTCAAGAAGAACGCGACATGGAGATGTTGAGTGTCGCAGATATTTTTATTCCGTCAACAGATGACGACGGGAATGTCTCGTGGGCACCCGTTGTTGCCGTGACAAGGCACGACCCGGGAGAATATCTGTATACGATACGTACACAGAGTGGTCGACGTGTGACCGTCTCCGAATCAAAGTCTCTAATTATCTGGGATAGTAGACTGGGTGCACTGGTTGAAAAAGATATGACCGCTGTTCAGATCGGTGATCGGGTCCCCGTCACACTCTCTCTACCAGCAGCGTGTTCAACGTGTTCATCTTTTGAACAATACGAAGAAAACATGCATCCAGGGTTGTGCGTCTTGGATGTATCCGGATGTTGCCGTGTACTCGCCAATTTTGAAAAGAAGAACAAGGTTGGCGATCATTGCTTTGCATACGACAATCAACTGACACGTGATGGTCTCGTTCTCTTGTATTCACGTCTCGGCATGATGACCGATATATCTCAAGAGCCGGTCGTACGTGTATGCACAGAGCAAGAATATGATATACACCGTGATGTGTTTTTAGACCCAATCGTCGAGATCTCACGGGTCCCCGTTGTACCGGGGTCCCGTCAAAAAGTGTACGACCTCACGGTTCCCACAACATTGAATTTTGGGATCGCAAACGGTCTTCATGTCCGAGACACGGCAACGTCCGGTTATATCCAACGACGCATGGTCAAAATCGCCGAGGACATTCAGGTCAAGTACGATGGGACCGTCCGAAACTCCGTGAATAACATTATCCAATACGCGTATGGTGAGAATTTTCTTAATCCCGACAATACCATATTCCTCTCTCAAAAACCGACATCCTGTGATGTGGGTCGTCTGGTTGAAAGCCTGAATTTTGAACTGTCTGAACAAAGAAAATGATATCGTCGTTGCTGACTAATGCTATACCCCTTTTGTCGCTGTACAACCACCATCACAAGCGAGTAGATAAATAGGCACGTTGTGGGACCGTGCTCCGAACGTTAATCTACATGTGCTTTTGGTGTTCATATTTTGTTTCAAGAAGACGTGGTTCCTCGTTCAGAGCTCGAAATGCACGAGGGGCTGCGCGTTCGTAGGATCCTACATACCTTGTATGACAAGATGATGATGGAGGGAAATCTTTCACGTACGGCTCGATACGATAGTGTGATGCGTGGATCATCGAATACGGTTTCACAAAAGGATACACGATCGTTGCCAGAAATATCTGATCATTACGAGGTCCATGCTTCCATTGCTGAAAATGCCTTGAGAGAGGAGCGAGTATGTTCCTACGACACCCCCACATGCCACCGAGGATTGGGACGGTATGATACATGTGGTCACGCATAATGTGAAAATCCTTGTCGGATGCGAGCCATTCATCAACAGCTGCTTTTTCACGAAAATTCAAACGCGAATCAACATCTCGTGATAGGAATACCACATCACCTTCGAAAAATGCTGGAAAAAATCTCCAAAACATATTGTTGACCTTATCACGCGTCTCGTCCACATGGACAAGCTCAACATGATGAAATTGAGACAGTTTTTCAAGGACCATGGGATTTGCTGTTGAAGAATAATAAAATCGACACGTCCATCCCGGATACACTTCAAGTGCAAGGATGGCGTTTTCTAATGCACCGTAATTATAAAATTCGTGGTCTCCCCACAATGAAAAACAAATAAGTTTCTTCATTTACTACCTACCATACTGTATATACAATAAATTAATTAATTTATTGCAATACGGTAGAAATGTTATTGGATTGTGTACCCACGTCCTGTAATGAAGACCCCATGTATCTTGGGTTTTTACCCTTGTTCATCAAAACATGGAAAAAATTATACCCTCATGTTCACGTCAAAATTGTCCTTGTTGCAAAATCCATACCCGACCAATATACAATATACAAAAAAAACATTATCATTTTTGAACCCCTTCCGGATCTTTGTACACGTTTTACAAGTCAATATATCCGACTTTTATATCCGGCTCTCCTGGACTACAGACACGGGATCCTTATTACCGATATTGACATGCTCCCAATGAACCGTACGTATTTTACCAACATAATTGAAAGATACCCTGATGACTGTTTTATTTATTTACGAAATGTCCTCTTGAATGTGAAAGAATGTGCAATGTGTTATAATGTCGCTCGAAATAAAACCTGGTCCGATATATTTTCTATATTATGCCTGGAAGATATACAACAACGGTTGCTTGAAAAACGTGCACATGTACAGTGGAACACAGACCAACGTGATTTATACCAGCACGTTATGAACTGGGATACAAAAACAAATCGTTTTATCGTACTGAAAGATACTGAAACAGGTTATCACAGATTAGACAGGTCGCAAAATTTTCAAATCCACCCACCAATTATAACAAATATTCAGATTGGGCTTTACAGCGATTACCACTGCTACAGACCGTACTCAACATATAGGGGTATAAATGAAAAAATATATGAGCTCCTGTAACAACCTTCATTGTTTCAGACAATTTGTCTATGTTGTACATTTCAGCTTGCCGGTTGCTTAGCAACTCGGCAATGCTGGGCTCCGCCCCCTCTGTATGACCGTGTTGCTCCGCACCCGGCCT
>Ga0194123_10001624_pt1 | contig 32951 bp, 28 predicted proteins | sample TA2MahsurfametaG_5_FD_155479 | JGI IMG/M metagenome (GOLD analysis project Ga0194123, IMG submission 155479) | Freshwater microbial communities from Lake Tanganyika, Tanzania - TA2015023 Mahale A surface | ecosystem: Environmental > Aquatic > Freshwater > Lake | place: Tanzania: Lake Tanganyika... | reverse complement strand
GCAGTGAAATGGGCAGGGCGATAGATAAGGACGCCACACAGACGCTGATGAAAAACCAGCGGGCACCGCGGGGGCTCAGTGAGCAATGCGGGGCGATTTCGATGCGGGTTTCGGCAGTCACGGCTGGATCATCCCCGAGTTGACAAAATTTCTTGCGATATCAGGGGCTTGTCGAAAGTCGAGCTTCGTTTATCTGTCCACCAAGCGGTCAATCAGGGCTTTGCCGTTCTCTGCCAAGGCGGCCGATTCGGCGCCGAAGGCGAACCGAGCGAGTGGCGGCCCGCCAAGTCGTTTTGTCAGCATGCTGACATTTTCGTCCACGCGGGCCATGGCGGGGTCGACCTGGTTGGCGACCCAACCGGCGAATGGCAGACCCGACCGACCAATCTCGCGAATCGTCAGCTGGGCGTGGTTCAGGCAGCCGAGACGCATGCCCACCACCACGACCACCGGCAGGCCAATGGCAAGCGCGAGGTCGCTGACGCTGAGTTCGTCAGTGATCGGAGCGAGCCAGCCACCCGCTCCCTCGACCACCAGCCAGTCATTTTCCGACAGATGGACCGCGGCCAAGCGGGCGATATGGGTCAGGTCAGGGCGCACGCCGGCCTCCCCCGCGGCGATATGCGGCGATACCGGCGGGGCAAAACAGTAGGGGTTCACCGCCGCGTATTCGGCGGCGGTGAGCCGCGCTGCGACCGAACCCTGTGGGGTTTTAACCGTCGCGTCGCCGCGCGCGGCGGCAATCAGCGCTAGCGCGTCTTCGTTGCGCAGACCGAGCGCTGTCTGCTCCGCGCCGGCGGCGATGGGTTTCATTACGCCGACCCGCAAGCCGCGGCGGCGCGCCGCCGCAACCATGGCGGTGGACACATGGGTCTTGCCGATCTCGGTATCGGTGCCGGTCACGAATACCCCACGAAAGCCATTCCTCACGATGGCGTCCTCCCCCGTCGAACAATCGAATCGACAGGTACAAAGATTTCGCTTGCGGCAGGCTGATCTGCGGCGTTCTCGCCAAGCCGATGCACGCCCGCGAAAGCGGCGATCTGGATCACCTCGAGATCGCCGAATCGGTCGATATCGAGTACCGGCTCGGCAAAACCCGCTCGCCCGAGCGCGCTGCCGATGTCGTGCATGTCTATGAGATCCGCACCGATCTCCGTCGAGCTCAGACGACTGCCTGGCCCCAGCGTATTCCAAAGAAAAAGGGCACCGGGGCGAAGAATTCGATTGACTTCCGCGAGCACTGCATCGAGTCGGTCACTGCCTGCAAGCAAACGATCAGCCACCACGATGTCTACACTCGCAGCCGCGAATGGCAATTGCTCGAGGGAGGACTCCACATGCTCCACGCGAGGCCGCAGCCCCGGAATTTTTTGCAGCAGGACGCGCAGCGACTGCCAAAGACCGTGATCGGCAACGGCCGAGTCAGTGCCTGGCTGGCTCAGCGCGATGACGCGTGCTCGAGGAAATTTTTGTCGAAGTCCCTCCGCACGAGTTGCGAGCGCACTGCCGAGTTCGACCACCAGCTTGGGAGAGAAGGCAAAGTGATCGAGCCGATCGAGGAGCTCTTGTTGCGCGAGTTCCGACACCGATGCGTTGCTCGAGGGGTCGCTCATGTGACGACGCCTGCAACAGCGTGATCGAGCGCTGCGAGCAGGCCATCGACCTGCGTAACGCTGTGAGCTGCCGACAGCGTGATCCGCAGTCGTGATGTACCCACCGGAACTGTGGGGGGGCGAATCGCCGTGACGCGATAACCCGACTCGGCGAGCCGATGACTCGCCGCGAGTGCTCTGTCCTCGCTGCCGAGCAGGAGCGGCTGAATCGGCGTGGTGGACTCGCTGATCGACAATCCGCGTTGACCTGCGCCCTCCCGGAAATGGGCGACGAGTGACTGCAGGTGGTCGCGCCGCCACTTCTCCAGCTGCAATTTTTTGAGGGCGTGGCGGGTCGCTGCAGCGACGGCGGGCGGCAGCGCGGTCGTATAAATGTAGGTGCGGGCGCGCTGGATCAGCAGCTCGATCACATCGTCATCGCCTGCCACGAAGGCACCAAAAGTACCTAACGCCTTGCCAAAGGTACCGATCAGGACAGGCACGTCCTGCGAGCCCAGTCCAAAGAATTCGCAGCTGCCGCGGCCCTCGGTACCGAGTACACCGAGTCCATGCGCATCGTCGACGATGAGCCAGGCCTGATGTGCGCTCGCTGCGGCGGCAAGCGCGGGCAGCGGCGCAACGTCGCCATCCATGCTGAATACGCCGTCGGTGATCACGAAGGCGCCGCGCGACGCATCTTGAGAGCGCAGTAACTCGGACGCCGCCTTGGCATCGGCGTGTGCGTACCGATGATGATGCGGTGAACGGGTGAGTCTCGCGGCATCGATCAGCGAGGCGTGATTGAGTTCGTCACAGACGAGGATGTCGTGCCGATCGGCGAGCGCCGACAGCACACCGAGATTCGCCATGTAACCCGTGGAAAATACGAGTGCACGCCCTCGTCCCACGAATTCTGCCAATTCGTGCTCGAGCGCGTCATGTTCGGCGGAGTGCCCGCTGACCAGATGCGAGGCACCCGCGCCCGCGCCATAGGCAAGCGAAGCCGATGCCATTGCCGCAGCAACCTCGGGGTCACGCGCGAGGCCAAGGTAATCGTTACTGCAAAAATTGATGCGACCGTCGTCGGCCGGCGAGCGCCGCCGCCGCAGCCGGCGCGCGTCGATGTCGCGCAACGCGGCCGCGCGGGCCTCGGTCGTGCAGCGCACCGCTGTCAGGCGTGCAGCGCTGCGGGCGCAGCGCCCGCAGCCTGAATGCCAAGCCGCACGAGTAGCGCGCGATCGTGTTCGACGTCGGGATTGCCGGTGGTCAAAAGTTTTTCACCGTAAAAGATGGAGTTGGCACCGGCGAAAAAAGCCAGTGCCTGCAGTTCGTCCGACATCTTCTCGCGACCTGCCGAAAGGCGGACTGCCGAGCGCGGCATGAGAATGCGTGCGACTGCGATCGTGCGGACAAAGTCGAAAGGATCGATGGGCGCCTGATCGGCGAGCGGTGTTCCGGGCACCGTGACCAGTTGGTTGATCGGCACGCTCTCGGGGTGCTGCGGTAGATTGGCGAGGACCTGCAGCATGCGCGCACGGTCGCGCATCGTTTCGCCCATGCCGACGATGCCGCCACAGCAGACGTTCATGCCGGCCTCGCGTACTGCTTCGAGGGTGTCGAGCCTGTCTTTGAAGTTGCGCGTGGTGATGATCTCGCCGTAGAACTCGGGCGAGGTGTCGATGTTGTGGTTGTAGTAATCGAGCCCGGCGTCGCGTAATTCTTTGGCCTGCTCTCGGCTCAGCATGCCGAGCGTGGCGCAACTCTCCAGCCCCAGCGACTTCACCTCGCGGATCATCGCCGTCATCACTTCGATGTCGCGTTTCTTTGGCGAGCGCCACGCAGCGCCCATGCAGAACCGGGTGGCACCGGCTTCGCGTGCTGCCTTCGCTCGGGTGGCCACATCGGCCACCGCCATCAGGGCCTCGCGATCGAGACCGGTGTCGTAGCGGACGCTTTGTGGACAGTAGGCACAGTCCTCGGGACAGGCGCCGGTTTTCACTGATAGCAGGGTACTCATTTGCACCGTATTCGGCGTGTGGTGGACGCGATGCACGGTCTGCGCTCGAAACAGCAAGTCTTGGAACGGCAGCGCGAACAGCGCTTCGACTTCGTCCAGCTGCCAGTCGTTGCGGATGTCATCGTCCGTAATCGGCGCGCTGACATCGTTGCCCGAAGTATTGGTTGCGGCGGTAGTCGTGGCGGCAGTGATCGAAGCGTTCATGGCGGCCTTCCGGAGCGTATGCCGGCGAGTATTCCGGCGAATTGAGGCATTTCGGGCGCTGCCTTCGGCAGCGGCAATCGGCAGCCTTTGGCGCCGCGGTCCCGGATGTTCCGCAAGCGCGGGGGAGGATGTCAACTTGCACGCAACGAATGAGTCGACAATATCCAAGGCGGCGTCCGCGCCTCTCATTTTTCCAGCCCCGGTGCCGAATCTGCGCGCGTTGCCTTGGTGGCAGCGCGCTGGTTTCTGGTGCTTGCCCGCGCGCTGTTACTTCTGCGACGGTCGCGGGGATCTCGGACCCATCGACCTATGTTCGCGTTGCCACGACGCTCTGCCGTGGTTGGCGGTCCCGCGTGGCAGCACGACGATCATTTCGGCTTTCGTTTATGCCGCGCCCGTAGACAATGCGCTGAAGGCCCTCAAATTTGGCAGTGATCGGGCGGCGGCGCGAGTGCTGGGTGCCTTGGTGGCCATCGCGGTGACGCGGGCGATCAGCCTCGACAGGACGCGCCTACCCGAACTGCTGATGCCGGTGCCTTTGCACCCGCAGCGCCTCGTGGACCGCGGCTTCAACCAGGCCGCTCTGCTTGCCGTGCAGATTGGACGCTGGCTGCAGCGACCGATATTGCGCAACGCGCTCGTCCGAACGCGCGCCACACGAGCGCAGACGGCACTGTCCGCGTCAGAGCGACGCGTCAATGTCGCCGGGGCGTTTCAGCTGTCGCCATCGTTCGCTCGCCGATGTGGGAGCGCTACACGCCCCGGCGGCGCAGGCGTGAGCACCGCCTCTCGCAGCGTTACCCCGCGCAGCGTCGCTCTGATCGACGATGTTTCGACCACCGGTGCGACCCTCGAGGCCGCACGCGCGGCGCTTTTGCAGGCCGGCGTCGAAGAAGTTCAGCTGTGGAGTGTGGCGACGGCAATTCCCAGCCACACGATCATGCCCACGTGATTATTGGCGAGGAACGCGCGGAAGCAGGCAGCGCGCTCACGATCGCGTGCCCACCAAAGATGACGCGCAAACAGCAGAGCGACGACCACGAGACTCAAAAAATAACTCCAGCCGAGATCAGCCAGTCGGCCGATCCAGATCAGCAAGCCCAGCATCGAACTCTGCAGCAGGGCGATGGCAAGCAAGTCGTGGCGACCAAATAAAAGCGCTGTAGAGCGTATGCCGATACGACGGTCATCTTCGCGGTCGACCATGGCATAAAAAGTATCGTAGATGCAGGCCCAAATCACGGCGACCGCGAAGATCAACCACCCGAGCAGCGGTACGCCGCCGGTCGTTGCCATGAACGCCATCGGTACGCCCCAGCCGAAAGCGACTCCCAGATAAACCTGCGGCGCAGCAAAGAAACGTTTGCAGAAGGGATAGCTCGCGAGTAGCGCGGCAGCCACCAGCGACAGCAACACGGTACGCTGATCGAGCTGCAACACCACGATGAAAGCCAGCAGCATCAGCACCACGAAGAGTCCGATTGCCTCGCTCGGCGACACCCGACGTGCTGCAAGCGGTCGTTCGCGCGTGCGCTCGACATGCGGGTCGAATTCACGATCGGCGAAATCATTGATGATGCAACCTGCCGAGCGCGTAAGCAGGGTGCCGACGACGAACAGCGCAAGCAAACGCCCATCGGGCACACCACCCTCGGCGAGCCACAACGCCCAGAGCACTGGCCATAGCAGCAGCAAGCTGCCGATTGGCCGATTGAGCCGGGTGAGCAGCGCATATTCCCGAAGACGTCGACGCAGGGCGGGTGACACGTGGCGGTCCTGATCGAGTGCCAAGCGTCTGTTTTAACGCGGGCCGCGACGACCGATCGTCGGCAGAAACACTTCGTAGAGATCGAAGGGTGCAGCGCCCAATTGCAACGCCGAATGTCTGACCCAGAGCGGCTGCGGCGTGAGCGCAGCGTGGGAAAGCGCCCGCTTGACCAGCCACACGTCAGGATAGAACTGGGCGTAGCGGAAGGGTTCGCGCGTGAGTGTTGCCCGACCCTCCAAAGCCTCGCCCAAGGTGCGCGAGCCGATTTGGCCCAACCAAGGTTCCGCCGCGAGCGTGCTTGCCGGGATGCGCGTATGCGCGAACATCCACACCACCTCGTCGCAAGTCATGTCGACTTCGCGAACTTGCTCGTCGCCGATGTGCGCTTCCCGCACCAGGTGCATCGCAAAGCCATCGCCTGCGGCCTCACGAATTCTTTGAGTGAGCAAACCCGGCGTCAGCAGCCATGAACGCAGCGACTGATCGCCGACGTAGCAATCGAGTGCCTGCCCCGGCAACCACATGGCCGCCGCGGGGACCGGTGGCGGCAAGCTCAGGTTGTCAGCCGATACGGCCATATCTGTCATCCGTTCCGATCCAGCGTGTGGTCAGGGGCGCGATTCTATCCGGGTGTTGGGCGAGCAGTATCTCGGCAGCTTCCTGTACCCGCGGCAACAAATCGGCATCGCGGATCAGATCGGCCACACGCATGCGGGCGAGCCCGGTTTGGCGCGTGCCGAGCAGTTCGCCGGGGCCACGCAGTTCGAGATCTCGCCGGGCAATTTCGAAGCCGTCGTTGGTGTCGCGGATGGCGTTGAGCCGTGCCCGCGCGAGCGGACCCATGGGTGCGCGATAGAGCAGCACGCAACTGCTCTCGTAAGAGCCACGCCCGACGCGACCGCGGAGCTGGTGCAGTTGCGCGAGTCCCATGCGCTCGGCATTTTCGATCACCATCAGTGTAGCGTTCGGTACGTCGACACCGACTTCGATGACCGTGGTGGCGACGAGCAGGTGAATCTTGCCGGCCTTGAAGGCCAACATAGTGGCGTCTTTTTCTTTGGGCTTCATGCGCCCATGCACGAGTCGCACGACGAGATGCGGCAGAGCTTCGGTGAGAACTGCGGCAGTTTCTTCCGCGGCCTGACACTGCAGCTCTTCTGATTCTTCGATCAGCGGACAGACCCAGTAGGCCTGTCTGCCGCTACGACAGGCCGCATCGATACGCGCCACCACTTCGCTACGTCGAGTTTCGGCAACGACGACGGTTTTCACGGGCGTACGGCCGGGCGGCAAGGCATCAATCACCGAGACATCGAGATCCGCATAAGCCGTCATGGCGAGGGTGCGCGGGATAGGTGTCGCCGTCATGATGAGTTGGTGCGGATGACGACCGCTGGCTTCGCCTTTTTCGGCGAGGCGCAGGCGTTGCTGCACGCCGAATCGATGCTGCTCATCGACGATGACGAGCGCGAGCTCACGGAACTGCATGCTCTCCTGAAACAGTGCATGCGTGCCGACAGCGATTCGTACTTCACCGGAGGCGATCGCTTCGAGCGCGCTGCGTCGGGTGCGCGCGGGCTGCGAGCCAGAGACCATCACGACCGTGATGCCTAGCGGCTTGAACCAGGCATCAAGATTTCTTTGATGCTGCTCGGTGAGCAGTTCGGTGGGTGCCATGAGCACCGCCTGTCGTCCACTGCCCACGGCTCGCGCAGCCGCTGCGGCAGCGACCACCGTCTTGCCGCAACCGACATCACCTTGCACGAGACGTACCATCGGCCGCTCCTGCAGCAGATCGGCGTCGACCTCGTCGAGTGCGCGGCGCTGCGCGCCGGTGAGTTCGTACGGCAAACCGGCAATGAAGCGCGCTTCGAGACCGCTCTCGTCGGCCAGCACCCAGGCGGCATCAGTGCGTACCGACTCGCGCAGACGCCGCATGACCACCTGATGTGTCAGCAATTCTTCGAAGGCCAGCCTGCGTTGTACGGGGTGTTTGCCCGCGTCGAGTTCGTCGAGGTCGGCATCCACCGGCGGCCGATGCACGTAGCGCAGCGCTTCACGCAGAGGTGGCAGCCCGAGCGGCGCCAAGATTGCGGGTGGTAGCCAGTCGCGTACGCCCGCGCCGTCGAGTTCACGCAATGCTTGGGCGATGAGCACCCGCAGCCGTCCCTGACTCACGCCTTCGGTGGCGGGATATACCGGCGTCAAAGATTCTTCCAGCGGCGAGCGCTCGTCAAAGATTCGCCGATATTCCGGATGCACGATCTCGAGACCCATGGGCCCTCGGCGCACTTCGCCGAAACAGCGCAGGCGATTGCCACGCTCCAGCCCTTGCTGCTGGGCGCTGGAGAAATGAAAGAAACGCAGCGTCAGGAAGCCGGAACCGTCGGCGATACGGCAAAGCATTTGTCGACGACGACGAAAAACGACTTCGGTGAGTTGTACTTCGCCCTCGACGACGGCGCGTCCGCCGGCGAGCAGCGAACCGATCGGCTGAACGCGCGTGCGATCTTCGTAGCGTGTGGGCAGCACAAAGAGCAGATCCTGCACGGTTTCGACACCGAGCACCGCGAGGCGTGCGGCGAGCGCATCGCCAACCCCGCGCAGCGCGGTGACCGGGCGTTGTTCACGAGGCTCGGTCATCAAGGCGCTCGTTGATGGCGGTATCAGCGGTGGCGGCATTGGCGCCGGCGCGGATCAATCGAGATGCAGGATGCAGTCGATCTCGACGCGCGCACCGCGCGGCAGTTGCGAGACGCCGATCGCTGCGCGCGCAGGCCAGGGTTGCGGAAAGTACTGCGCCATGACTTCGTTGACCTTGGCGAAGTTCGCGAGATCGGTGAGATACACCGTCACTCGAACGGCGTGCTTGAGAGATCCGCCGGCGGCTTTGGCAATCGCCGACAGATTGTCGAACACACGCCGGATTTCGACTTCGATGTCGCCGCTGACCAACTGACCATTGCTCGGGTCCAGCGGAATCTGCCCAGAGATATAAACAGTGGGACCCACGCGCACGGCTTGCGAGTAGGTGCCGATGGCCTGCGGTGCATCGTTGGTGCTGATGATCTGTCGCGTCATGTTCCGATCTCCTCGAAGGCTGGCCGCCGACTCATTCGTCGCGCGTTCGAACTGCGAGTGTACGCGAGAGTCGCAGCACGTCGGGCATGCGGCGGATCACGCGCATGACATTGGCGAGGTGCTTGCGATCGCGAACCCGTACTTCAAAGACCAGCACCGAGGTCTGTGCGTCACGCTCCTCGAGTTCGACGTGATCGATGTTGGTTTCGGTACCGGCAATCGCTGCCGCGACCGCAGCGAGCACGCCCATGCGATTTTCCACTTCGACACGCAGCTCGCTGCCGAACATGCGTTCGGGCTGGTCGGCCCAGGTGACCGACAGCCATTTCTCGGGATGCTTGCGGTAGTCATCGACATTCGCGCAGTCTTCGCGGTGCACGATGATGCCGCGACCACTCGACAAGTAGGCGAGGATCGCATCGCCCGGTACTGGAAAGCAGCAGCGTGCATAACTGACGAGCAGACCTTCCGTGCCTGCCACGGCGAGCGGCATTGGCGCCGTCTCGCTTGCTGTATCGGTGGTTGTTGAAGTTGCCGCCGTCGCCGCGGGCCCGAGTCGTCGCGCAATCAGCGGCGCCAGGCGCTCACCCAAACCGACTTTTTCGAACAGCTCGTCGGCATCGGCCATGCCGAGTTCGCCCGCGGTCGCCGCCAAAGTCATCGCGCTGATATCGGGTAGCGACAGATTGAACTCGGCCAGCGACTGATTGATGAGCCGCTGCCCGAGTTCGATGGCCTCGGAGCGGCGCAGGCCTTTCAAATATTGACGGATGGCGGCGCGGGCCTTGGCCGTGACCACGAAGTTCACCCACGAGGGATTGGGGATCGCCCCGGGCGCAGTGACGATTTCCACCGTCTGTCCGTTGCGCAAGTGGCTACGCAGCGGCGTTAGCCGACGATCGACCTTGGCAGCGACACAGCGATTGCCGACATCGGTGTGCACGGCGTAGGCGAAGTCCACGATGGTGGCACCACGCGGCAGCCGCAGGATTTTGCCCTTGGGCGTGAAGACATAGACTTTATCGGGGAACAGATCGACGCGCACGCTCTCGAGGAATTCTTCGGAGGTGCCGGCTTCCTGCATCGAGATCAGATTGGACAGCCACTCTCGCGCTCGCGCCTGCTCGTGATCCGCCGAGTATTCGCCGGACTTGTATTTCCAGTGCGCGGCGATGCCGGATTCGGCGATGCGATGCATGTCACGGGTGCGGATCTGCGCCTCGATCGGCAGACCGTTGGGACCGAACAGTGTGGTGTGCAGCGACTGGTACCCGTTGACTCGCGGAATCGCCACATAATCTTTGAAGCGCCCGGGCATGGGTCGATAAGCGCCGTGCACGACGCCAAGGGCGCGATAGCAATGATCCACCGACTCGACGACCACGCGCAGGCCGTACACATCGACGATTTCGGCGAGCGGGATCCGCTTGCGCAGCATTTTGCGGTAGATGCTGTACAGATGTTTTTCGCGGGTGTCGACTTCGGCGGCGATGCCGGCCTTGGCGAGCGCGTTGCCGATATTCTCGGAGATGCGCGTCAGGAATTCTTTCTGATTGCCACGAGCGCGCTTCAGGGCTTTTTCGATGACGCGATAGCGACGTGGGTATAGCGCACGGAAGCCGAGATCTTCGAGCTCGAGCTTCATGCTGTAGAGACCGAGCCGCTCGGCGAGCGGTGCGTAGATGTCGAGCGTTTCGCGCGCTATCGCGCGGCGCCGCACCGGCGACATGCCCTCGATGGTGCGCATGTTGTGCAGACGGTCGGCGAGCTTGACGAGGATGACGCGCAGATCGCGCACCATCGCGAGCAGCATCTTGCGAAACGACTCGGCCTGCGCTTCCTCGCGGCTCTTGAACTGGATCTGATCGAGCTTGGTGACGCCGTCGACGATCTCGGCGACGTTGTCACCGAAGCGCTGCGCCAGGTCTTCTTTGGCGATCGGCGTATCTTCGATGACGTCGTGAAGAATGGCGGCGATGATGGTGTCGGTATCGAGCCGCAGGTTGGCGAGCACCTCGGCAGCCGCCACCGGATGGGCGATGTAGGGCTCGCCGGTTTTGCGCTTTTGACCGCGATGGGCTTCAGCGCCGAATTCTGCGGCGGCGCGAATGCGCTCGACCTGATCGGGATGCAGGTAAGCGCCGGCCGTGCTCAATAATTCTTTGAGGCCGGGCGTACGCCGCGAGCCCGGCAGGAGACCGAGCAATGTCTCGGCGTAGTCCAAAGAGCCTCCGCGTGCGAGGCCCGCCGGGTCAGTCTCCGAGGCCGAACTGCGGCGCGCGGAAGCCCGGATCGGGTTCCATGATGTCCGGCAGCAGGCTCGGTTCCGGCTCGGGTTCCGGCTCCGGCTCGAGCAGCATCTCAGGCGTGATGTTGCCGGCGGCGATCTCGCGCAGCGCCACGACCGTGGGCTTGTCGTTTTCCCAGGGCACGGTGGCCTCGGCGCCATTGGCGAGCCGACGGGCACGCTGCGAAGCGAGGATCACGAGCTGGAAAATGTTGTCGACGTTTTGGAGGCAGTCTTCGACGGTGATGCGTGCCATGAGCGAGAGCCTTCGGAAGGGCTGGTAAGTATAGGGGAGAACAGGGGTTTTTCGCCAGTCACCCGGCAGAGTCGGGGGCCCTCAGCCGAGCAGTTCGGCGAGCAGTGGCTCGAGGGCGGGGCGGCTCGCCAGCAGATCGTCGGCGGGGCCGGCGATGATGTGCCGCAGATCGGCGACGGCGCGCTCGAACTCGTCGTTGACGATGACGTAGTCGAATTCGCCGTAGTGGCTCATGTCGTCGACGGCATCGCGCAGGCGACGTGCGATCACCGTGGCATCGTCGGTCCCGCGACCCCGCAGGCGCCGCTCGAGTTCAGCGCGCGAGGGCGGCAGCACGAATACTGTGGTGCAACCCGCCCGACCGCTCGTGGCATCGCGGGTGCGTTCGCGCACCTGACGTGCCCCCTGCCAGTCGATTTCGAGGATGACGTCGTGGCCGCGACCGAAAGCTTCGGCGAGCGCGGTGCGACTCGTGCCATAGAAGTTGTCGAACACGGGGGCATATTCGAGGAAGCCATCGGCATCGATCAGCGTCTTGAAGGTCGGCACGTCAATGAAATGGTAGTCGCGGCCGTCGATTTCATTGGGTCGTTTCGCGCGTGTGGTGTGCGATACGCAGACGCGCAGGTTCGACTCGCGGGCCAGCGTCGCCTTGACCAGGCTCGTCTTGCCGGCGCCGGAGGGCGCGGCGATCACGAACAGCCGACCACTCATTCGATGTTTTGCACCTGTTCGCGCATCTGCTCGATCAACACCTTCATGTCGACGGCAATGCGGGTGAGTTCGATTTCCTGCGACTTCGAAGACAGCGTATTGGCCTCGCGGTTGAGTTCTTGCAGGAGAAAGTCGAGACGACGCCCGGCGGCTTCGTCAGCGTCGATCACGCGGCGAATCTCGACGATATGACCCTCGAGTCGATCGAGTTCCTCGTCGACGTCGGCGCGCTGCAGCAACAGCACCACTTCCTGCTCGAAGCGGCTGGCATCGACCGTCGTGCCAAGTTCGGTGACCCGTTCCTGCAGACGCGTGCGCAGGCGTTCGCGCAACTCGGGCATGCGAGCGCGCAGTCCGCCGACGAGTGCGGCGAGACCAGTGCAACGTTGTTCGATCAGCTCACGTAATCTTTGACCTTCGCGCTGTCGTGCGGTCGCAAGGTCGCGCACGGTGTCGAGAAAAAGCGCGCGGCAGGCGCCCTGCAGGCTTTCGCTGTCGGGCGCGTCATCTTTGAGCACGCCGGGCCAGCGCAGCACATCGAGCAGATCGATGCGGCTTGCAGCACTCAAGCCGATGCCGACATGGCTTGGCACGAGCTTGGCGATTTCTCCCGTGCGTTCGAGCAGCTTGTCGAGTGCTGCCTTGTCGAGGCGCAGTTCGCGCTCGGCCTGATGACTGCCGCGCAGATGGATGGTGCAGTCGAGTTTGCCGCGCCGCAGTTCACGCGCCAGCGTTTGCCGCAGCTCGCTCTCGATGGCTCGCAATTCTTCGGGCAGGCGAAAGCCGGGCTCGAGATAACGATGATTGACGCTGCGCAGCTCGCAGGTGAGTTCGCCGAAGTCGCCTCCGGCTTGCCGTCGGGCGAAGCCGGTCATGCTGCTGATCATGGATTGCCTCTGCCGCAGACGTGGGTGGCCGTGCGTCGATGCCGGCCGGGGTGTATAAAGCGCGCAGTTTAGCCGGGTTCACGGCCCAAAGACTTTTCTGCATCTCCCGTTTCAGGACAACCCCACATGTTTCAAAGACCGAGCGGGCGCAGCCCCGACGCACTTCGCCCCATTCGCTTCGAGCGTCACTTCACGCGCCACGCTGAAGGGTCCGTGCTGGTCGAATTCGGCGGCACTCGCGTGCTGTGCACGGCGAGCATCGAAGAAGGCGTGCCGGGTTTCTTGCGTGGACGCGGTCAGGGTTGGGTGACCGCCGAATACGGCATGTTGCCGCGCGCCACGCATACGCGATCGGCACGCGAGGCAGCCAAGGGCAAACAGTCGGGACGCACACAGGAAATCCAGCGTTTGATCGGCCGCAGCCTGCGCGCGGTAATGGACATGAGTGCACTCGGTGAGCGCACGGTCACGCTCGATTGCGACGTATTGCAGGCCGACGGCGGCACGCGCACGGCGGCGATCACGGGAAGTTACGTGGCGCTCGTCGATGCCTGTCAGACGCTCATTGCGCGCGGTGCACTGGCAAGCTCGCCCCTGCACGGTCAGGTCGCCGCGGTCTCGGTGGGCATTTGCGGTGGTGTGCCGGTGCTCGATCTCGATTACCAAGAAGACTCGCAGGCCGAGACCGATATGAATGTCGTCATGAAGGACGGCGGCAGCTTCGTCGAGATTCAGGGCACCGCTGAAGGTCATGCGTTTCGTCGCGATGAACTCGACGCCATGCTGGCACTCGCCACCTCGGGCATCTCGCAGCTGCACGCCTTGCAGCGCGCAGCGCTGCAGGCCTAGAGACGACCGTGCGAGTCGTTCTCGCCACCGGCAACGCGGGCAAGATCCGCGAGTTCGCTGAGCTTCTCGGCCCGCTGGGCTTCGAGTTCGTCGCCCAGGCGGCGTTCGGCATCGAGCCCCCCGAAGAAACCGGCGACACCTTCGAAGCCAACGCACTTTTGAAGGCACGCTACGCCGCAGCCCGCAGCGGCTTGCCGGCGATGGCCGATGATTCCGGCCTCGAAGTCGACGCGCTGGGCGGTGCGCCCGGCGTACGTTCGGCACGCTATGCCGGTGCGGGCGCCGGTGATCTCGCCAACCTGCAAAAATTGCTGCAGGTCATGCAAGGGGTCGACGACTCCACGCGCGCGGCGCGGTTTCGTTGTGTGGTCGCACTGGTGCGCGATGCCGATGATCCTGCGCCAATCTTTGGTCGCGGCGTCTGGGAAGGAAGCATCTTGCGCGAGCCACGCGGCAGCGGCGGTTTTGGTTACGACCCGATATTCGCCCCGGTCGGTGAATCGCGCAGCGTCGCCGAGTTGCCCTCGATGGAAAAGCACGCGCATAGCCATCGCGGCCAGGCCTTGCGCGATCTTGTGGCCAACTGGCGCGGTGGCGCGCCGCGCTGAGCGCGAGCGGGACCTGGAAAATGCCGCATCTGGCGCAGAGCCCCTCGCCGCTTGGTTTGTACATCCACTTTCCGTGGTGCGTCAGCAAGTGCCCCTACTGTGATTTCAACTCCTATGCCCTGCGCGACGATATTCCGGGGCGCGACACGGTGCCCGAGGCGTCCTATGTCGAGGCCTTGCAGCGCGATCTGCTGCAGCAGCTCGAATCGCAGGCGAAATCTTTGGCGGGTCGTCGGATTGCCACGATTTTCATGGGCGGTGGCACACCCAGTCTTTTTTCGCCGACGGCGATCGGCAAGCTGCTTGATCTGGCACGCAGCAGCATCGGTCTTGTGTCCGATGCCGAGATCACGCTAGAGGCGAATCCGGGCACGATCGAGCGTGGCCGCTTTGCCGAATATGCGGCGGCCGGTATCAATCGAGTTTCGCTCGGTGCACAAAGTTTTGATGCTGCAGCATTGCGCGCGCTCGGCCGCATCCACTCGCCCGCCGAGACCTTGAACGCCGTCAATGAATTGCATGCTGCGGGACTCGACAACTTCAACATCGATCTGATGTATGGCTTGCCCGCGCAGGACGAAGCGGGCACGTTGCGCGATGTCGAGACGGCGATTGCGCTCGCACCCGCGCAGATCTCGCATTACCAGCTCACGCTCGAGCCCGGCACGAGTTTTGCGGGGCGCCCGCCCGCCGATCTGCCGGGCGATGAGCATGCGGAGCAGATGCTCGCGGTGACTGGTGCGCGGCTGAGCGCCATGGGGTATTTGCAGTATGAAGTTTCAGCTTGGGCACGTCGTGGCCGCGCCTCGGCGCACAATCTCAATTACTGGCGCTTCGGCGACTACCTCGGCATTGGCGCTGGTGCGCACGGCAAGCTGACAGGGTCTGGCATTTGGCGCAGCACGCAGCCGCGGGAACCGCGTCGTTATCAACGCGACCCGATCGGCGGATTGATTTGGCAGCAGGTCGCCGCCGACCAATTGCCGTTCGAGTTCATGTTGAACGCCTTGCGTTTGCTTGAGGGGTTCGAGCTTGGGCTGTTCGAAGCGCGTACCGGGTTGCCCTGGTCAAGCATCGAAAAGACCGTGCAGAGCCTGGTCGCGCGCGGTTTGCTCACGCTGACCGCGGGTCCCGTGCTCGCCGCCACCCGTATCCAGCCGACAAATCAAGGAGTTCGGTTCCTGAACGAGGTCGTGGTCGAGTTTTTGCCCGCTAGGTCGGAAAGTATGCACAACGGGTAAAAAATCCTGTGGCGATGGCAAATTACGTCGTTTTTTCAGTTTTATGACGACAATGATTCTGTAAGACGTTGTTTATACTGACTTTATGGCGACACAATTATTTTGATTGACCCTGCAGTAATGCATAGAAGGCAGGCGGCGGGTCGCGGTTCAGGGGCAAATTCCACAGACTTATCCACAGATTGCTCGTCCTGCGGGCCAAAGCTTGGCTGAAGCCCTTGTCGAAACCGCGGCTTAGCGCTTAGACTGCGCGCCCTTTTTATCCTGCCCGGTAAGTCCGAAGGCCGCATATGAAACCCTCGATCCATCCCGAATACACGGAAATCACTGTTTCCTGCTCTTGCGGCAACAGTTTCAAGACCCGTTCGACGATGGGCCAAGACCTGTCGCTCGAAGTCTGCTCGAACTGCCACCCCTTCTATACCGGCAAGCAGAAGATCGTGGACACCGCAGGCCGCGTCGACAAGTTCCGCAAGAAGTACGCGGCCGCCGCCGCGCGCTGATCGCTTCGCGCGCTCGTCGCAGCATCGAAAAGGCGCCTTCCACGGCGCCTTTTTCGTTTCTTGACGTGGTGTTGCGGTGCCAGCTCACCGGAACTTCTGCTAGCGTCCCCAGTCGGAAATGCCGAGGTCGACGGTGCATAGAAACATGAACGCCTTCAAGACGTTGCTTGCCGCGCTCATCGTGTTGCTGGCGGTTCCGACCGATGCTGTCGGCGCAACTGCGAAGCCGCGCAAGTCGCAAGAGAGCGCGAGCTCGCGCAAGGCGCACGAGCAAATCCTCAAGGCCTATGGCCTCTACGACAACCAGGCACTGCAGGACTACGTCAGTGAAGTCGGGCAGCGCGTGGCTCGTCAAAGCAGCATGCCCGACGAAGAATGGAAATTCGTCGTCGTCGATGACGACTCGCTCAATGCGTTCACCACCGGTTGCTGCTACGTCTATGTGCACCGAGGTTTGCTGATCCAGCTCAATTCCGAAGCCGAACTGGCCGCCGTGCTCGGGCACGAAGTGGCGCATGTCACCGCCAAACATCCGCAAAAGCGCATGACGCGCGGCGTTCTGGCCTCGCTCGCAGCTGCGGCTGCTGCGATCTACACCAACTCCAGCGCCGTCGCCGATCTCGCCAATCTGGGCGCCAACGCCTGGATGCAGGGCTATGGCCGCGAGAGCGAACTCGAAGCCGACCGCATCGGTCTCCAATATTCCACACGTGCGGGATATCGACCCGAGTCGATGACCGAGGTTTTCCAGATGTTCCGGCGCGGTGAGCGCTTCGAAATCGATCGCGCACGCGCCGAAGGTCGCGAGCCGCGGGTTTACCACGGGCTGTTTTCCTCGCACCCCGCGCCCGATGCGCGCGCTGTTCAGGCTGCCAAAGCCTCGGCCCGACTCGATACCGGGCCGCCGGGCGGTTGGGTCGAAAACCGTGAGCGCTACATGAAGGCGATCGACGGACTCACTTATGGCTCGAGTCGGGCGCAGGGCATCGTGCGCGACAATCGGCTCTATCACGCTGAGCTGGGGATCACCATCGCCTTCCCGCGAGCGTGGACGGTCGAGAACCAGCGCGACGCGCTGCTCGCCTATACCCCGAGCAAAGACACCCTGATGCAGATCACGCTCAAAGAGCGACCGCCGACCCAGGGCCCGCGCGAGTTTCTGCTCTCGCAGCTGCGCGGCGCCTCGCTCGCGGGCGGTGAAGCGATTTCGGTCAATGGCATGGAGGGCTACACCGTGCGCACGACCAATGGTTCGCCGCTCGATGGCGGTGCGGGTCCGGTGCGTTGGACAGTGTTGTATCGCGGCAAGAGCGCTTACTTGTTCGCGGGTGCGAGTCGCTCGTCGCGAGGTGGCGTTCCCGAGTCCGATGGCCTCTTTCAATCGGTCGCCGAGACACTGCGTACGCTCAAGCCCTCCGAATATCCGCTCGCCGAGCCTTATCGTTTGAGCATTCGCACCGCGACGGCTGATACGCGACTCGAGGACTACGCCGCAGCGATGCCCGTCGAGAAATACCAAAAAGAAGAACTGCTGCTCATCAACGGGTTGTACCCGGACCGCAAGCTCTCTGCTGGCGATTTCTACAAGGTGGTCGAGTAGAAAAATAGCGGCGGCCCGCCTTGATTCTGCGGGGCCGGCGTGTCAATTTCGTCACATGCCGTCGCGCTTCTGCGACGGCGTCAATCACGATCATCTGCGCGCCATGGCCAACAAAAAATTCGAGCTCAAAGACCTCTCTTCAGGCAAGACCAGCGAGCTGCCCGTTCGCCCCGGAACCATCGGTCCGGACGTCGTGGACATCGGTGCGCTGACCAAGGATCACGGCGTCTTCACCTTCGACCCGGGTTTCATGGCGACAGCCAGCACCGAGAGCAAGATCACCTATATCGACGGCGACCAGGGTGTACTGCTCTATCGCGGTTACCCCATCGAGCAGCTCGCAGCGCAGAGTTCGTTCATCGAGGTGGCCTATCTGCTCAACAACGGCGAGCTTCCCGATCCGAAGCAGCTCGCCGATTTCAGCGTCAGCATCCAGCGGCACACCATGATCAACGAGTCGCTGCTGCGCATGTACAACGGCTTTCACTACGACGCACACCCGATGGCGATGGTGAGTGCGATCGTGGCCTCGATGTCGGCGTTCTATCACGACTCGATGGACATCAATAATCCGCGCCATCGCGAAATCTTCATGCATCGCATCATCGCCAAGCTGCCGACGATTGCGGCGGCGGCCTACAAGCGGTCGGTCGGGCAGCCCTTCATTTATCCGCGCAACGATTTCGACTACTGCAGCAACCTGCTGCACATGTATTACGCCGTGCCCTGCGAGCCATACCACGTCGATCCGCTCGCGGCCCAAGCGTTAGATTTGCTGCTTATCCTGCACGCCGATCACGAACAGAACGCGAGCACCTCGACGGTGCGCCTTGCGGGTTCGACGGGTGCCAACCCCTATTCCGCCATTTCGGCGGGTGTTTCCGCGCTCTGGGGCCCCGCGCACGGCGGCGCCAACGAAGCCGTGCTCGAGATGCTCGAAGAAATCGGCAATGTCGACAACATTCCGAAGTTTCTCGCCCAGGTCAAAGATAAGCAGAGCCATGTGCGGCTGATGGGTTTCGGACATCGTGTATACAAAAATTTCGACCCGCGCGCGAAGATCATTCGCGACATGTGTCATCGCGTGCTCGCCAAGATGGGGCGCGCCGACAATCCGCTGCTCGAGCTGGCGCAGCGTCTCGAAGAAATCGCGCTCAAAGACGATTACTTCATCTCGCGCAAGCTGTACCCGAACGTCGACTTCTACTCCGGCATCATCTACAGCGCGCTCGGCATTCCGCGCTCCATGTTCACGGTGATGTTCGCGATTGCGCGCACGGCGGGTTGGGTCGCGCACTGGCAAGAGATGATCAGCGATCCGTCCTACAAGATCGGTCGCCCGCGTCAGCTCTACACTGGTCCGGTCAAACGCGACTACGTGCCGATCGGCAAGCGCGGCTGAAGCCGCGCGGGCAGCAAGCTGCTGCGTCAGTCACTCGCCGCGCCAGTCACCCACTGCGTCAGTAACCTGCGGCCAACAGCGTCGCCACTTCGGCGGTGTCGGCGCGGCGCATCGGGCGGCCGTCCACCGGGCTCACCGGTGCCTGACGGATGCCATCGATCGGAAAGATCACGACCTCCACGGGCTGACCATCCACATCGAGATGCAATGAAGGCTGCTGCACCACGCGCTCGGCGTTGACGCGGGTACGCCGCTCGCCCAACTCGAATGGCAGGCCTTGGTCCATGAGATGAAAACTCACTGACTCGGCGCGGTCGGCGAACACATGCAGCGTGACGTCGTCGTGCTGGGTCGCTGTGCCCTGCAGGACCGGACCCACCAACTGCGGCTGGAATTCTTTGAGGCGCTGCATGACATCGAGCGCCACTTCGCGCTGCGCTTGCAGCGATTCGAGATGCGCTTCGCCGCCGAACAGACGCTGGTATTCCTGCAAGGCCTCCTCGATTTCGGTATTGCGCGGCAGCACCGAACCATCGACCACCCCGAAGCGCTCGGCAGCCTTGCGCTTGGCGAACAAAAAATCGCGGATGCCGTGTTCCGCCATGACGCGTGCAGCTTCCTGGGCCAGTGCACGGCGCAGATTTTCGGCACGCGGGGGCAGCTTTTTCACGGCGTCACCTCGTGAGGCGAATTCTAGAAAATGGGCTCCGTCGACGGCTGCTCGCTTTGCGGTCGCGCCGGATCTGTTGCCGTTTCGCCGAGCGCGCCGCCCGTGGGCAGCCGATCGGTCATGAAAGTTTCAAAGATTGCATCGGGATCATCGGCGCTGGCGATTTCGCCGGTGAAGGGCGAGATGCGCACCTGTACCAGACCGCCGGGCACGGGCCACGGGCGATCCGGAACTTCCTTGAGGGTCTTGGCCATGAAGTCCGTCCAGATGGGCACGGCGGTGCGACTGCCTTCTTCGCCCTCACCGAGCGGACGCGACTGATCGAAACCCACCCACACCGAAGCGACTAATGTCGGGGTGTAGCCGTTGAACCAGGTGTCGCGCGCCTCGTTGGTGGTGCCTGTCTTGCCGGCGACGTCACGGCGTCCGAGAGCCAGCGCGCGGCGACCGGTGCCGCGCGTGATCACATCACGCAGAATGTCGGTGATCAGCCAGGCGTTTTGCGAACTGATGACGCGCGGCGCAACTTGTGTCGCGGGCAGGCTGCAGCCCGCGGGCAGCGGCAAGGCTTCGGCTTCAGAGGCGTCACCAGAAGCACTATCAGACGTTCTATCGGCGGGGGTGTTCGCCGCAGCGGGCGCAGTGGTCGCAGCAGATTCTTCCGCGGCAGCAGCGGTCTCATTTACGGCGACCGTTTCGGGCGCATCGCATTCGCGCGCAACGCGACGTGGCGCAGCTTCGAACACGACCTGCCCCTGCGGATCGACGATACGCTCTATGAACCAAGGTTGAATACGATGACCGCCGTTGGCGAACACGGCGTAACCCGAGGCCACCTGCAGGGGCGTTGCACTCATGGTGCCGAGTGAGAGCGTGAGATTGCGCGGCAGACTCGCGCGCTCGAAGCCGAAGCGCTCGGTGTAGGCCATGGCCGGACCCATGCCGATCGCCTGCAGCACGCGGATCGATACCAGATTGCGCGACTTGACCAGTGCCTCGCGCAAGCGCGTCGGTCCGCCGAAATCGCCGCTGGAGTTTTCGGGGCGCCAGGCTTCTTCCATGCGCGGATCGTCGATGACGAACGGCGCATCGAGCACGAGCGATGCAGGCGTGAAACCATTTTCGAGTGCGGCCGAATACAGGAAGGGTTTGTAGCCCGAGCCCGGCTGGCGTTTTGCCTGAATGGCGCGATTGAACTTGCCTGCTCCGGCATCAAAGTAATCGAAGCCGCCGACCAGCGCCGTGATCGCGCCATCGGTCGGGGAGAGCGCGACCAATGCTGCTGCCGCTTCGGGAATTTGTGCAAGTTGCGGAGTCGGCTGCAGCGTGATGTGAACGATCTGGCCGCGGGCAAGGATTTCACCTGCAGTTTTGGGTGCCTTGCCGAGCCGCCCGTTCACTTTGGGTCGTGCCCAGGACATGCCCTCCCAGGGCAGGGTGACGATGCCGCTGCTACGTGCGTAGACACGCGCCGATTTATCTTGCACCTGGAGCACCAGCGCCGGCAGCACGCCACCGCTCACCGCTTGATCTTCGAGTAATTCTTCGAAGGCGGCTTCGTCGCCGTTTGCCGGGATGCTCACCGTGCTTTTGGCGCCACGCCAACCATGTCGACGGTCATAGTCGAGCAGGCCCGTGCGCAGGGCTTCGTTCGCAGCCGTTTGCTGAACAGGCTCGATGGTGGTGTAAATTTTGTAGCCTTCGTTCTGCGCAGCCGCGCCAAAACGCTGCACGAGTTCGAGTCGTGCCATCTCGGCAACATAAGGCGCTTCGACCTCGAACGATTGCACGTGCACACGGGCAAAGATTTTCTCTGCTGCGGCACGTTGCTCGGTGTCGGCGTCGATGAAGCCGAGTTCACGCATGCGGCGCAGCACATAACCGCGACGCTGGGCGGCCGCCTCGGGGTTGTTGATCGGGTTGAAGCGCGACGGCGCCTGCGGCACGCGCGCGAGCGTTGCTGCTTCGGCGAGCGTCAGCTGATCGAGCGTTTTGCCAAAATAAAGATCCGCTGCTGCCGCCACGCCATAAGCGCGTCCACCGAAGTGGATGACGTTGAGATAAAGGCCGAGGATTTCTTCCTTGGAGAACTCCTGCTCGATGCGATAGGTCAGGAACATTTCCTGTCCCTTGCGCCGCCAGGTGCGATTGTTGGTCAGGAAAAGGTTTTTCGCGGTTTGCTGCGTGATAGTGCTCGCGCCCTCGAGCCGATATCCGGGTAACAAGTTGACCATGATCGAGCGCAGAATGCCCTGGTAATCGAACCCCGAATGCTCGAAGAAGCGGTCGTCTTCGGCAGCGATGAAGGCTTGGCGTACCATCGGCGGTATCTGCTCGAAGTTCACCGGGATCCGCCGTTGCTCGCCGATCTGCGCGATCACCTGGCCGTCGCGCGAGTACACACGCAGCGGGACTTGCAGTTCGATCTGGCGCATCGCCTCGACGCTAGGCAACGAGGGCTGAAGGTAAAGATAGGCACCTGAGATCAGCGCTACCACGGTCAGCACGCCGATCACCAGACCCGCGGCGGCGAGGAATGCGATTTTCGGCAGGTAACGCTTCACGACCCCGTCATGTTACCGGAATGGCAGCCCACGCTGCCGGATCGCTGCTGCGGGATCGCTGCGGTCGCCGGGCTTCGGGTAGTCTTGTGGCCGGCATGAGTGTGCGAGACGGCAGTGTGCGAAACGTCATTCTGGTCGGGCCGATGGGCTCGGGAAAATCGGCGGTGGGCAAGCAGCTTGCGCGAGCGCTGAAGCTGCCGTTCGTCGATGCGGACATCGAACTCGAGCAACGTACCGGCGTCGACATTCCGCTCATTTTCGAAAAAGAAGGCGAGGCCGGTTTTCGGATCCGCGAACGCGAGTTGATCGCAGAGCTGGTCGGCCGTGATGGCATCGTCTTGTCGACGGGCGGTGGGGCGATCCTGCTCGAAGAAAACCGTCAGGCCTTGCGGGCGGGCGGCGTGGTCATCTACCTCGAAACCTCGGTTGCCCAGCAGCTTGCCCGGGTGCGCCAGGGTGAGAACCGCCCGCTGCTGGCCCATGCCCCGGATATCGGCGCGAGGCTCACCGAGCTGCTCGCACATCGTGCGCCGCTCTATGCCGAGGTCGCGACCTTCACCGTACGTACCGATGCTCGCCGGGTCCGAGACGTGGTGCAGGAAATCCTCCGACATTTGCGTAGCCGCCCAGGCGAACCTCGCGGAGTCTGAGGACGACCGCGGCCGCGTATACTTTCGATTGCCATGATTGCGCCGCTTTCCATGACTGTGCCGCTCGATGAGCGTGCCTATCCGATCCATGTCGGTGCGGGTTTGTTACGCGATTCCGCTTGGCTGGCGAGTCTGCTACCTGCGCGCAAAGTGGCGATCGTGAGCAACGACGTGGTGGCGCCGCTTTATGCAGCCGCCATTCACGAAGCGCGAGCTGGCGCCGAAACCCATGACATCGTGTTGCCGGATGGCGAGTCGCACAAGACGCTCGCTACCGTATCAAAGATTTTTGATGCACTGCTCGAACAGCGCTTGGCGCGTGACGATTTGATCGTCGCTCTCGGCGGCGGTGTGGTCGGCGACATGGCGGGCTTCGCCGCGGCCTGCTACCAGCGTGGCATCGGCTTCGTGCAGATTCCGACCACGCTGCTCGCGCAAGTCGACTCCTCGGTGGGCGGCAAGACCGGCGTCAATCACCCGCTCGGCAAAAACATGATCGGTGTCTTCTACCAACCGCGAGCTGTCGTCGCTGACATCGATACCCTCCGCAGTCTGTCGATGCGCGAGTTGCGCGCCGGTCTCGCCGAGGTGGTGAAGTACGGGCTCATTTGCGATGTTGAATTCTTTGGCTGGCTTGAGCGTAACGCCGAACGCCTGCTGGCACTCGATGCCGAATCGTTGATGTATGCCGTGCATCGCTGCTGCACCCTCAAAGCCGAGATCGTCGTTCGTGATGAACATGAGCAAGGCGATCGCGCTCTGCTCAATCTCGGTCATACGTTTGGTCACGCGATCGAGAGCGCAACCGGTTATTCGCGCTGGCTGCATGGCGAGGCGGTGGCAGCAGGGTTGCTCATGGCCGCCTCGATGTCAGAGCGCGCTGGGCTCATGGGCAAAGCCGAGCTGCGGCGCGTCGAATCTTTGCTGCACAAGCTGGGTCTGCGTACTGACGCACGTGGCGAGCTCAGTCCTGCTGCGGCGCGTGCAGCGATGAGTCTCGACAAGAAGGTCAAGGCCGGTCGGGTACGACTCATCCTGATGCGCGGCATCGGTCGCGCTTTCGTGACCGACGATTACGCAGAGCAGACGCTCGCAGCCACGCTCGAGGCACACCTCGCATGATGAGCGGGATACTTGCATGGCGAGCATGAGTGCTCCTGCAGGTGCTGCGCCGTGGGCAGCACAGGATGCGACTTCGCGAGGACGGCGTTATCCCGAGCCGCCGCCGCAGTTGCGCGGCGAGTTCCAGCGCGATCGCGATCGCATCGTGCACTCCAACGCGTTTCGCAGATTGGTCTACAAGACGCAGGTCTTCGTCAATCACGAGGGCGACCTTTACCGAACCCGGCTCACGCACTCGATGGAAGTTGCGCAAATCGGGCGCACCATCGCGCAGGCACTCGGTCTGCACGAGACCCTGACCGAAGCCATTTGTCTCGCGCATGATTTGGGCCATACGCCTTTCGGTCATGCCGGGCAGGATGCACTCAATGAATGCATGCGCGACTACGGCGGCTTCGAACACAATCTGCAATCGCTGCGCGTGGTCGATCTGCTCGAGGAGCGCTATGCCGAGTTCCCGGGTCTCAACCTGACCTTCGAAACGCGCGAGGGCATTCTCAAGCACTGCTCGGCCAACAATGCCCGGCAGCTCGGCGAGCTTGGTGAGCGCTTTCTGCGACGGCAGCAGCCCGGGCTCGAAGCGCAGCTCGCCAATCTGGCCGATGCCATTGCCTATAACAACCACGATGTCGATGACGGTCTGCGCTCGGGACTCATAGATATCGATGCGCTGCGCGAGGTGGTCTTGTTCGGTCGCGAACACGCAGCGGTGCTCGAGCGTTATCCGCAACTCACTGGGCGTCGGGTGATCCACGAGACGATCCGGCGGATGATCAACCGCGTGGTTGTCGATGTGGTCAGTACCAGCCGCGCGCGCATTGCCGAGGCGGGCGTAAGCCATATCGACGAGGTCCGCAGCCAGCAATCACCGTTGATTTCTTTGAGTGAAGCCGCCTATGCCGAGCATCTCGAGCTCAAACGGTTCTTGAACGCCAATCTTTATCGCCACCATCGCGTGCTCGGCATGACCGACAAGGCGCGCAAGGTGCTGCGCGAGCTGTTCGAGGGCTTGATGCGCGATATCGATCTGTTGCCGCGCGAGCATCGCGATGCGGCGGCAGCAGCAGAGTCCGCCGGTGGACTCGCTGGCCGCGCACGCGTGGTCGCCGACTATGTGGCCGGCATGACGGATCGTTACGCCATCGGCGAGCATCGGCGCTTGTTCAGCGCCGACGACCCACTCTAGAGTTTTTGCGCCTCGTTGCGCAGCTCGCGACGCAAAATTTTGCCGACATTCGTCTTCGGCAGTTCGTTGCGGAAATAGACGTAGCGCGGCACTTTGTAGCCGGTGAGTGCGGCGCGGCAGTGCTCGACGATGTCTTCTTCGGTGAGCTTCGGATCTTTGCACACCACGAAGAGTGCGACCGCTTCGCCCGAGCGCTCATCGGCCTTGGCAACGGCAGCCACTTCGAGCACGCCCGGGTGCGTGACGACGATGCCCTCGACTTCGTTCGGATAAACATTGAAGCCCGAGACATTGATCATGTCTTTCTTGCGGTCTTCGATGTAGACGAAGCCCTTGTCGTCCATGCGACCGATATCGCCGGTCCGCAACCAATCCCCCGGCAGCATCACCTTGGCGGTTTCTTCGGGGCGGTTGTAATAGCCCTGCATCACTTGCGGGCCGCGCACGCAGATCTCGCCGAGTTCGCCGATTGGCAGCATGTTGCCGATGTCATCAACGATGCCAATTTCGGTCGATGAGATCGGCAGACCGATGGAATCGTTGAAGTCGACGGCAATCGGGTTGATGCAGGCGGCAGGCGAAGTTTCGGTGAGACCCCAGGCTTGGGTGAGGATGCAGCCAGTCACTTGTTTCCAGCGCTCGGCGACTGCGCGCTGCACGGCCATGCCGCCGCCGAGCGTGCAACGCAGCTTGCTGAAATCGAGTTGATCGAACCCGGGTGTATGCAGCAGCGCATTAAACAGCGTGTTGACGCCCGAGATGTAGGTGAAGCGATATTTTTTGAGCTCGGCGACAAAGCCCGGGAAATCACGCGGGTTGGTGATCAATATATTGGTCCAACCGAGGCGCAGGAAAAGGATGCAGTTCGCCGTCAGTGCAAAGATGTGATAGAGCGGCAGTGCGGTGATGGCAATGCCGACTTCGTCGCGTGGCAACACTGGTTCGGTCCAGGCCGTGGACTGCAGCACGTTGGCGACCATATTGCCGTGGCTCAGCATCGCGCCCTTCGAAACGCCCGTCGTGCCACCGGTGTATTGCAGAAAGGCAAGGTCACCGTGATGCAGATCGTGCTTGGTCAGCGGCAGCGTGCGCCCCTCGCGCAGCACCGCAGCGAAGCGCAAGGCGCCGGGCAGTTGCCACGGTGGAACGGCTTTGCGAACGCGTCGTACCACGAAGTCGACGATCTTGCCTTTGGGAAAACCGAGCAGCTCGCCGACGCTGGTCACGATCACGGTACGCACGCGCGTGCGACCAATCACTTCCTGCAATACGTGAGCAAAGTTTTCGAGGATGACGATGGTCTCGGCACCCGAGTCGCGAAGCTGATGTTCGAGTTCGCGAGCGGTATAGAGCGGATTGGTGTTGACCACCGTGCCACCGGCGCGCAGGACGCCAAACAAGGCGATCGGATATTGCAGGACGTTCGGCATCATGATGGCGACGCGATCGCCGCGTTTGAGGCCAGCGCGCTCTTGCAACCAGGCCCCGAAGGCCTGCGAGTCGCGATCGAGCTCACCGTAGTTGACGGCTTTGCCCATCTGCACATAGGCCGTGCGTGAGGCGAACTCCGCGAAGCTCTTCTCTGCCATGTCGGCAAGCGAGCGGTATTGCTGCGGATCGATCTCGGCAGGGACACCCGATGGATAAGAGGCAAGCCAGAATTTCGACATGCAAGAGCTCCAGCAAAACTTCAAAAATAAGCGCGCGATCGACCCCGGGTTCAGCGTTGCAGCATCGGCTGCAGTACCGGCCATAGGGTGTCGAGCATGATCGGTTGCGCCTTGGCGGTGGGGTGCAGCCCGTCAGCCTGAATCATGCCGGGAACCAGCGCGATTTTCTCGAGAAAGAACGGTTCGAAGGGCAGCTTGTGCCGGCGTGCAAGGTCTTTGAAGACCTGCTCGAAGCCTGCCGAGTAGCGCGGCCCATAATTTGGCGGGATTTTCATCCCGAGCAGCAGCACTTTTGCTCCCGCGGTCTTCGAGGACTGGATGATTTTTTCGAGGTTGGCGCGCGAGGTTTCGAGCGGCAGAGCACGCAACCCATCGTTACCCCCGAGCTCGACGATGACGATCTCGGGACGATGCACGCTGAGCGCACGCGGCAGTCTGGCGAGTCCGCCAGTCGTGGTTTCGCCGCTGACACTGGCATTGACCACGCGGTACCCGTAACCTTGAGCCTTGAGTCGCGCCTGCAGCAGGGCCACCCAGCCTTCGCTGTTGGCGAGTCCGTAACCTGCGCTGACGCTGTCCCCCAAGACCAGGATGGTCGGGAACTTGCTGCGCGCCTCGTTGCCCAAAGCCCAACTCGGCAGGGCAGCCAGCAACAAAGCCAAGACGAAGGAACGTTTAGTGACCAAAGATATCGTCCTCGAAGCTCGGGATCTCAGCAAAGAGGTTAGCAGCCCGGAAGGTACGCTGACCATCGTTCAGCAGGTGTCGTTTCAGGTGCACGCGGGCGAGTCGGGGGCCATCGTTGGCGCCTCGGGAGCCGGTAAATCAACTCTGTTGGCGTTGCTGGCCGGTCTCGACACGCCAAGCGCGGGCAAGGTGTTGCTCGACGGCGTCGATCTCACCGCTCTCGACGAAGACGGGCGGGCGCGCTTGCGGGCCGAGCGCGTGGGTTTCGTCTTTCAGTCGTTTCATCTCGTGCCGGCGCTGACTGCACTCGAGAACGTGATGCTGCCCCTTGAGCTTGCCGGTCGTCGCGATGCGCGTAGCGGGGCTCTCGAAGCGCTCGAACGGGTCGGCTTGCGCGAACGTGTCGGCCACTACCCGCGGCAACTTTCGGGCGGCGAGCAGCAACGAGTGGCCATCGCGCGCGCTTTCGTGACGCGCCCTGCGGTGTTGTTCGCCGATGAACCCACCGGCAACCTCGACACCGGCACCGGGGCAAAGATTGCCGATCTGCTATTCGATCTGAACGCTACCTCCGGCACCACGCTCGTGCTCGTTACCCACGACCGCTCGCTCGCAGCGCGCTGCGGTCGCGTCTGGGTCATGGAAGCCGGGCGCATGGGTCCGGGCTGACCATGCTGCGCCGCGCTGCAATTCTTGGGCTGCGCCTGCTCGGTCGCGAGTGGAAGTCGGGCGAGCTCGGCATTCTTTTGATCGCGCTGACGGTGGCGGTAGGGGCCCTGACTGGCGTCGGTTTTCTGGTCAATCGAATCAGTCAGTCGGTGGCCCTGCAGGCCAATGAAGTGCTTGCTGCCGACCTGCGGCTCGAGTCCGCTTCCGCCGCCCTCGACGAGAAGTATGCGATCGAAGCAAAGAATAGGGGCTTGCGAACAGCACGTACAACCTCGGTACTGAGCGTCGTCTTTCGTGATGATCGCAACCAGCTGGCCAATCTGCGCGCGGTGGGCGAGGGATACCCGTTGCGCGGCACGATCGGTGTCTCGCAGCAGGCCTTTGGGGCCCCCAGGCCTGTCGATCGTGGCCCTGGCCGCGGCGAAGCCTGGCCCGACTCCAAACTGCTCTCGGCGATCGATGCACGGGTCGGCGATACCGTCTCGGTCGGCGCGGCGACCTTTCGCATCACGCGGGTGCTGATTACCCGTCCCGATCAGGGCGGCGGTTTCGGCGAGCTCGCGCCCTCAATGCTGATGCATGCCGACGATCTGCCGTCGACCCGCTTGCTGCAACCCGGCTCACGCGCCACTCACGCCCTGCTGTTCGCCGGCGAACGCAAAGACATCGAACGCTTCAAAGCCTGGCTCAACGAGCGCAAACAGCGCGGCGAACGTTTGCGCGACGTCGCCGAAGCCAGTCCGCAAATCCAGAATGCCATTGATCGTGCGGGACGTTTTTTGAGTCTTGCCAGTCTCGTGGCCGTGCTGCTTTGCGCCATTGCCGTCGCCATGGCAGCTCGACGCTACGTGCAGCGACATCTCGACTCGGTGGCGCTACTCAAAACCTTGGGGGCGACCCGCGGTCTCACGCTAGCGGTGAGCTTGCTGCAATTGCTGATCATTGCCCTGGTTGCCGCGGTGCTGGGCTCGGCGTTCGGCTTCCTGGCGCAGGAGTGGTTGTTGAAGGCGCTGCAAGGACTTTTGCTGGCAGATCTGCCGCCACCCGATCTGGTGCCGCTCGCGCTCGGACTTTTGACCTCGGTGGCCTTGCTCGCCGGGTTCGCACTGCCGCCGCTGCTGCAGCTTTCACGGGTGCCCGCCATCCGCGTGCTGCGCCGTGACATGGAACCGCCACCGCCGGTGATCTGGTTGGCCTTCGGGCCTGCCGTAGCCGCGGTCGTGTTCCTGGTGTGGTACGTGGTGCGCGATCCGCGGATATTTTTTGGCTTCGTCATCGGACTTTCGGTATTTACCGCTGTACTGGCACTCGCTGGTTGGGTACTCGTGCGCATCGCGGGTTCTTTGCGCGGCACAGTGGGGGTCTCATGGCGCTATGGCATTGCCAATCTCAGTCGCCGCCGGGCCGAGAGCGTGGTGCAGATTGTCGCTTTCGGTCTGGGTCTCATGGTGTTGCTGCTGCTCGCCGTGGTTCGCAACGACCTGCTCAATGATTGGCGGCGCAGCTTGCCGGCGGATCTGCCGAATTTCTTTTTCATCAATATTCCGCCCGATGAACGCGTGGCCTTCTTCGATTTTCTGGCGGAGCGCGGCGCCAGTCGCTCGCGGGCACTGCCCATGATCCGCGCCCGTTTGACGCAGCTCAATGGACAGCCCATCGAATCCATGACCTTCAAAGATCCGCGCGGCGAGGGCTACTCGCGGCGCGATCAAAATATTACCTGGCAGGCCGATCTCGGCAGCGACAACGTGATTGTCGACGGGCGTTGGTGGACGGTAGCCGAGCATGGTCGGCCGTTGGTCTCGATCTCCGACGAATATCAGCAGGGGCTGGGCCTGCGTATCGGCGATCGCATGACCTTTGATATCGCCGGCGAAACCATCGAGGCGGAAGTCGCCAGTGTGCGCAAGATCAAGTGGGACAGCTTCCAACCGAATTTCTTCATCGTCTTTCCGCCTGGCCTGCTCGATGAGCTTGCGGGTACCTGGATGACGAGCGCCTATTTCAAGCCGGGTGATGGCAGCGTGATCTCCGAGCTGGTGCGACGCTTCCCGAGCGTGTCGGTATTCGATCTCGACGATCTGCTCTCGCAAGTGCGTTCGGTCGTCGACAAAGCGGTGCTCGCCGTGCAAAGCGTATTCGTGTTCACACTCTTCGCCGGGTTGGTCGTGTTGCTGGCTGCGGTGCAGGCCTCGCGCGATGAGCGCCGCTATGAAAGTGCGATGTTGCGTACGCTGGGTGCGAGCCGTGGCACGGTGGCCCGCGGCATCATCGCGGAGTTCAGCGCCCTGGGTTTGCTGTCCGGGTTTCTGGCGGCAATCGGCGCATCGATCGCAGGCTACTTTCTCGCGCGGCAGATCCTGCAAGTGAGCTACATATTCGATCCCATGATCTGGGTGATTGGTCTGTTCGGCGGTGGTTTGTTGGTGGCGACGAGTGGCTGGCTAGCGACCCGCAGCGTATTGAAGCAACCGCCGGCGAGTACGCTTCGTGGAGGTTCCGCATGACCGAGTCCGCGCATTTCAGATCCGCTCACAAGCGTAGCCTCGCTGCGCTCGCGGCAATCATCACCGCATCGCTGTCAGCGGCACCGGCGACCAATCAAACGGCTTTGACCATCTACAGTTCTGCCGGGCCGGGGGCGATCTCCGCCGACAGCTATCGACCGGTCGATGGCGTGGAAGGATTGCGTGGTGCTGCGGTACCGGGCTTTGCGATCGTGCGCGATGAACGCGAACTCGATTTGCCTGCGGGGCGTTCGCAACAAAGATTCAGTGACGTCGCGGCCTATATTGACCCGACCACGGTAAATTTTGTGTCGCTCACCGATCCTGCCACGCGCGTACTCGAGCAGAGCTTCCAATTTGATCTCGTCAATTCGCGCAAACTGCTCGCGCGTTACGTGGGGCGACCAGTCACGGTCGAGCGCGTGCAGGGCGGTCAGGTGACCACGCTCGCTGGCACCTTGCTCGCCGCGGGCGACGGACTCGTGCTGCGGGCCAATGACGGCACGGTGTCGACGCTACGCGAATACTCGGCCATTCGTTTTCCCGAACTCCCCGGCGGCCTCATTACCCAGCCAACCCTCGAGTGGCTGCTCAATTCGCCGCGCGGCGGCAAGCAGCGCACCCGCGTCTCCTATGAAACGGGTGGTATCAGCTGGTGGGCGGATTACAACCTCGTATTCAATCCTGGCAAAGATGCCAACAGCGGCACGCTCGATTTGTCGGCTTGGGTCAGCATCATCAATATGTCCGGTGTGTCGTTCCGCGACAGCAGGCTCAAACTGGTTGCGGGTGATGTACAGCGCGCAGCGCCCGCCGATGCGCGCGGCACGCTACGGCGCTTGGAAGTGATGGCAGCGGCCGCGCCAGATGCCGATGCCGGATTCAGCGAAAAAGCGTTCTCCGAGTTTCATCTTTACACGCTCGGCCGTCGTACCGAACTGCCCGACAATTCGACGCGACAAATCGAGCTCTTCGATCAGGTCAAGCAGGTGCCCGCGCGCAAGCGCCTTGTTTATCGTGGTCTCGATGCTGGCGGTTACTACGGTAGTCCCCTGCTCGAGCGTGAGTTCGGTGATTCATCGAGTCGCAAGGTCGAAGTGCTGCTCGAGTTCCGCAACGACAAATCATTGGGCCTCGGCGTGCCACTGCCCGCTGGGCGCATTCGTGTATCGCAACTCGATGAGGCGGACGGCAGCCTTGAATTCATTGGCGCCGATCGTATCGATCACACGCCACGCGAAGAGCTCGTACGAGTGCGACTGGGCACCGCCTTCGATGTCGTGGGCGAGCGTAAGCAAGTCGATTTCGCAGTCGACACCCGCGCGCGCTGGCTAGAGGAAGAAATCGAAGTCAAGCTGCGCAACCGCAAAGACGAGGCGGTCGAAGTGCAGATCATCGAGCCGATGTTCCGCAGTGGGGAATGGAAAATGCTGCGCGAGACCCAGGCACACAGCAAACTCGATGCGCGGCAGATTCAGTACGTGGCGCGCCCCGCCAAAAACGGCGAAGCAGTCGTACGGTATCGGGTGCGCTACAGCTGGTGAGCCGGGCTCGTGTAGGCACGAGCGAATACTTTGACGTGTTCGTCGATCAGCGTCGGCAGGGCGAGCGGGCGACAGCGCGTGCCTCCGAGATCGTGCTGATGCAGCAGCGCGAGCAATAGCGGTGACAGCAGCATGAGCGCGGCGTGGCGGGTGTCGCAGGCCACGAGCACGCCCCGTTCGATGTAGATCGCAAGGCGCGACTCCAGCGCTTGCAGCGTGGGTTCGAGCACATCTTGCAGATAGTCGAGTGCCGTCGTCGGGTGACGCAGCCCCTCGGCAAGACCGATGCGGTGCAGCGGACCGACGGCGCCTTGGGTCCAGCCGCGAACTACGCGTTCCAGAAAATCTTTGAGCGCAGGTTCCAGAGCCGCCTCGTCGGCATCGACGACGCGAGTGTGCTGCAGGTGCCGTTCGCCTTCGCGCAAGTAATGAGCGAACACCGCCTTGATGAGCGCCTCACGCGAACCGAAGTAGTGCCGCAGCGTGGCGACGCTCACGCCTGCGGCGAGTGCGAGTTCCCGAAAGCTCGGTGGTTCTCCACTCTGCAGGGCCAGCCGTTCCCGCGCCCTGGCGATGAGGGCGGCGCGACGTTCCGCAAATTGGGCGTTTCGGGCTCCGGCGGGTCTGGCCATGGCTGGGTTGGGGGGGGTGAGGGAGGTGGAAGACGCTG
>Ga0194123_10001621_pt1 | contig 32988 bp, 16 predicted proteins | sample TA2MahsurfametaG_5_FD_155479 | JGI IMG/M metagenome (GOLD analysis project Ga0194123, IMG submission 155479) | Freshwater microbial communities from Lake Tanganyika, Tanzania - TA2015023 Mahale A surface | ecosystem: Environmental > Aquatic > Freshwater > Lake | place: Tanzania: Lake Tanganyika... | reverse complement strand
CGGGGACGTCGAGACCGTCAACCGCATGCTTGCGCGCCTCGCGCCGCCGGCGGTCGCCAATGCCCGCAGGGAGGCCGCCGAGATGCAGGCGCTGGTCGATGCCGACAAGGGCGGATTCCGAATCGGCGCCGCCGACTGGGCTCTCTACTCGGAGAAGCTCCGGGCGGCCAAGTACGCGTTCGACGAAGACCAGCTCAAGCCCTACTTCGAGATGAAGCGGGTGCTCGAGGATGGCGTGTTCCATGCCGCAACCCAGCTGTTCGGCATCACCTTCAAGGCGCGACCCGACCTCAAGGGCTACAGCCCCGACATGCGGGTCTACGAGGTGTTCAATGCCGATGGAACCCCTCTGGCGCTGTTCCTCGGGGATTTCTACGCCCGACCCAACAAGCGCGGCGGGGCCTGGGCCAACGCCTACGTCCCGCAGAACGGACTCCTCGGGAACCGACCCGTCATCGCAAATCACCAGAACATCGCGAAGCCGCCTGAGGGACAGCCCACCCTCATGACCTACGACGAGGTGGAGACGATGTTTCACGAGTTCGGACATGCCCTGCATGGGATGTTCTCGCAGACGAAGTACCCGAGGTTCGCCGGCACCAGCGTGCCGCGCGACTTCGTGGAGTTCCCGTCGCAGGTCAACGAGATGTGGGCGACCTGGCCCTCCATCCTGAAGAACTACGCGAAGCACCACCGGACCGGTGAGCCGATCCCGCAGGCGCTCCTCGCAAAGGTCGAGGCGGCCAGCCGTTTCAACCAGGGCCACGCCACCACGGAACTTGTCGCCGCCAATCTCATCGACCAGGCCTGGCACCAGCTGGGACCCGACCAGGTCCCGGCGGCGGAGGAGGTCGAGGCCTTTGAGCAGAAGGCCCTGAAGAAGGCGGAGGTGGAGTTTCCCCCGGTGCCGCCTCGTTACCGGGGTCCGTATTTCTCCCACATCTTCGCCGGCGGCTATTCCGCCGGGTACTACTCCTACTTCTGGAGCGAGGTCCTGGATGCCGACGCCGTCGAGTGGTTCAAGTCCCACGGTGGACTGACCCGGGCCAACGGCGACCGGTTCCGGGACACCATCCTGTCGCGGGGTGACAGTCGGGACGCGAAGGAGATGTTCCGGGCCTTCACGGGGCACGACCCCGATATCCGTCCGCTGCTGGTCCGCCGCGGCCTTGACGTCCCCACCGGACCTTGAGCGGGGGCACGGGGGGGCTCACGCGGAGGGGAAAAGACGGGACGCACGCGGAGGCGCGGAGACGCGGAGGAAGAGGGAGAAAAGGGATAGAAATCGGGGAGGGTTTTGCGGCCGCACCTTGGATCCCAGACCTCAAGGTGCCTTTCGAAGCCGAAGGGTTCGATGGGTGGGTGATGCAGTGCCCTGCATCACTGGGCGCGGGAGCGCCCTCCGGTAGGGACCGCACTCCGTGGCGTCCCCATCTTTTCCCCGATGCGTTTGACCGATCTGTCGGTCCCGCCGGGGTCCTCTGACGCTGCAGACAAACCCGTCCCCCTTCACGGGTGCACCACGCGCAGCGGATCGAGATGGGGCCGTGGCAGAGCACAGCCCTACCGGCATTACTTCTATCCTGATCCCCCCCGTCTTCCCTCCGTGTCTCCGCGTCACCGTGTGAGTCCCCTTTTTTTTTGCTCCGCGTGCCGAAATTCTGCTTCCGAAAGGCCTCTCCGCGTACAGACTGTAGCCATCATCCGGACCGGGTCTTGAATCCCGCTTTCGGATCCATCACGCCTCATGAATCTCCACCTCACTCGAATCCCATCCCGTTGGAGTCGGCCGCTGGCGCTGGTGGCGGTCGCAGCCTTGGGTTTCTTCCACCTCTCCGCCGCCGATCCGGTCATCACGAACGTGCGGGCCGCGCAGCGGGAGGGGACGCGTCTGGTGGACATCGACTACGACGTCAGGGATCCCGACAGCCCGACGCTCCAGATCGCGGTCGAGGTCTCCGACAACAACGGGGCCAGCTACACCGTGCCTGCGGTCAGCTTTACCGGGGACGTGGGGCACGGCATCCGGCCCGGCGCCGGCAAACGCATCACCTGGGACGCCAAGGCCGACTGGCCGAACCAATACTCCTCCAAGGTCCGCTTCCGCGTCCTGGCGAGCGATGTGTGGTTGCCGCCGCGTGGCATGGTGCTGATTCCGGCTGGGGTGTTCACGATGGGCGACGACCGGGTCGCAGGCCCGGCCCATCCGGTCGACGTCTCGGCCTTTGCCATCGATCGCACTGAAGTCACTGCCGCGTTGTGGAATGAGGTGCGCACGTGGGCGTTGTCGCGAGGTTATGACCTGACCCCAGGTGGGAGTTTGGGGAACGACCACCCGATCCACACGGTGAATTGGTTCGACGTGGTGAAGTGGTGCAATGCCCGTTCTGAAAAGGAGGGCTTGGTGCCGGCCTACTACCTCGACGAGGCCAAAACCCAAGTCTACCGCGCCGGGGACAAGGCGCCGTTCGTGAATTGGAATGCCGGGTATCGCCTCCCAACAGAAGCCGAGTGGGAAAAGGCAGGGCGAGGTGGAGCGGTAGGGCGATTGTATCCGTGGGCGGACAGTGACGACATTTCGGATGATCGGTTGAACTACAACAACCGGATCGGTCGCACGACGCCGGCGGGTTCGTACGCGGCGAATGGCTTCGGTCTCCGGGACATGGCGGGCAATGTCTGGGAATGGTGTTGGGATTGGCATGCCGAGTACCCGGGAGGTTTGGTCACGGACCCCCGGGGTCCGGCTTCGGGCTCGGCGCGGTTGTTCCGCGGCGGCGGCTGGACCGACTCGGCGGAGTCCTGCCGGGTGGCGTTCCGCTACGCCTTCACGCCTGCGTATCGGAACAACGGCATAGGATTCCGCACCGTCCTGCCCCCAGGTCAGCCTTGAGTGCCGGAGGCTAGAGCGGAGCGGCGGCGGAGCCGGAGTTGGAGCGAGTGGAACGAGCGTAAACGAAGGCGGAGTGGCCGCGGAGCCAGTACGATGCAATTGAAACTGTTCACGGTGCCGATCAAGAACCTTGCGGTTCCTGAGGGTGAGATGAATGCCTTCCTTCGCGGGCATCGTGTTCTGGCCGTTCGGAAGGAGTTCGTTGCGGATGGGGAAAATTCCTACTGGACGTTCTGCGTGGAATATATGGACGGCTCTGCAGGGGCCGCAGTCCTCCCGGATCGCCCCAAGGTGGACTATCGGGAAGAACTGACGCCTGAGGAGTTTCAGGTCTTTAGCCGTCTGAGGGACTGGCGCAAGGGAGTGGCCGAGAAGGAGAAGATTCCCGTCTACACAGTTCTGACCAACGGGCAGCTTGCGGAGGTGGTTCGGCGGAAAGTCCAAACCAAGGCGGCTCTCAAGGAGATTTCTGGAGTCGGCGAGGCACGGGTCGAAAAATACGGGGAAGGACTTCTGGGCATGCTTCTGGGAGGGACGTCAGCGTGACGCGCCACGGTTCTCTCATGGAACGAATTGCGGATCCGGAGAATCTGCGATGGGCATTCTGGCGTGCAGCGAAAGGCAAGCGATCCCGACCCGACTGCCGGGAGTTCCAAGAGTCTTTGGACAGGCGGGTCGGCGAGCTGCGCGACGGACTCCTTCGGGGGGATGTTCCAGTGGGAAACTATCACTACTTCACGGTTCATGATCCAAAGGAGCGTCGGATTTGTGCGGCCAGCTTCGAGGAGCGGGTATTGCACCATGCGCTGATGGCGGTGTGTGAACCCGTCTTGGATCGGGCGGCTATCGCTGACAGCTATGCCTGTCGACCGGGCAAGGGACGGTGGCAGGCGGTGGAGCGGGCTCGGGGGCATGCCCGATCCCACGGGTGGTTTCTGAAGATGGACGTGCGCAAGTACTTCGACTCGGTCTCCCACGAAGTCCTGGGTGAGGCACTTCGGCGCAAGTTCAAGGATCCGCATGTCCTGGAGCTTTTTGGTCGGATTCTCGCGAGCTATCACACGGGGCCAGGATGCGGACTACCGATTGGAAACCTGACCTCGCAGCACCTTGCCAACTACTATCTCGATCCACTGGATCGTTTCATTCAGGAGACCCTGCGCCACGGTGCCTACGTCCGGTACATGGATGATTTCGTCGTCTGGGGAGATTCCGCGACGGGCTTGGTCGAGGTCCGCAAGCAGGTACGGGAGTTTCTACAGACTCGCCTCGCGCTGGCGTTGAAGCCTGAGCCTGTCCTCAACCGGACATCCCAAGGGATGGATTTCTTGGGCTACCGGGTTTTCCCTGGGGGTGTGGGGCTATCGCGCCGGAGTCGGAGGCGATTCGTTCGCCGATTTCGGACCCATGAGAGGTGCTGGCAGAAAGGGCTTTGGAGCGAGGAGGAGCTCCAGCGCAGGACGACTGCCCTGCTGTCGTTTGTCCGTCCAGCGGACTGCTCAGCTTTTCTTGGGAGGGTCATCCGACGATTTGGGATCGAGGCCATCGGGCTCGGCGCGGTTGATCCGCGGCGGCAGCTGGAACAACTCGGCAGAGAACTGCCGGGTGGCGAACCGCAACACCAACACGCCTGCGAATCGGAACAACAACATAGGATTCCGCACCGTCCTGCCCCCAGCTCAACCCGGAGGCCTGAAGGTCCCCTGGCTGACCCGGCCTCTGTCCTGCCCCGACACGCCCCATCGGTTTCGGGCAAATGCAACGCCGGGTTGCCGGATGTCAGTAGCCCCTCTTCAGGAGTGGGTCGAACGCTTCCGGAAACCCCTCCTGATTTCCAAAACCCGGTCCCATGACAGCCTCAAATTCCCTCCATGCTGGCTTTCGGCCTCGTGCGGTTCTCCAGCGCTTGGGTTCCCTGCTGGCGTGTCTGATGGGTCCGGTTTCGGCCGCCGATCCCGTCGCCTTGGAATCCGGCCCCGTCGCCGTCGACACCCTGCCGTATGTGCGGGTCAACGGCATCGACCAGGACGTCGGAGGGCGGTTTGCGCCTCCGGTGACGGTGCAGCTCCTCCCCCGGTTCGCGGACGGGGCGGTCCACTTCACGCTGGACGGTTCGGAGCCGACCCCGCAGTCCCCCAAGTACACCCAGCCGCTGGTGCTCCAGCAGAGCGCCGTGTTGCGGCAGATCTCCGTACGGGCCGGCGGCGCAGAGATCGCTCCCGTGCCCTCGGTATCGTTCGAGGTGGTCTTCGATTCCACCCCTTTTTCAGTCGGGGTGGCTTCGTCCCCCATCGCGGTCGACACCTTCCCGCTGGCCCGGGTGACCGGGAATGAGGTCAACGGACCGCTCCGGATCCGGGAAGGCACCGCGGTCGAACTCGTGTCGCGGTTCCCCGCTGGGACTGTTTTCTACACGCTCGATGGATCCCTCCCCACCCTGGCCTCGCCTCGGTATGAGAAGCCCCTCCCGCTGACCCAGTCCGCCCAGCTCCGGCAGCTTGCGGTGTCGGCGGATGGACGTGAGACGACCCTGGTCCGCGTCCTGGATCTGCAGGTCGTCGGGGATGATCGCCCATTCGTCGCCTCGGGGGAGTCCGGGGTGGTGCACCTCGACACCTACCCGCCCCTGATCGTCAACGGGCAGGAGATCGATCAGTCGGTTCGCGTCGGGGATCGGGCCACGCTGCAGCTGGTGAGCCGGTTTCCCGGGGGACAGATCTTCTACACGCTCGATGGCTCCGAGCCCTCGCTCGGGTCCACCCGCTACTCGGGGCCGGTCGCGGTCGAGCGCAGCGTGATCGTGCGCCAGCTCGGGATCAGCGAGGACTTCACCGAGACCGCCACCGTCTGGCCCGTCGGGGTCGAGGTCGTCCCCACCTACCGTCTCGCCACGGCGACCACCGGACCGGGTCGGATCACGCGGGATCCGGCGCTGGACCGGTATCTGCAGGACGACGTCGTCCTGGTGCGGGCGGTGCCGAATGCCGGGGCGCGCTTTGTGCGGTGGGAGGAGGATCTGTCGGGAGCCTTCCCCGAACGGAACGTGGCGATGGGACGGGATCGGTCGATCCGCGCCGTCTTCGAATCCATCCCGCGCTTCCCGCTCGAGGTGGCCGCCGCGGGTGGCACGGTGACCGGCGGCGGGTTGCAGTTCGAGGGCGCCACGGTGGATCTCCTGGCGACGCCTTTGGCGGGCTGGTCGTTCCTGGGGTGGACCGGGGATCATGTGGGGGTGGAGACGAACTTCAGCTGGGTGGTGGAAGGTCCGGCGCGGTTCGTGGCCCGATTCGGGACGCCGATCACCACCGTGGCCACGGGGGGCGGCCGCATCGCGTTGGAACCGGACCTGCCGGTCTATCCCCATGGGACCGTGGTGAAGGTGCTGCCGATCCCCAACCCGGGTCAGTCGCTGGTGCTGTGGGGCGGGACCGGGGCGGGACAACCCAAGGGGGAATGGCTCCTGACGGTCACCAACGCCCAACCCCGGGTGACGGCCCTGTTCCAGGCCCTCGCTCCCGATCGCGTGGTGCTGACGGTCCAGAGCACGCTGGGCGGACGGGTCCAGCAACCCAACGCCGAGGGGCTGTACGCGAAGGGTACCGAGGTGACCCTCACCGCGATCCCGGAGACGGGCTATGAATTCTCGGGCTGGACCGGCGATGTCACCGGTACCGCCGCGCAGGTGACGCTGCGGTTGGACGCCAGCCGGACGGTGCGGGCGGAGTTCCGTCGTGCCGGGGTGGTGAGTCATCCGCTCACGGTGACGGTCGACGGTCCCGGCGTCGTGCGCCGCATACCGGACCAGGGGGCCTATGAGATTGGCAGCGAGGTCGAACTCGTGGCCGAGCCGAAGGGCGATGCGGTGCTGGGCGGGTGGACCGGGGCGGTCATGGGCGCGGCCCGACGCGTCCGGGTGACAATCACGGGTCCCACCGTGGTCGGGGCGCGCTTCCTGACGCTCCATCCGGTGGCCACGGAGGTCCGGGGCGAGGGCCAGGTCCTGTTGAGTCCGCCGGAGGCGCGTTATGCCGAGGGGACGGTGATCTCATTGACCGCCAAGCCGGCGGAGGGCTGGGGGTTTGTGCAGTGGAGCGGGGATCTGGTGACGACGGCCCAGGAGGCCGGGTTGACGATCGATGCCCCCAAGCGGGTGGTGGCGGAGTTTGCGCGGTTGGGGACCCTGACGACCCGGGTGCTGGGGCAGGGGACGATTGGGCGGAGTCCGGATGCGCCGTCGTATCTGCCGGGCACGGTGGTGACCTTGCGCGCCCAGGCGGCGGCGGGCTGGAGGTTCGCCCGATGGAGCGGCGGGGCGACGGGAACCAACGCCGAGGTCGCGGTCGTGGTGGGGCGCACCGAGGCGATCGTGGCGGCGTTTGTCGACGGCGAACCGCCGGTGCTGGGCGTGTTGGAACCCGGGGCGGGAACGGTGACCGAGGGTCGGTTCCGGCTGAAGGGAACGGTGGCGGGCCGCGTGGGGGTGGGTTCGGTGGGCTGGACCTGGAACGGGAGTCCGCAGCCCGAGCTGATCGTGCGGGAGGGAGGGTTTGAGTCGGCCGCGCTGGAACTGAAGGTGGGTCTGAACCGTCTCGAGGTGACGGCGCGGGACACGACGGGCAACGAGTCGCGGGTGGTCCGGGAGGTCACCTGGACTCCGGTGCGGCTCCTCGAGGTGGGGACGGCGACGGAGGTGCAGGAGGGACAACGACTGGTCTACCCGGTCCGCCTCGTGGCGCCGGGGGACGTGGGCGGCATGACCTTCCAGCTGCGGTACGATCCGGTCCTGCTGGCGGATCCGCAGTTCGAGTGGGGCGCGTTGGTTGGGCAGAGCGTGAACAACGTGAACCTGTCGACTCCCGGCGAGATGGGGTTGGCGTTCTCGCTGGCGGGTCTGGCGTTGCCGTCGGGGACGAACCCGGTGGCCACCGTGAGTTTCCGGGCGCGGAGCGTGCCGGGGGTGACGCAGGCGGTGCTGACCCCGACGATCGTGAGCCTGGGGACGCCGTCGGGGGCAGCCTTGAAGGACGGCAACGCGGCGGTGTCGGGCGGCGGCCGGATCCTTCCACGCAAGATCCGCGGCGACAACAACGCGAACCAGCGGATCGACGTGGGGGACGCGGTGGTGATCAGCCGACTGCAGGTGGGGTTGGAGGAGGCGCGGCCGTGGGATGTGCCGCTGAACGATCTGAACGACAGCGGGACGATCGACAATGGGGATGTGATCCGGGCGTTGCGGATCGTGGTGGGGTTGGATCTGCAGCCGAAGGCGGCGCCGCGCGGGAGCGAGTGGAGTGTTGAGAGGGGAGCGTTGAGAGGGGAGGGCGCAGCAGGTGCTGGGGGTGCGCCCGGTCCATACATCGGTCAGGAGGGGGTTGGGCCTGGGGTGGGGTGGGCGCTGTCGCGCCCAGTGCCGCAGAGCACTGCTGCACCCACCGATCTGAGGCCTGTGGCCTCAGGGAGGGAAGGCCTGCGGCCTGCGGGCGGGTCAGACAACCCGGAGGGTGTCGGAGGAACCGGAGGTGCTTCGGATTCTGTCTCTCAACTCTCAACCCTCAACACTCAACTGAATGCCCGCCGCCTGCGGCCTGCGGGTTCCAACACCAATGATGTCGCCATCCTCGAGTTCCCCGACGGACCCGTGGCGCAGGTGGCCAAGCCGTATCGCGTGGTGGTGAAGCTCACGCGCGCGAGTGCGGCGATCGCGGGACTCAGCTTCACGGTGAACTATCCGTCGGTCCTGACCCTCAGCGACCGGCAGGTCGGGGCGCTGGTCCCGGCCGACGCCCTGCCGCTGTGGGCGGAGTCGGTGGGTCGTTTGAATCTCGCGGCGGTGCGGTCGACGCTCTGGCCGACCAGTACGGGTGTGGCGGCGGTGCTGACCTTCCTGCCGACGGCCGGGATCCATGCGCAGGCGACCTGGCCAATCGAGCTGGTGACGGGTGAGGTGACGGGAGCGGGCTTCGACATCCGGGGCGTGGACAACGTCGTGGGCCAGATCCGCAGCGCGAGCACGCCGCCGACCGAGCCGAAGGTGGTGGTGCCGACGCTGCCGTCGGACGGTGGTCCATTGGCGTTGGACATCGAGGCGGCGGCGGGTGCGGCGATCGTGTTGGAGACGACGACAGATCTGTCGGCGTGGTCGGAGTCGCAACGTCTGACGGGTCAGGGTGCCGGCAAACCGGTGCGGGTGACGGTGACTCCGGATCCCGACGCGCGGGTGCGTTTCTGGCGTGTGCGTGTGCCTTGAAGAGGTTGAGAGGTGAGAGTTGAGAGCTGAGGGTTCAGATCGGCCTCGCTCGGACTCATCCCATCGCCCCTGCAGACCTTGGGCCTGTCCTGGTGGGTGATGCAGTGCCCTGCATCACTGGGCGCGGGAGCGCCCTCCGGTAGGGACGACCTCCGTGGCGTCCCCATCTTTTCCCCGCGAGGGGTTTGACCGATCTGTCGGTCCCGCCGGGGTCCTCTGACGCTGCAGACAATCCCGTCCCCCTTCACGGGTGCACCCCGCGCGGCGGATCGAGATGGGGCCGTGGCGGAGCACAGCCCTACCGGCATGGCCTCTCTCCGTGGCGTCCCCATCTTCCCCGCGAGGGGTTTGACCGATCTGTGGTTCCAGCCGGGTTCCTCTTAGGCTGCAGACAACCCCGTCCCCCCTCACGGGTGCGCCACGCGCAGCGGATCGAGATGGGGCTGTGGCGGAGCACGGCCCTACCGGCATTACTTCTATCCTTTTCCCCCCGGTCTTCCCTCCGTGTCTCCGCGTCACCGTGTGAGTCCCCTCTCTTCCCCTCCGCTCAGCTTCCGCGCCGTGTCCAAGGTGTCGATCTCCGCGGCCGTCTTGTCGGTGCGGATCCGGACGATCCGCGGAAAACGAAGCGCCAGGCCGCTGTCATGTCGTGGGCTCGGCTGGATCGAATCGAACGCGATTTCCAGGACGACGTCCGGAGTGACCTCCAGGGCCCGTCCCTCCTGTCGCAGGACCCGCCCGAGGAAATGGGTCGTCAGGCCGGCGATCTCCTCCTGGGTGAGTCCGCTGTACGCCTTGCCGATCACCCGGAGACGCCCGTCCAGGTCGTCCCGCACCGCGAAGGTGTAGTCGCTGAGCACCCCGTGACGTCGACCGTGTCCGTACTCGGCCCGCACCACCACGCAGTCGAGGGTGGCATACGCCTTCTTCAGCTTGAGCCAGGAGAGCCCCCGTCGACCGGGTGTGTATCGCGAATCCGGGTCCTTGATCAGGAGCCCCTCATGTCCCCGGGCACGTGCCTCCAGGAAGGCCTGGTCGACCGCCTCCTTCGTCAGGGCCCGAGTGACCCTCGCGAGGGCGAACCGCCCTGGGAGCCGGAGCGATTCCAGGGTGGATCGGCGTTCCCGGAGCGGTCTGTGGATCCAGTCGATGCCGTCGTGATGGAGGAGGTCGAAGACGAGGAACCGTGCCGGAACCTCGTTCTGGAGGAACAGGTCGCCCTCGGACCGGCCGAGCCTCCTCTGGAAAACGGTGAACGGGATCACACGCTCGCCCTCCATTCCGAGAACCTCGCCGTCGAGGATCATCGACCCGGGGAGCTGCCGTGCGGCGCCGACGAGTTCCGGGAACGTGGCCGTGACCTCCTTCAGGTCCCGGGTGAACAGCCCGACCCGGTCGCCCTGCTTGTGGAGCTGACATCGGATGCCGTCGTATTTGTCCTCGATCCAGACGTCAATCTGGCCGGAGGTGGAGGCCCATTCCGTGGTCCGCTCGAGGATCGATGCCGCGTCGGGCTCCGGGGAGGCCAGCATCACGGAGACGGGCCGGAGTGGGATCAGGGCCGCCTCGTGCGATCGACCCTCGCGGGCCATCCGGGCTCCTTCGCCGAGGTCCCCCAGGACCTGGACCGCCTGACGCAGGGTGTCGATGGGGACCTCGAATGCCTGTGCGACCGCCTCCTCGACCAGCCCGTCCTTCAGTCCGATCCGAAGATTGCCGGTGAGGATCTTCACCAGGAACCGGGCCTCCGTCGGGTCGCAGCGGTGGAGCGACTGCGACAGGAGCTCCTGCCGCTGCGTGGGCCCGGAGGCCCTGGACAGGGCGTCGAACAGGGTTCCGACCTCCTGGAGGCTGGGTGCTGGGAGCTGTCGGGGTCCGGCGTGTTCCGCGATCAGCGCACCGATCGTGTCCCCGGTGTCCCCGAATCGGGCATAGGTCTGACGGAACCGGGCCGTGGGTATCCCGAGGACGTTCGCGATGGAGGCACGGAGCAGGGCTCCGCCGACCTCGGTCGATCGGTTCGAGGCGGCAGGGAAGGCGCGGCCTGTGAACCAGGTCACGACCGCCCCCAGATCCGCGGCGGAGACCTCGCAGAGGAATGTGGCCAGATGGTGCACCTTCCCGAGCTTCGAGGCCTCCTCGCCGACGAGTCGGCAGGTCGCGGCGAATCGACCGAAGCTGTCGGCTCCGCCCCGGTCCTCGTGGAGTGGGATCGGGTTCACCTGCGGTCTGGGTGCGGCGGCGGGCGCGACCGCACGGACCGGCGACGACACGGTGGGCAGATCCAACTGCTCCAGGTGGCCCAGTGCCCGGGCATCCAGGCCGAGTCCCCGGAGGTGTGACGCGAACTCGGTGGCGAATCCGTGCAGGGTGTAGACCCGGCGCGGTGCGACGAGCCGGACCAGTTCGACGAGGTCGGTGAAGTCGGCGTGGTCGCTCAGCGGGAACGCCGCATCGGCCTGATGCCGTGGGGCACATCCAGGGTCGAGCGCCCAACCGGTCAGGATCGCCACACGGCAGGCTCCGAGGCGTCGACGCAGCACGGCCGTGTTCCCCGAGGGGGGTGCCAGGACGACGTGGCCGGAGGCCTTGCCGGGGTTCCAGGACACGTGGGGTGGAAACTGATGGCCGAGGGACTCGTAGATCCGGGTCAACCGCGCCACGGGATCCGTCAGCATCACCGGGACCCCGGCCGACTCCAGGCTCGACAGGATCTCCTGGGATTTGCCCAGGGAATAGCCGAGGAGCACCGGGACCTCGTCGTTCGCGAGGGCGTCCCGACAGAACCTCAGGATGTCCTCCACCACCTGCCCGGTGGGCGGAAAGATATATCCGGGGCGCCCGAAAGTGGTCTCCATGACCAGGACATCGGCCGGGTGGGGGGTGCAGGGTTCGGCGCTCCGACCGATCCGGAGCTTGAAGTCCCCGGTGTAGAGCAGGGTTCCGTGACCGTCGTCGAGCAGGGACATGGCCGAGCCCAGGATGTGTCCCGCCGGGAACAGGGTGAGGGATTGGAGCCCGATCCCAAGCTCGGATCCGGGATGGCGTCGGCCGGGCTCCAGGACGTGTTCGATGCGTTCACCGGCAACCCTCGAACGCATGAGGCGCCGGGTGGGTTCGGTGAGGACCACACGGGCATGGGATTCCGTGTGGTCACTGTGGGCGTGGGACACGAACACCGTCTCTTCCGGACCGATGGGTTCGTGTGCATCGAGCCACAGGCGGGCTGCCGGAAAGTGCAGCGCGCCACGGTGGAATCGGAAGTCGGTCCGGAACATCCGGGGGCACCCTACCTTCGATTTGCCGGGGGCGAAACCGGAGCCGCCCCTCGTGCCGTCCCGGGGACCCGCTCCGGGTCATGGGAGGGGCCTGCTGGTGCACGAAGGGAGACTCCCGCGGCGCCGCGGAGGCCCAGAGGAAGAAGCAACACGGGATGGAAGATGGGATCGATCCGAAGCGGGGCTGTGTTGGTCTTCGACTCCATCCCTGCCGTCGAAGTCGCCACAGTGCCGCGGTCCGGAGCCAGAAACGGGTCGATATGTGCCTTCAACGATGACCGGAAATCCGGGAGGTACCCACCGTCTACCGGTGTCGTCCTCCGCATGGGACTCCTTGGGCGAGGAGACCCTCGAAAATTTCTGTGGGGATCAGTCCTTGGACGGCCCCGTCCTCCTCCTTCGATTGGGTTACGACCTTTTTGAGGTCATGCCCGTCTCAAGGGCATTCGGTCCCCGGGAGGGAAACAACAGATCCCTCAATTTGAGCGAGGGATTCTCGATCACTTTGGCCATCACCATCCCGAAACCGATCGAACCACCGAAATAGATTGCCATGACGAGGCCGTAGGTCAGTCCGAGCCCGGCCATCTTCAGGAATTTCTCGCAAATAGGGACACCCCAAATAAGAACCGCGGCGTGCCAGAGGTATATGGAGTACGAATAGGCTCCAATGGTGGCCAAGAAGTTCAGCAACCCCTGGGTTGGGAGCTTGGAAAGAAGGGTTCCGGTCAGCAACAGGCCACTGGCCAGGTAGAACAGGGTGAAGCCCACGGTCGTCATCCAAGGCGTGCTTTCGACTGGGAAGATGAATGCCGGAGTCAGCAACAGGATCCCAATCCAGAAGAAGCCTCTGTGGAACGGCTCGAGAGAATGGGTGAACCAGTCATGATGGAAATGATAGGCGTATGAGATGGCCACCCCGAACGCCAGAGAGTCGAATCGCAGATGGCTTTGAAACATGTGGGTGAAGAGCCCGAAGGATGGGATCAGGTGCCACGTCAACATCCGGATCCCAAGTGAGGCCAGGCCAATCACTGGAATGATCCAGACCAAGGGCCTCAGGGGGGTCGGCGAGGTCCGATTCATCTTCGTGAGAACCGCCAGGACGAGGGGTATCAGCAGGTAAAAATGTTCTTCGACGGCCAGTGACCAAGTGTGCAACCAGAGGCCTTTGATATAGCTCTGGAGGAAGAGCATCTCGGAGACGATCGACGAGGTTGGCATGGGCGTTCCTCGGGTCATCCCGAGCGCCATCGTGGCAAAAATCATCGCGAAGAACGGAGGGTAGATCTTCCATGCGCGACGCATGTAGAAACGCCCAATGCCCAACTTTCCGGTCGTCTTGTGCTCAGCGAAGAGAAGTCCCGAAACCAGGAAACCGCTCAGGACAAAAAACAGGTCGACTCCGATCCAGCCACCTCGGATCCAGGTGAGGATTCCCGACCTCGCCCAATCTGGCCAATCGCTCGGGGGATCGGGGAGGTGCCTTCCCAGAACCAGGACAATGGCTGCCAATCGAAGCAGATCGAGCCCGATCAGACGTTCTTTACGCGGTGACGAACCGTGGGTTTTTGGGGACATGGCTTATTGGGTGGATTCCTGTGCCTCTTGGTCCGCAGCCATGGGTCCCTCGTCGGGTCGATGCTGACACCGAATGAAACAGCATTCCTGGCCGATGGGTATCGTTTTTGGCTAATCCCTGCTTTTTCCGTGACCTAGTTGTCGAACCTTCGACTACCGGTCCCGGGTTCGTGGGCGACAACATCCGGGCGGACTCGGCGGAATGGAGAGATGGATTCCTGAGTCCTTGCGCTTTGCGTTTCGCCCCTGGATCTGTCAGGGATCGAGATCATCCATGGATCGATCTTCCTCACCCCGACTCCGAACGGCCCTGCAGACGCTTTTCCTCGGGTCGATGCTGTCCTCCGAGGTGTTGGGAGGTGGGGCCACGCTCATCACCCATGGGTTTCTCCACAAGGTCGAGGACTGGGTCGTTCCGATGGGGCTGGCGGCCGCCCGGCATCCTCGGCGTCTGCATGAGTTCGGACCCGATGGGGCGACCGTCTATGTTCTCAGGTTCAACCCCGATCGCACCCTCCAGGCCACCCTGCTGACGGGTCCGTCCCCGCTGGAGAACCGCTCAGGCGACGTGATCCTGCTCCTGGATTGGAATCCCTTTTCCGGCGATCTCAACCCCTTCAGTCCGCCTGCCGAGAACACCACCGTGATCGGGCCGATCGTGGCGGAACAGCTGTTGTCGCCGAATCTCCTGCCGGGCTTTCCGGGGTCCATCACCCGCCTGCCCCTGCATCTCGTCGGATTCTCCCGGGGCGGCTCCTTGGTCTGCGAGATCGCGAAGCGCCTCGGGGAGCACCAGGTGGTGGTCGACCACCTGACCCTCATCGATCCGCATGCATCGAACAACGATGGCTTCGTCGACCCGTTGCCCATGGTCGATGGCACCGCCGCGTCGGGAGTCTACGAGAACGTTCTCTTCGCCGACTGCATCTACCAGACGGTCTTCTTCCCGATCGGCAGCAGTGCCCGGGGTGCCTATGTGCGGTCGTTGACGGGATGGGGTCTGGACGGATGGGGACAACACCTGTTGCCGCATGATGATGCCCATCTTTGGTATCACGGGACGGTTGAGGTCGCATTTCCGGTGACCTCGGATGGCACGGCGTCTCTCAATGCCGAAGCGAGATCGAGGTGGTATGCGCCGGTGGAGGATCAGGGGCGTCGTGCGGGCTACCACTACTCGCTCCGGGCGGGGGGGTGACCGGCGGGAGGTCTTTGAGCCGATCGACGGGCTGAGCGGGTTTCCTCGTCTGGGCCTGAACCAGGTCTGGGGCGAGGCCCTCGGCATTCCTCCGGGCACGAACCGCACTCCGATTCCGGATCCGCTCCCGGAAGACCGTCCCAACCTCATCGAGTTCCACCTCGCTGGGTTGCCCATTCGCGATGAAGTTCCAACACCGTTCCCCTACGGAGCCCCGATCCGCGTCGCCGTCGACGCTCCGTTGTCAGGACCACTGATCGGTCGGCTGGTCTATCTGCTCCGAGGGAGCTTTAACGCCAAGCTCACCGTCTTCCTCGATGGGGACGAGAACTCGTTCAACGGTTCTGACATTGTGATTCAGACTTCACTGCCCCCGACCGGGGATCGTCCGGCGGTGGTCGAACTCGACCTGGTGCAGCTCAGGAATCGCGCTCTCCCCGGTGTCTACCGGGTCGGTGCAGTCCTGGAGTCGGGAGGTTTCGTCCGGGAGTGTTATGCTGCGGAGCGGCTCCAGAGGTTGAATGAAGGGGGACGGCTGTCACCCATCCTCCGGTGGGGAGTCCCAGGGGGCCAAGGACCGGGCGGAATCACCAGGCCTCTGCTGGAGGTCCAGGCCGCTACCCAAGGGGTCCATGTCGTTGAATCGAGCCCGGATCTAGAGGTCTGGACCCCGGTCTGGCAGGGGATCCTCGACGTGTGGGTACCGGGAGTGCGTCGGGTCCTCGAGGGATTGGAGCTTGGGTCAGGGGATGCAGGGATTCCGAGATTCTACCGGGTCCGGGTCCCGTGAGGGATACACGGGGAGGAGCCGGGGATTCAGGAGGGGGGATTCACGCAGGGACGCGGAGATACGGACGAGGACTCCCGTGACCCGTTCTTCCGCGGGACGCGGCTCAGGCGAGCAGGCCGGTGAGGATCTCGCCGTGGACGTCGGTCAGTCGTCGGTCGACGCCGTTGTGACGGAACGTCAGCTTCGTGTGGTCGATCCCGAGGAGATGCAGGATTGTGGCATGGATGTCGTACACCGTCGTCGGATGGTTCCGGTCGAGCGGCTTATAGCCCCAGGGATCGCTCTCGCCGACAGTGACGCCGCCACGGACCCCACCGCCGCAGAGCCAGTTCGTGAAGCAGTACGGGTTGTGGTCCCGCCCCTTGCCCCCCTGGGAACTGGGCATGCGCCCGAACTCCGTGGTCCAGAGGAGGATGGTGTCCTCGAGCAGGCCCCGCTGCTGGAGGTCCTCGATCAATGCCGCCGCGCCGCGGGCAAACCCTCGGGCGAGGGGACCGTGGTCGCGTCGGATGTCCTCGTGCGAATCCCAGTTCCTTCGCGGGAAGCTGTTGTCGTTGCCGCTCCAGATCTGCACGAAGCGGACACCGCGCTCGATGAGGCGTCGGGCCACGAGACACTTGCGGCCGAAGTGGTCCATCTCCTCCTCCGCGTTGATCTCGCTCGGCCAGGTCGGCGGATTGCGGCGCACCCCGTAGAGGTCGAGCAGGTAGTCCGGTTCCTTCGAGAGGTCGAGGGCCTCGGGTGCGGCCAGCTGGAGGCGGGCGGCGAGCTCGTAGCTCCGGATCCGGGCGTCGAGCCGGGCATCGCCTTCGTGGACCGCATGCTCACGGTTGAGACGCGACATCAGCTCCCGGGTGGCCGCCTCGCTCTGGGGGGTGATGAAGGAGCCGGCCGGTCCGGGGAACAGATCGCTGATGGGGTTTGGTCGTCCGGGGAAGAGCGTCGTGCCCGAGTGCTGGCCGGGCAGGAAGGCGGAGTCCCAGTTCTTCGGCCCGTTCGAGGCGAAGCCCCGGTGGTCGGGCAGCACCACGAACGCGGGCAGGTTGTCGTTCAGGCTGCCGAGTCCGTAGCTGACCCACGATCCCATCCCCGGGAATCCCGGCAGCTGGAACCCGGTCGCCTGCAGGTAGGTCGCCTGGCTGTGGACACCGGTCTTGCCGACCAGGTTGTGGACGAAGGCCATCTGGTCGGCGACCCGACCGAGGTCGGCGACCGGTTCGCCCAGAAGCTTCCCGCACTGGCCATACGGTTTGAAGTCCCAGACCGGCCTCATCCAGGGTCCGAGTCCGTCCTGGAACGCCTCGACGTGTTCCCCGAAGTCGCTCTTCTCGCCATGGCGCTTCACGAGCTCGGGCTTGTAGTCGAAGAGATCGATGTGGCTGGCGGCTCCGGCCATGAACAGCTGGATGACCCGCTTGGCCTTGGGACGGAACCCCGGGAATGCGGACGCCGAGGCGTCGACCGGGTTGGCCTGGGTCGACAGGAGGCCCTGTCCTCCGAGCAGGCTGGCCAGGGCGACGCCGCCCAGTCCGCCGCCGGACTGCCAGAGGAACTCCCGACGCGACAGTCCGGTGGCGGGCTGGAGCGGCGCGCGGTGGAAGGGGGAGTGTGGCGTCATGGTCAGTCGACGAAGGCGAATTCGTTCAGATTCAGGAGCGCCCGACACAGGTTGGGCAGTCCATGCCGGGCGGCCAGCGCTGTCAGCGCCGGGAGTTCCTCGGCGGTGGGGGCGCGACCCAGGGCTTCGAGGTGTGCGGTGCGGACCTTGGATTCGAGGTCGCCGCCTTGGGCGTCGATCCGGGTGGCGAACTCGGAGGCCATGGTGAGCATCAGGGGATTGTTGAGCAGCGCGAGGGCCTGCAGCGGCGAGACCCCCTCGTTGCGCTTGGCGACCTGCATCGAGGGGTCGGCGCAGTCGAGGACCGTCATGAACGGCTGCGGCTGCGACCGCACGATGAACCGGTAGATGGAGCGTCGGTGCGTGGACGGGTCGCGTGGGTCGTGCAGGTGGTACTCGTAGTGCGGGGAATGCTCGGGCTTCTCGACCACGAAGTCGCGGTAGCTGGGTCCGCCCATGCGCAGATCGAGGCGGCCGGCGACCGCGAGGGTGGCGTCCCGGATCGCTTCGGCCTCGAGCTTTCGGCGGTTCTGACGCCACACCCAGCGGTTGTCGGCATCGCGCGCGGTGGCGTCGGGGTTGTCGGCCGATGCGACCTGGCGATAGGCGTGGCTGGTGACGATGAGGCGGTGGAGGTCCTTGAGCGACTGGGAGCCGTCCCGGAAGGTCGCGGCCAGCCAGTCGAGCAGTTCGGGGTGGGAGGGAAGCTCGCCCATGCGACCGAAGTCGTTCGGCGAATCCACCAGGCCGCGGCCGAAGTGGTACTGCCACACGCGGTTCACGATGGAGCGCCAGGTCAGCGGGTTCTTCGGATCGGTCAGCCACCGGGCCAGCGCCGCACGGCGGGCGGATTCCGCATGGCCCTCGGGCAGGCTGAACCGTGCCGGCAGGTCCGGAACGCAACCGAGGGTGCCTGGACCCACCTCGGTGCCCGGCTTCTGGATGTTGCCCCGGGCCAGCACACGGACCGTCCGTGGCCTGCCCCCCTTCGCACCCGTCCCAGTGAAGGCCCCACCGCCCTGATACACCGCGGCCACATAGGCCACGCTCTGGGACGGAAGGCCGCGTCGGGCCTCCTCCACAGCTCCGAGATCCCGATCCAGCCGGGCCAAGGTCTCCCGCTCCTCGGCGGTGGAGGAGACGTTGCGCAGCTCGATCCGCTGGAGCTTCAGCGACACCAACTCAGGTCGGTTCACGAAGTCGAGACCGGGATAGCCGCCGTCGGTGAGGTTGGGCTTCTGCCAGCGGACCGGGGCCTCGATGGAGTCGAGCGCCGTCACGGGCCGGCGCAGGGCGAGGTTCCGTCCGTCGGCACCGTGGACCTCCAGTTCGGCCAACGCGAAGATGTAGTCGTCCTGCCGTGGAGCCAGCTCGACCGCCGTCACCCGGACATGCCGCGCGGCCCGATCCCCGGCCGAGACGATCTTCGGGGTGAGCTTCGGGTTCGGGAACTTGGCGTCGGTGAAATCGCCGAGGACGGTCACGCCGGTCTTGAACTCCGGGTCGTCGGAGACCTCGACCCGGAACCGGACCGGGAATCCGAAGCCCTTGCCGATGCCGTTGAAGTCATCCTCACAGGGGCGGAGCACCACTTCGCGGAGCGGTTGGGTCTGCCCCAGGTCGACCTGGACCCATTTGGTGACGTTGGGCTTGGGCTCGATGGCGCTGTGGTAACCCATGGCGTCCTTGGCGGCGGCCAGCCGCTCCTCGGCGGCGATGGCGTCGTCGAGATCCTTCAGCCGCGTCCCGGCCCGCTGGTCGATGGCGGCATCGAGGTCCTTCCTGCGGCCCAGCAGGGAGGACCGGCGCGCCTCCAGCTCCCGCCGCGTGCGGGCCACCTCGGGATCCGGATCATACTTCTGGTCGGCCTTGTCGACCGCCGCGAACACGGCCTGGAGGCTGTAGTAGTCCTCCTGGCTGATCGGATCGAACTTGTGGTTGTGGCACTGGGCGCACTGGACGGTGAGGCTGTTGAAGGTCTGCAGGGTGTTCACCACCATGTCGTCGCGGTCGAGATGCCGGGCGACCTGGCCGTCGAGCTTGCTCTCCGGGACCTCGGCGTGGCCGATGAGATCCCAGGGTCCTGCGGCAATGAACCCGAGGGCTTCGAAGCCGTCGCGCGTCCCGGGGAACAGGACATCGCCGGCGACCTGTTCCTGGATAAACCGGGAGTAGGGCTTGTCCTCGTTGAGGCTGCGGATGACGTAGTCGCGATAGGGCCAGGCGTTGGGACGCGGCTGGTCCTTGTCGTAGCCGTGGGTCTCGCCGTAGTGGACGACGTCGAGCCAATGGCGGGCCCAGCGCTCGCCATGGCGGGGGGATTCGAGCAGGCGGTCCACGAGCTTCTCGTAGGCCTTGGGATCGGGGTCCTGGACGAACGCCGCGATGTCCTCGGGGCTAGGCGGCAGGCCGATGAGGTCGAAATACAGTCGTCGGATCAGCGTCCTGCGGTCGGCCTCGGGGGACGGCTTGAGACCCTTCTCAGCGAGGGTCTTCTGGAGAAAGGCGTCGACGGGGTGGGATCCGGATTTACCCGCGGCGATGGGGAGGGCTGGTGCGCTCAGGGGACGGAGGGACCACCAGGAGTCCGGGGCCGCGCCTGGGGCTGTCGCCGCCATTCCAACGGCCAGCGTGACGACGGCGGAGAGCACCGCCAGGGCGAGCTGGATCCGGGAGGATCGTGGAGAGGCGGGGAAGGCGTTCACGGCGGTGGAGTGGGCTTGCCCGTCGACGATCGCGAAGACGTCCCGCAACGCCAAGGCCGGAAAACCGGAACCGCTGCGGATGCCGCTCGGAGGACAGACGAACGGCAGACGGCCGCGTCTGACAGGGGATTCAGCTCATCCTGCGATCTGTCGCCAGACCCGCAGCACCTCGGTCATTCCCCAGGCCTGGGCATCGCAGCCCCGCTGGGTGTGCGGGGCATCGCCGTCGGTGATCTCGGGAAGGTGCCCCTCGCAGTTCCCGGTGAGCAGGGCATCGACGCTGGCGAGGTAGGAGCGGGCCGCGGCCCGCGCCCGGGGATCGTCGGGGTTGGCCCGGATCAGGGCCTCGCAGAATCCCGGGAACGTCCAGGTCCAGGCCGTGCCGTTATGGTAGGCGGGCTTGCGTCGGGTGTCCTCGTCGCCTTCGTAGCGGGGCCAGTAGGGATGGTCCGGATCGTTCAGCAGGCCCCCCTGGTTTCCATGGATCGGCAGCGGGGGGATGACGGGAAGCGGGGCGAGCGAACGGAGGGCTCCCGGCACCACGAGCAGTCGGCCCACGGCATCGACAGTCCGCCGCGCCCGTCGCGCGGCCTGTGGGTGCTGGTCGAGTCCGAGCGTGACCACGAGAAGGGTGTTGCTCCGCAGGGCGTTGCTCGGCGGTGCGGTGCGGGCGGGTTGTCCGGATGGGGCCAGGAGGACGTCGGCATACCAGCCGCAGTCCTCCAGCCAGAAATACCGGTGGAAGTTGTCTTCGGTCCGCTTCGCAAGGTCGGACCACGACTCGCCGCGGCCGTCCCACGGGTCCGCCTTTAGCCGGGCGAGCTGGCGGAGCAGGCGGATCCAGAGGGCCTGGATCTCGACCGGGTAGCCCTCCCGCGGGGTGCCGGCGGGGTGGTTGGTGTCCATCCAGGTGAAGTGCGAGGGGCTCCAGACCAGGCCGGAGGCGGCGTCGACCCGGATGCCGTTGGGGGTGCCAGCAAGGTAGCCGCAGGCGATCGACCGCAAGACCTGGGCAACGGTGCGTCCGGTGGCGTCGACCGGGGTGTCGTACAGCGGCACGGATCCCGGAACCGAGGGATCCTCGGCCGCGTGGAGTTCCTCGCAGACGATCCCGTACCAGAGCGGGGCGTCGGAGGTGTCGCGATTCGAGGCGTCCTCGCCGTTGATGGAATTGGGGAGCGTTCCCCGGGACTCGAACCGTCCGAAGGTCAGGAGCAGGTCCCGGATCTCACGGGTCATACCGGCGGCCAGCAGGCCCCGCGCGGCGATCAGCGAGTCCCGACCCCAGTCGAGGAACCAGGGGTAGCCGGCGATCACGGACCGGGTGGCGTCTCGACGGACGACATAGGCCGGCAGAGCCTGCACGAGCTGTCGACCAAAGGGGTCGAGAGGGTCGAGTCCGGAGCGGTCCTGTCCCACGCGAAGCGACTCGACCCGTTCAGCCACGAAACTCGTGATGCGGTCGGGGTCGGGTTGGTTGGGTTCGGCGCTGAGGACCACATCGACCGAGCCGCCGAAGTCGAGAGGCAGCTCGAACCATCCCGGACTGTAGGCATCCCCGGCGCCGGTCTGCCCTCGGCTGGCCTCGATGGGATGGGGGATGCCGAGGGACCACTCGGGTTCCGGGTGGAAGCGTCCCTGGGTCGACCAGATCCGCAGCTGGCGGTCGGGAGAGGGGGTGAACTCGAATCCATTGAGCGGAGCCGTGGTCGACGGGGTCCTCGGATCCGGGGTGACCGTGGCCCGGCAATGGGTGCCGAAATGGTGGCGAGACCCGTCGTTGCACTGGGTTTCCTGGTGGAAGCTGCGGTCCTCGATGTCGGGACGCAGGATCAATGTCACCGGGATACCCGGTTCCAGGGGACGTCCGAGGCGGCTGTCCCGCTGTGGGTGTTCCGGACGGAGGAACCGGAGGACGACGGTGTTCTCGCGGTCCAGCAGGTCGGCGAGCAGGTGGACCTCCACCGATCGGCCGTCGCCGGCGTTGACCACGAAGCGCCAGTGGGCGGGTGGTCCGGCCTCGAGATCGAGCATCGTCTCGAGATTCAACGGGCTGACGAACCCGTCGGCATTCACCCAGGCGCGGAACCGCTTCACGAAGACGTGACGGTCGACCGGCACCTCCGGGTGGAGGTTCGCGGCCAGGACGCAGTCGTACTTGGACCGGATTCCCCCGAGGTCGGCCCGGATGCGGCTCATGGCCCCGCGACCGTTCGTCAGCAGCACGACGGAATCCGCATCGCGCGGTGCGGAGAGCCGCGGGTATTGCGGCGAGGCGGGCAGGAAGCGGATCGGAGCCCGGACGGTCCGGTCGGGACCTTCGTACCGTTCCAACGTCAGGGTGGCGTTCCGGGTCGACTCCGACGAGCGCGGCGCGAAGCAGGCCACGAAGCCGCCCCGGACCGCGACCGAGCTGGCAGTCTCGAGCGGTGCCGAACCGCCCCCCTCGAGGCGTGCCCGGAACGGCACGGAATCCTGGATCAGGAGCCAGTGGTTGTCCGGGATGAGCGTCACCTTGCTGCGGTCCCGGGGTTCCCAGCGGAGGACCGGCCGATAGCCGGCTCCCTCGACGCCGAGCGTCCGGGCGAGCATGCCCTCGGGATCGGTGTCGACCCCCTTGGCGAGGTCGAGCCACAGGTCCCAGGTCGGCTCGGCCTTGAGCACGTCGAGCCCCCGGACCCGTCCAGCGGCGGCGAGGGCCCAGTCCGCCCGGGCCCGGGCCAGACGGTAGGCGTCCCCGTGGAGGCCGAGGGGCTGGCGGGTGAGGGCCAGGCAGTGGGCGGCCCCGGCGCGGAGCGTGATCTCGAGACGTCCCATCCGGCTGGCCTCCTCGAAATGCCCGCGTACCTCGCGGTCGGGCTGGAGGAGGTCGAGGCAGGGTCCACTGAACTCGGCCCACACCTGCGGGGGCAGCCGCACGACCTGCGGACGGGCGGGGTCGGTATTGCACAGCACGAGCACGGAGTCCAGGCCCTGGGCGGAGTCGCGTCGGAGGGCATAGACCGGGGAGCCGTCCGGACTCAGGCGCGTGAGCCAGGCGCCGTCGAAGAAGCACGGGTGGTTGGTGAGCAGACGGTTCAGCGTGGCGAGTTCGGCGACGAGGTTGGGCTCCAATCCCCAGGCGAGGCCGCGGGCGCTGTGGACGTTCACCTGCTCCGTGGCAGCCCACTCCACGCCGGAGGTGAACCCGAATCCGCCGTTGACGCTGGTGAGCGCGCAGAGCCGGTTGCGCAGGAGCGACCAACCGAGGTTGGGGTTGGGAGTTGTTCCCCCCGGGGGCGGCGGTGCATCGGGCAGGGGATGTGCGGCAAGGCGGGAGTTGTCGTGGGTCTCGCTGTAATGGATCAGCGTGCCGTTGCGGAACGAGGTGGCGAAGGCGTGGTCGAGATAGCCTCCGACCCGGTCGCCACCGTGGTTCTGGAACAGCTCGCTGTAGGCCCACTGCATGCCGCCCTCGCCCAGGAGCTCCGCGGTCGCATCCCAAGAGCCCCCGAGCCCCTCGAGCAGGAAGACGGTCTCCGGGAACTCCTCCCGGACCCGGGCGGTGATGTACTGCCAGACATGGGTCGGGATCTTGTAGCCGGCGTCGCACCGGAACGCGTCGACCCCGCGTCGGCACCAGGTGAGGAACGCCTCGGCGATGTGCTCCCACAGCGGCACGTGGCGTTGGTCGAGTTCCACGAGGTCCTCCCACACGACATCCCATGCGCCGGGGCATTCGAATTCGCCGGACGGCTTCCGGACGAACCATTCGGGATGTTCCTCCCACAGGGCACTGCCCCATCCGGTGTGGTTGATGACCACGTCGAGCATGAGCCGGGCACCCCGGGCGTGGATGGCGTGGACGAGTTCGGCGAACTGCTCCAGGCCGGTCGAATGGCGATCGAACTCGACCAGGGCGGGATCGATCGCGGTGAGGTGCTGGAGCGCGTAGGGGGATCCGAACCGTCCGAAGCGGGCGAACGTGGTGGGGGTCGGATTGATCGGCAGCAGGTGCACGATGCGGCACCCGAGGGTGTCGACGATGTGGGGCAGTTCCCGCACGAGGTCCCGGAGCGTTCCGCTGGGCGGGATGACGGCATAGCCGTGGGCGTCGAGCTCCTTGAGTCGGGACTCCAGCTCGGGCGATTGGGTGGAGCGCCGGGTCCGGTTCGGTCCGAGCATCCGGGGGAAGGCGCAGTAGATCGTGTTGGCGGTGCGGGTCCAGGAGGGGTGGACGCTGACGGCGAGATCGGGTCCATCGGGCCAGACCTGTCGACCGGCCGCATCGACGGCAAAGGCCTTGGCCTTGAAGAAGCCAACCTCGGTGAGGGGCATCGTGAGGGTCCAGCGGCCCTCGCCGGCGGGTTCCATCGGGAGGTCGCGCCACGAGGCCCCGGCAAGGGGCAGGCGTTCGAAATGGGCGTGGATGATCTCGGCCCGTGCGCGGGAGGCCCGTCCGAGATTGGTCCGGAGCCGGGCCGAGTGTCCCGGGGGCAGACCCTCGAGGGTGATGGTGAGGAAATCCCCGGCATGGCGTACGAGACGCATTCCGGGTTCCGGGGACATGTGGAGGTGGGCCATGGCGCGAACGGAGCAGCGAACGTGCGGCGAAGTCGCCACTTCCTCAAGCGCCGCCCGTCCGACACCGTCTTTGGGATGTCATCGCTCGTTGAGCTTCAACGGATCATCCCCGGTCTCCGGGTGGAGCTTCGGTATGCGACGGACCGCAACTTCGTCGGCCGGGTCCTGTACCCGTCGAACCGTGCGTGGCTGGTGGAACCGGTGGCCCGTCGTCTGAGCGATGCGGAATCCATGGCCCGTCGGAATGGAATGGCGTTGAAGGTCTGGGATGCCTACCGCCCGACGACTGTCCATCGGCGTCTTTGGGAGGCGCGTCCGGATCCGCGATACGTCGCCCCGCCGGAACGAGGCTCCCGTCACAACCGGGGGGCATCGGTGGATGTGACCCTGGTGGATCTGTCGTCGGGTCTGGATCTGGATCTGGGGACCGATTTCGACGACTTCGATTCCCCTGCCGCAGCCTCCGGAGCGGTCGATCTTCCGGAACAGGTGCTGGTCCGGCGACGCCTTCTGCGCGGATGGATGGAGGCTGCGGGTTTCGTTGGCATTGCCAGCGAGTGGTGGCATTTCGATGCCGTCGACTGGGACTCGTATCCGGTGTGGGATGAACCGGTCTGAGGTCACCCCGAGACCGCGGTCCTGGATGTGGTTCGGGATGCGCCGTGCATCCCAATTGTGACCTTCCCAGGCGTGGAGTCCCCGTGTTCCCCTCCAAAGGCATGACGCTTCGATGGAACCTGCGCCTGATGTGTGTCGTTGCACTGGCGTTCCTTGGGGCGCTCGGGGCGGGGTGTGTGGCCCCTGGAAAGGGATTGATGGATCCGGAGCCGTTCCCGTCGGGAAACTCCAAGAAGGGGCTCCAGGTCCAGATGGTGGACGACGCCCTCGCCCTGGGCGTGGCCCATGCGGCCCTCAACATCAATCTCGCCCAGGTCCTCCATCCGACCGGGGATTCCAACAGTCCCTCGTGGGTCTGTGAGGGGCGGACGCTCCGCTTCCATTCGGGATACCTGGATTCCATGGACCGGCAGATCCGCCCTCTGTCGGAGAATGGCGTCGTGGTCTCCCTGATCCTGCTGAACTACGTCAGCAGCGATCCCGAGGTGCGACGGATCCTCCAGCATCCGGACTACGATTCGACGTGTCCGAACCATCTGTCGGCGTTCCACCTGGAAACCGAGGAGGGACGGATCGGGTTGAAGGGCACCCTCGAATTCCTCGCCGACCGGTGGTCGCGTCGGGAGGGGCCCCACGGTCGGGTGTGGAACTGGATCGTGGGCAACGAGGTGAACTCCCACTGGTTCTGGTCCAACCAGGGTCGGGTCACGATCGAGGAATTCGTCGACGGCTACCTGCCGGTCGTCCGTCTTGTCCACGACGCGGTGCGGCGGGGGTCCCCGAGGGGTCGGGTCTATGTGTCCCTCGATCACCACTGGAACATCCGGTATGCGGGGGGTGATTTGGGACAGACCTTTGCGGGGCGGCCCTTTCTGGACCGGTTTGCGGCCCAGGCGCGTGCAGGCGGGGATTTCGAATGGCATGTGGCCTACCATCCGTATCCGGAGAACCTCTTTGAGCCGAGGAGCTGGCTGGACACGACCGCCACGGACGACTGGCGAACGACTCCGCGGATCACGTTCAAGAACCTGGAGCAGCTGCTGGTCTACCTGGACCAACCGGCATTGCGGTTCGAGGGACGACGACGTCGGGTCATCCTGAGCGAGCAGGGGTTCCACACCCCGGAGGGGCCGGATGGGGAGCGGATCCAGGCCGAGGCCTTCGCCTACGCATGGAACCGGGTGGTTGGCCTGGATGGGATCGACGCCTTCATCCTGCACCGGCATGTGGATCATCGGGATGAGGGCGGCCTGCGGCTGGGGCTTTGGACGCGCCGTTCGGACACCGTCTCGACACCCGATCGTCCGAAGTTGATCCATGGGGTATTCCAGCGGGCGGGTCCGGCAACCCGCCTCGAGGTCAAGATACAGGGCCGATCCCGCTGAGCGGAGAGCCGGGTTGGCCCGGGTTCCGCGAACGGTCCTCTTCCAACCGGGTGCTTGACCGTCTGTGGGCGGGTTCGCTTTAGTCTCAGGACGATGCTGCGTCCGATCCCAGTCGTAGTCCCTGTAGTAGGCGGCCTGGCCGCCGCGGGGGCTTGTCGTGCGTAGCACCAGAACGATCAAGACCCCACGGCTGGCGACGGCCGTGGGTTTTTTGTCATCCAAGACCCCACGCCGAGCCGGCCCATTTCGAAAGTCATCATGAGCAAGAGCGCCGCCACCCCCGCCAGCACCCCCGCCACGGCCGCTTCCCACAAGGAGATCGGCCCCCTGATGTTTGGTCGTGACATCTTTGTCGAGGCCCTCGAACGGGCGGGCGTCGAGGTCATCTTCGCCTATCCAGGCGGGGCCAGCATGGAGATCCACCAGTCGCTGACGAAGTCGAAGATCCGGACGGTCCTGCCTCGACACGAGCAGGGTGGGAGCTTCGCGGCGGAGGGCTATGCCCGGGCGACGGGCAAGGCTGGCGTGTGCATGGGGACCTCGGGTCCCGGTGCCACCAACCTGGTCACCGCCATTGCCGACGCCTTCATGGACTCGTGCCCGCTGGTCGCGATCACGGGGCAGGTCACTCAGGCGATGATCGGTCGGGGTGCGTTCCAGGAGACCGACATGGTGGGTGTCACCCTGCCCATCGTGAAGCACAGCTACCTGATCACGGACATCAAGGACATCCCCCGCATCGTGGCGGAGGCGTTCTACATCGCCGAGTCGGGTCGTCCGGGTCCCGTGGTGATCGATTTCCCGAAGAACATCCAGCAGCAGAAGGCCCAGCCGGTCTGGCCGACCCTGGATGAGGTCAAGGCGGGGCTTCGGACCTACACCCCCCGCGTCCGGGCCGACGAGGTCGCACTCAACGAGATCATCGGCCTGATCGAGAAGGCCGAACGGCCGGTCCTCTACGTGGGCGGCGGCATCATCACGGCCGAGGCGTCCCCGGCGCTCAAGAAGTTCGCCGAGGCGACCCAGATCCCGGTCACGACGACCCTGATGGGCATCGGATGTTTCCCCGAGACCGATGCGTTGTCGCTCCGCTGGCTGGGCATGCACGGTTCCGCGGTGGCCAACTGGGCGGTCAACGGGGAGTACGCCCCGCGCAAGGATCCCAACGAGCCGACCGTGAAGCTCAAGAACGGTGCCGATCTGCTCCTGGCGTTCGGCGTCCGGTTCGACGACCGGGTCACGGGTGCCTTCAGCGAGTTCGCGAAGGATGCGACGATCGTCCACATCGACATCGATGCCTCGGAGCACAACAAGAACAAGCGGGCCCACCTGACGGTCCATGGGGACATCCGTGACGCCCTTGAAAGGCTGAACGCCTTGGTGTCGAAGGCCGGCGGGATCAAGAAGCGCTTCCCCGCCTGGCATACCCAGATCGCCGAGTGGAAGGACAAGGCGCCGTTCCGGTACACGACCAAGGCCGAGATCATCGATTCCGACCACGTGAAGCCCTACCGGAAGGAGGGGGAGGAGTTCATCCTGCCGCAGATGGCGATCGAGGAGCTGTGGAAGCTCACCGGCGGCGACGCGATCATCACCACCGGTGTCGGACAGCACCAGATGTGGTCCGGGCAATGGTTCAAATACACCCAGCCGCGGACTTTCATCACCTCCGGCGGCTTGGGCTCGATGGGCTACGGCTTCCCGGCGGCCCTCGGAGCGAAGGTCGCGAGGCCTGACAAGCACGTGGTGGACATCGATGGCGACGGATCCTTCCTGATGAACATCCAGGAACTGGCCACGGCCACCGTCGAGAAGATCGCAGCCAAGGCGATGATCCTGAACAACCAGCATCTCGGCATGGTGGTGCAGTGGGAGGACAACTTCTATGCCGGCAACCGCGGCCACACCTATCTGGGCAACCCGGAGAACCGATCGGGAATCTACCCCGACTACGTCAAGGTCTGCACCAGCTTCGGGGTTCCGTGTGAGCGGGTGATCTACCGCAAGGATCTGCGTCCGGCCCTCGAACGGATGCTGGCCTCGAAGACCGCCTACGTCCTCGACATCATCACCCCCTATACCGAGCACGTCCTGCCGTTCATCCCGGCCGGCCGGACCGTCGCGGACATGAAGTGGTGAGCCTCAACCGGCCGGTGGGTGGGTTGGAAGTTGTCGAGGTTCTGTTTCAGGCGTTGCCGGAGGCACCCCTGAGGGGATAGAAGGACCGGAGTGGTAACCACGGGTCAACGACTGCGGGAGGAGCGGGAGCGGCGGGCGATCACGATCGCGCAGGCCGTGGAGGGGACCTACATCAAGACCGACCACATCGTGGCGATGGAGGCGGACGACTGGGCGGCCTTCACCGCTCCGGTCTACCTCCGGGGCTTTGTGAAGACCTACGCCCGCTTTCTGCGCCTTGATGAACACCAGATGGTAGTCCAGTTGGACCGGGAGTTGTCAGGAACGGATGTCTTTGAGGAACGGCACACCGCCTCCTCGGGACTCCGGAGGGGAGTGCTGGACTTCCTGATGATGAAGCTGGCCCTGCAGCGCTGGCAGGTCGTGCTGTCGGCATCGGTCGGTGTCGCTGTGATCGCCGGGCTCTGGAGTCTCCGTCCATCCAAGAGCGGAGGAACGCCTGCCTCCATCGGAGCACCGGGGGTCTCCGTCCGTCTCTACCAGCCCCCGGGCGAATCCCTGGCGGACACCACCCTGCCATTGCCGACCCCCGCACCGGTCACCAATGCGGTGCCCTCCCCGAGGGCTCCGGCCCGGAATTGAGACGGACGGGGTCGACTCCTCGGCTTGGCACTCTTGGACGCATCGGGTCCCGAAGCGGGACCTCGACTCGGCGGAGATCCCATTACTGAACCCGTTACAGACGATTCCGTTGCGGTTGGGGAATTGTCGGAGTCCTATAGGGAAAACCCCTGTGGTTGCTGCATAAGAATCCCTCACCGGATCGCGCGGAAATCCGAAAGAAATCTATTGTCTCGCCGGGGCGCTCTTCCATAGGGTCGCCCCGAAACCACCTTTTTGGGTGGGGATTGGTTTTGTGCCAATCCTTCAATTAACCTAAACAAAACTGCAGGAGGAACATAATGAAGTTTAATAAATGGACAGTGGGTCTGGCCACCGCTGGTGTGGTCAGCCTTGGATCCGTCGTCACGGCGGATGAGAGCCCGATCTCGACCCTCGTCAGCGGGACGACGATCGGCGGCGCTGTGGATACTTCCGCCCAGTGGAAGCCCAGCTCCGGCAGCACGATGGCGAACCGTTTCGCCAACACGGCTCCCGACCACTACAACGGGTTCAACCTGGAGTACGTCGAGCTGCGCATCGAGAAGCCCCTCGACGAGGGACAGTGGAGCGCCGGCTACAAGGCCGAGCTCTGGTTCGGTCAGGACGCCGCCTTGCTTCCGGGCTCCCTTGGTGGCCAGAACCTGGCCATCAAGCAGGCCTACGTGACCATGCGCGCCCCGCTCGGCAACGGTCTTGACTTCAAGATCGGCCAGGTGGACTCGCTGATCGGCTACGAGAGCCTCTCGCTCTACAAGAACCCCAACTTCTCCCGCAGCCTCGGCTCCTACATCGAGCCCTGGTCCCAAACGGGCATCGTGGCCTCCTACCAGGCCGCCGAGTGGGTGGGTCTGTCCGGCAGCATCGCCAACAGCGCCTACGGCAACATGAACTCCAAGGAGCCCTGGACTTCCGGTGGCTGGTACACCCCGGCCAACCTGAACATGGGCACCAAGGGCAATGGTCTGCTCACCTACTCCGGTGCCGTGACCTTCAAGGCTCCCGAGAGCTGGGGCTGGCTCGCCGGTTCCGCCCTCTACGGCGGCATCGTGGATTCCCTGGTCACCAACCAGCGGAACTACATGAACTACTACGCGGGTCTGTCGCTCCCGACCCCCATCAAGGAGGTCACCCTCGGGTTCGCGTATGACTTCGGCGATCGCAGCAACGACTACTACGGTGCTGGCGGCGTGCAGAACACCTACGCCCAGGCCGTTTCCGGCTACATCAGCTGGCAGGTCACCGAGAAGCTCCGCTTCAACACCCGCGTCGAGTACGCCAACGCCAGCTCCTCCCAGTACGGCGTCTGGATCACCCCGCTGCCCGGCGAGGACATTGGCTACACCGTCGGTTCCCGTGAGCGCCTCCTCGGCCTCACCGGCACCCTCGAGTACCAGCTCTGGGACAATGTGGTCTCCCGCCTCGAGGCGCTCTGGGATCGCAACCTGATCGGCACCGGCAACTCCGGTCCCTTCAACGGCAACAACAACTCGGTGCTGTTGATGGCGAACATCGCCTACAAGTTCTAAGAGGTTCCCTCGACCTTTCAGCCCCTTCCGGCAGACCCGGAAGGGGTTTTTTGTTGTCCGGGCCCCGGGCCTTCGTCCGCGACCCGATGCGTGAACCGCGGATCCGGGATATCCCAAGGTCCACCGTGGACCACGGTTGAATTCAAGGGGGCGCCCGGTAGGCTCTTCCGGCCGTCCAAACCGGTTCCCAGTGTCCCTGTCGCGGGTGAGTCCCTACCATTTCCAGTCCACGCGGTGGCTCAGGCCGTGGAGCCCTTGGCTCGCGGCCGCATGGGTTGCCGTGACGACCCTCGCGGAAAACCCGGTGCATCGCCGTCCCGTCACCCCAACCGGCCCCCCCGCCGGCTTCGCCGTCGTGCCGGTCCAGACCACGGGCCTCCGCTTCGTCAACCGCCTGACCCCGGCCCAGATCGCCGCGAACCGACTGCTGGAGGACGGTTCCGGGGTGGCCCTCGGGGATGTCGATGGGGATGGGCTCTGTGACGTCTACCTCTGCAGCCTGAGCGGGGACAACCGACTCTACCGGAACCTCGGGGAGTGGCGGTTCGAGGACATCACCGCCCGGTCCGGGGTTGGCTGCGCCGGCCAGTCCTCGACCGGTGCCGTCCTCGCCGATGTCGATGGCGACCGGGATCTCGACCTGCTGGTCAATGCCCTGGGTGGGGGCACTCGGCTGTTCCGCAACCAGGGCGGAGGCGTCTTCACGGAGGTTTCCGATGCCGGCTTGGACCGTCAGGGAGGCAGCCACTCGCTGGCCCTTGCCGATGTGGATGGGGATTCGGATCTCGACCTCTACGTGGCCAACTACCGGGCGACCACCGCCAAGGATGCCCCGGTCAAGGTCAAGGTGCGCCAGGTGTCCGGCCGCTTCGAGGTGCCCCCGGAGCACCGGGAACAGTTCCAGGTGGACGCCAGCGGTGGTGCGGTGGCGCTCCTCGAGTCCGGGGAACCCGATCGACTCTACCTGAATGATGGAAAAGGTCGGTTCACCCCGGTCGCCTCGACGGACGGTGCCTTCCTCGACGAACAGGGCCGCCCCCTTTCCGCGCCGCTCCGGGACTGGGGCCTCTCAGCCCAGTTCCGGGATCTCAACCAGGACGGAGCCCCGGACCTGTACGTCTGCAACGACTACTTCACCCCCGATCGGATCTGGATCAACCAGGGCAAGGGTGTCTTCCGGCTCGCTCCCGCCTGGGCCTCCCGACAGATGAGCTGGGCCTCCATGGCAGTCGATGGGGCCGACATCAACCGCGACGGCTGGGACGATCTCTTCGTCTGCGAGATGCTGAGCCGCGACCGCGTCCGACGTCACACCCAGCACAGCCTCCGCGAGGTTTCACCGATGCCCGCCTGGGGTTGGGGTTGGGGCCCGGGTTCCGGCGAACGCTATACCCAGACCATGCGCAACACCCTGCTGCTGTCCCGTGGGGACGGGACCTACGCCGAGGTTGCCCAGATGTATGGCGTACCGGCCTCGGAATGGACCTGGGGCGGGCTGTTCCTGGATGTCGACCTCGACGGTTTCGAGGATCTGCTCATCGCCAATGGCCATTCGCGGGATCTCGCCAATTCGGACTCCCTCGCGGCCATGGATCGTCTTCCGCCGGCCCCCGATCCCGCCTCCCGCCTCAAGTCGCTCCACCTTTTCGCCCCGCTGCCGTTGGCCAACCTCGCCTTCCGGAATCAGAGGGGCACCCGTTTCTCGGAGGTGGGCCGGGAGTGGGGGTTTGACGTGATGGGGGTGTCGAACGGGATGGCGGAGGGGGATCTGGACGGGGATGGGG
>Ga0194123_10001620_pt1 | contig 33004 bp, 34 predicted proteins | sample TA2MahsurfametaG_5_FD_155479 | JGI IMG/M metagenome (GOLD analysis project Ga0194123, IMG submission 155479) | Freshwater microbial communities from Lake Tanganyika, Tanzania - TA2015023 Mahale A surface | ecosystem: Environmental > Aquatic > Freshwater > Lake | place: Tanzania: Lake Tanganyika... | reverse complement strand
CAGGGGCAGAACCAGCACCCGGGCCAGGGTCCGGAGGGCAGAGGAGAAAGAAGAGGCCATCGAAAAAGCCGGCAAGGTGGCGGTGGAGACCGCGCCAGAGCCCTTGTATCACGGCCAATGGGCCTGCCGGTTGCCCAGGCCCCAGCCACTCACGAACTGTTGCAGCCTCAGTTCTCGTCAGCGGCCACCTCAACGCTGAGGAAGTCCTTGGCCAGTTCGGTATTGGGGAAGATGGCCCGTGCTTCGTTGAGCAGATCGTCGGGCGTGACCGGGTTGCCCGGCACGTAGCGCGGGCTGAGGTGCGTGAGCATCAGCTGTTTCACGCCGGCGGCCAGTGCCGTCTGCGCCGCCATGGTGCTGGTGGAGTGCTGGCGGGCGAAGGCCATCTCCGCTTCCGCGTGGGCAAAGGTGCTCTCGTGGATCAGTAGATCGGCACCCTTGGCTAGATCCACCGCCGCCTCGCTGAACACCGTGTCGGTGCAGTACATAACGCTGCAACCCGGCCGCTCCGGGCCGCAGAGGCTCGCGCCGTTGATGATGCGGCCGTCGTCGAGGACCACCTCGCGCCCGGCTTTGAGCTGGGCGTAGATCGGTCCGGGCGGGATGCCGAGGGCACGGGCCTGCTCCACATCAAAGCGGCCGGCACGGGGCTTCTGATCCACCCGGTAGGCATAAGCGGGAACCCGGTGGATCAGCTTGGTGCATCGCACGGTGATGTCGTCGTCGTCGAGCAGCAGTGCGCCGCTGGCGGCGGCCTCCTTCACCCGGTGGCTGCGCAGCGGGTAGCCGATGCGGGTGGAGGAGGTGCGCAGCACTCCTTCCAGGTAGTCGCGCAGGGGATCGGGGCCGTAGAGATCGATGCCGCTGCAGGTGCCGGCCAGCCCCAGGCTGGCCAGGAGCCCCGGTAGGCCGAACACGTGATCCCCATGCATATGGGTGATGAAGATCCGTCGCAGCTGGCTCACCCGCAGCTCGCTGCGCAGGAACTGGTGCTGGGTGCCTTCACCGCAATCGAACAGCCACAGCTCGGCGCGCTGCGGCAGGCGCAGCGCCACCGCCGACACGTTGCGGCCCCGGGTGGGCACGCCGGAACTGGTGCCGAGGAAGGTGACCTGCACGGCCGGCCGGAGCTCCCCGGTGTGACTGATCTGATCGTGCCATGGCGCCGCCGTTCGGGACTGGCGCGATCGTCAGGCGCTCGTCACAATGGCCTGCCCTGCTGATGTGGCCTGCGATGGCTCGCCTGAGACGCCTGCCGCTGGGAGTGTTCGCTCTGACGGCTTCCTTGCTGGCTGCCCCGACCGTGCTCGCCCGATCGGCCCAGCCCCAGGTCGCCCAGGCCCCCTCGCTGAATGAACCGGTGCTGCGGGTGCTGGTGCTGCAGGGCCAGGAAGCGCGGCTGCGGCCGGCCTTGTCGGCGGCAGGGCTGCGCCTGCGGGACGCTCAGGGGCGGGTGCTGGCGGAGCTTGGCGGACAGGTGGTGCTGCAGGCGGCCCCTGATGGCGGTTGGTTGCGGCTGGTGCGGGCCGACGGATCAGAGAGTGACCAGTGGCAGTTGCGAGAAGTCTGGCTGGAGGCCCTGACGGGTTCCGAAGAACGGGATCCGGGCCTGTGGGTGGGGCAACGCCGTTATCGAGGCCGCTTACAGCTGTTGCCGCAGGCGAGCCAGCTGCAGGTGGTGAACCACGTGCCCCTGGAGACCTATCTCCCCAGCGTGGTGGGCAGTGAAATGCCGGCCAGCTGGCCTCTGCAGGCGCTGCAGGCACAGGCTGTGGCCGCCCGCACCTACGCCCTCAAGGCGAGAAAGCCGGCGGCGCCCTTCGATGTGCAGGCCACCACCGCCAGTCAGGTTTACAAGGGGGTGGAGGCCGAGACCCCTTCCACCCTTGCGGCGGTGGCGGCCACACGCGGTCAGGTGCTCACCTACAACAACGCCCTGATCGATGCCGTTTTTCACAGCAGCAGTGGCGGCAGCACCGAGAGCAGCGGCGACCTCTGGCCGCGGCAACTTCCCTATCTGGTGAGCGTGCCCGATTTCGATCAGGCTTCACCGGTGCGCGACTGGCGCCAGCCCCTCGATCGCAGCCGGCTCCAGCAAGCCTTCCCGGAGCTCGGTGGGGCACTGGGCATTGATGTTCTGTCCACGACGCCCACCGGCCGGGTGCGTCAGGCGCGGGTGGTGGGCCCCTCGGGGCAACTGTCGCTCACAGGCGCTCAGCTGCGCTCCCGCCTCGGCCTGAAGAGCACCTGGGTGCGCTTCGAGCTGGTGCCCACGGCCAGCGCCTCTGCCTCTGAACTGGATGGCTTCCCGCTGGATTCAGCCAGCGGGGCGGCGCCAGCCTTGCCGCCCCCCCTGCCGGCGTTCTCGCTGCCGGTGCCCTCCGCTAAGACGCCGGAGGTGGTGCAGCTGGTGGCCGTCGGGCGTGGCTTCGGTCATGGCGTGGGCATGAGCCAGTGGGGAGCTCTGGCGATGGCCCAGCGGGGCGAGTCCTATGCGGCGATCCTCAAGCACTACTACCGGGGCACGGCTCTGCAGCCCTACAGCGAGCTGGCACGCACCGCCGCCGCTGGGCGAGGCTGGCTGAACGACGACCCGCGCTCCCTGGCCGTATCGCCTTGATCGCATCCCCCGCATCCCTCCCCACCGTCACTGGGCCGTGCCAACTCCGGGTTGAGAGGGATGTGGATGCCGTGGCTGCTCATGTGGCCGGGCGTTTGCTCCAGGCTCTGGAGCAGGACGCCGTGCTGGGGCTGGCCACCGGCCGCACGATGGAACCGGTGTATGCCGCTCTGCGGCAGCGGCTGAAGGCGCTGCCGCCAGCGCAATCCGTGTTGGTGTTGCGCCGCTGGCGCAGCTTCAACCTCGATGAGTATGTGGGCCTTGCACAGGACCATCCCCAGTCATTCGCCGCTTTCATGCAACGGCAGCTCGCTGGGCCCTTGCAGCTGCCCGGCGGTTGCCTGCAGATCCCCGATGGTCGCGCCGCCGATCCAGCTGCTGAGGCCCGCCGCTACGGCGCCGCGGTCATGGCCGCTGGTGGCCTTGATCTTCAGCTGCTTGGTCTGGGCAGCAACGGACATGTGGGCTTCAACGAGCCCCCCTGCTCCGCCTCTGAACCCTCCCGCTGCCTGGTGCTGAGCCATGCCACCCGCGAGCAGAATGCCGCCGCTTTCGGGGGGGATCCCACGGCTGTACCGGAGTGTGCGATCACCCTGGGCACGGCCGAGATCCTGGCCGCCCGGCGCGTGTTGCTGGTGGTGACGGGTGCGGCCAAGGCTCAGATCCTGCGCCGCGCCCTGCAGGAGCCTCCATCTCCGGAGGTGCCCGCCAGCTGGCTGCAGCACCACCCCCAGCTGGAGGTGGTGGTGGATCAGGCCGCGGCAGCCGCGCTGGTGTTCAGCTGAGAGCCGCTTCCATCAGCGCCTCATCCGTCTCCAGGTTGCTGGTCACGCTGCGCACGTCGTCGAGGTCCTCGAGGGCATCCAGCAGCTTCAGGCAACCGGCCAGGGCGGGGCGGATCCCTTCTGGTACAGGCACTCTGGGCGATCCAGGGGGGCCTCCCAGGCTCTTCGGGACTAACCCGCTGACCGGTGCGGAAAACCGCGATTTCGCCCCTTCTGGCCCCGTTTTCGGCCCCACAGGACCTCACCGATTGGTCCGATGCCTCATTCCCAAAAACCCAGTGCTCAAAACGCTTCTGCACCCTGGGCTGAAACGTTCCGCCAGCTCGTACGTGCCAGTTATGGCCCCGGCTGGATTCTGAGAGAACACAGGGGCGGCCGCACCCAGATCACACGTGCATGGCTAGACGGTTCCCGAAGCTCAGTGACGGTGGTCCTGCCCTGGCGAGCGGAGAGCGCATCTGCCCTGCTTGTACTGGTTGAGCGGTTGGACAGCGTGCTTCAGCACCAGTCCATGAGCCTGGCGCGAGCGATGGCGTGCATCAACCTCGAAGACTCACCCCCCTCCGCAATGGAGCTTCGGCATGGAGCGACCAACTGGCACTGGGCAGTCGAACAGTTCCGGTTTCACATGGTGGAAGAGAGCGGCAGGGTCAAGCCCCTCACGTGGCATCGCACCTACCGGAGTCATCTCGAGCAGACGTTGGCTGTTTTGGAGCGTCCCAGAGCCCCTCGGGACGGACGAGGCGTGTTGAAGGCCCTGGTGATGGCCCATCCGACACCACCAGGTGGGAGCGGACGACGCGAGCGTCTGGGGAATGCCGCCCGTTTTCTCGCCTTCGCGGTTGACCATTGCGGGGTTGCGGAGCAATACAGACCGTCCCTGGAATACAAGGAACTCATTGGGCGACGTCTGCAGCGCAAGCAACCTGCCACCCCCCTGCTTGATGAGCAGTTCCTCAGCCTCTACAGCGCCATCCAGGAGCCCCGCTGGCGCCTTGCGATTGGTTTGTTGGGGGTGTTTGGGTTGCGGCCTGCTGAACTCGGCTGTTGCCGTGCTGAAGAAGGGGTGCTTCGCGTGGAGGGCGTGAAGCGCAACAGCTCTGGCTGCCTTCCGGCTCGCCTGGTGCATGGTCTTGACCCTGCTGGTGCCGAGGGCATGGCCGATGCTTTGCTCGCAGAATTTCGCTCGATTGGTCAGTCGGCGTTACCGCATTCGGTGGTCGCTGCTATCTGGAGCACGCGGGTTCAGCAGCATCTGGTGCGCCATGTGCCCCGATGGACCGAGATTCTTGCCGACGCGAAGCAGAGCGGCCAGGGGCATCTCACCGTGTATGGAATGCGCCATGGTTTCGCCTTCCGTGGCAGTCAGCTGTACGGGCTGAGTCCAAGGGTGCTAGCTGCATTGATGGGGCACACCACTCCTGTACACCTTCGGCACTATGGACAGTGGGCCGGTGAACAGGAGATTGCTTCTGCAGTGCGCATCGCCAGGCAACGAACTAGGCAGGATTGATTGCGGGCACAGTGGATGTGGGGCAACACAAGGGCTGCCATTCCTCCATAGAGTCAAGGGTGCTGGAGGCCGCAGGTGTCATCCTCTGCTTGCGAAGGCGCGTCTCCAGCAATCCGATACTTGCTCAGCTGTCTTGCAAGAGATGTGCCGAGCAATACATCGGCCTTGAGTCATGTAGGCGCTTGCCCGCAGCCAGGGGCCACCGCCAGAATTTCTTGCCCGATTTACGGCCGATGCGACCGCTCCTGCTCTCTTCTGCTGCCCTGATTGTCATGGCGGTTCCCGCCGGCGCCCAAGCCCAGAACATGCTCGACCAGATGGTCATCAAAAAGTGCTCTGCCGCGATGCAGGCGGACTTCGACAAAGCCGGCAAGACCCCGCCGGCCGGTCTGATTCAGCAGACATGTGGTTGCGTTGCAAGCCAGCTGGACGACACTCACAACCTTGAGATGGCCAAAACAATTTGCACGCAGCAGGCAGCCGCTGGCATGTGAGCCCTTGCGTAGTTACCACCGGTTGCAGTTGCTACCAGCAGGGCATGGCCGAGTTCCGTCGAACCCAAAGAGACCTACTCAAACTGGCGCGGCTCACAGGCCGGTCGCCGAACGACCCGTTGCTGGCGCAACTATTTGGCCGCTTGTTACTGCGGGGGGCACTCGGTCCCGTTTGTATCTGGTTGGTGGTAGCTGAGAAGGTGGCCTGCCTCTGCGGCGGGAAACCTTGCGCAGGAGTAGTCAGGTGCCACCCCTTGACGGGAGGCAATGCCTGCACCGGCATGACAAAAAAAGCCTCTTGAAGAGGCTACATAGTCATTGACACTGTTGTTGGAACGCAAAAGCAGAGCAAGGTTTGTACAAACCCATCTGTGTCACGGGATGAAGCAAGTGGTAGCTGTGTTTTGGCAGATTTAAAGAAAAGCCACCCCCGACATTGAGGGTGGCCCAGGGAAGGTGCGGAATGGAAACACAGTCTCAGAGGACCAGATTTCTCTCTGTAAGCAAGAAGTTCCTGCGAAGATTAACCGCGAAGTCGGCCAAACTGTCGCCATTGACATCAGCCTCAAGAAGCGAGCGTGTTGCTCTCAATTCACCCGCGACACCAGAGAACGCATCTTTACCAATAAAGGAGAGTTTTTGCTGGCCTTCTTTTGTGGAGTCACCGTCAAATGAGGAAAAAACGAACCGGTCACCCTTGCCAAACCTGACTGTGTCGCGCGCGCTGGCCGTGGACTCATCAGCACTGATATACACATAACGGTCTTTGCCCTTGCCACCAATCAGCACGTCGGCACCTAGGCCCCCCTGTAGCCAATCATTTTTCTTTCGGCCGTTAATAGTGTTAGCGAGGATGTTGCCGGTCAGGATGTCTTTGCGTTTCGTCCCATTGAAGGTACGCTCACCAACCGCAAGGAATCCCGGGTCGACAACAGTTCCGTTGGCTATGCCGTCACCATCCCAGGTCGGGTCGCCATCCACCAAGGTGAGGTTAACTGCATCAAAGACACCATCACCATCAGTGTCCACGAAGGAATAGAGCGGAGCCCCAGAAGCATCCACATATTCCTCAAAGCGGTTGGTGTTGTAGTTGAAACGCACGTAGGCGTTGCCGCTGTTAGCAGGAAGACCAGTTGGGAAATTGATTGTGGCCTGGGTGGAGCCACCAGGTGTAACTCCAGAAACGTTGAAGGAGACAACACCAGCAAAGGCATTGGTGATGCCATCGGGAGTGGTGTTCACCACAGTGCCGCCACCACGAGCGGTTACTGGAATGCTGCCATCCGTTGTTGGAGCGGTGAGAGTTACTGCGCTTAGGCGAACTTCGGGACTGACAACCAAAGCACCGTAGTCAGAGCCAACAGCGCCATCATTAATAAGGCGCAGACCAGCTACTTCGGTTTGTTGTACGTCAGGGATACCGTCACGGTTGCCGTCCACTGTGGCTCCATCGGAAGCGGTGATGACTTCACGGAGGCCATCACCATCGGCATCAGTAGATTGAATGTTGGTGCCAGCCGGGGCAGGGTCGGTAGGTGTTGTGTCGACTGCTTGAACTGTTGGTTGCGAGGTTTGCGGAGCAGGACCTGAATCCGATGATGTACCAGAACTCGGTGAAGAGGTGGTGAAATTGAGTGTCGTACTGCCACTGATGCCAGCGTAGCTGTTATTGGCTGAGTCCTTTAAAACGCCGCTAGCAATTTCTACGTAGTACGAGGTTGAGTACAGTAAATCACTTGTCGGGTTAATAGTAACAGTTGAACCGCTGATTGAGACCTGTGGGTCTGATACTGCAATGGTGGCAACTGTTGTGCCGTCAGACTTCTTGATGACGATATTGCCTGAACCGGCTACAACCGTTTCCGAGAAATTCAGCACAATGTTGGAACCAATGGCAACAGCTGTTGCATCGTCGGCAGGAGTTGACGAGTTGAGGGTTGGAGCGGTTGTATCAGCTGCAGCTTTAGCCAGCGAGAGCGAGACTGCCGTAGGGGTAGACCCGTTGTTATTGCCATCTGAAACCTGAAAAGTTGCCGAGCTCGTAAGAGAGCCGCCGCTGGAAAGAGCAGCGAATGCGGTTGCGCCGGCCGCAGTGAGAGTAACTTCACCTGTGGATTGGTTTACAGAGAAGTTGCCGTCCTCGCTAGTTAAAGAGCGTTTGCCGGTGCTCCAGTTGAAGCGGTATCGTGTGACACTAACATCATCAGTTGCAGTAACAGTTCCAAGCGAAAAACCACTTGTTGCGGTAAGCGTGGATTGACTTAGGGTCTGACCAGAAGAAACGCTAGGTGCAGCGCCTGTACCACTGCCCACAAGCGCTCCGCTTCTTATCGAAAATGTGAACTCGCCAGCAGTTCCCGAGTTGCTGTCAACTGTGGGATTGGTATCAGATGCAAGTTGAACGTAATCAATATTTCCCCATAGAGCATCCCCGAATACTCCTAGATTGAGACCGGCAACGGCACCGCCTCCTCTAAATGCAGCCGAAAGTGAATTGACATCAGTATACTGGTATATGAATTTGATGTCTACATCAGACGTGCCAACCTTAGTCAGCTGTATCTGGCCAGTGATTGCTGCTGTTGTACCACGTGGAAAATATGCAACGCTATCCCAGCTGTAGGCGACTGTGTTTCCTGAGCTTCCATAATATACGAGGTTGGTGCCAAATCCACTCCCGCCGGTGGTAGAAGTTGCCCTAGTGTCTAGATCGGTCCAAAAGAGTGCAATGGACGCTACACCTTGAACGCCAGTGCTTAAACCTGTTGGAGTGTAAGAATTAGTAGGTCCGCCGAAGTTAAGTGTACCATTATTATTTATATAAATATCTGTGAAGGTTGTTCCGCCGAGAGTTATTCCGCTTGAAAAAATTCCGTCGAATGTAGAGTCTGAAACTTTAGATGTGTCATTAGGGTCGTCATCCCGTACCCATCCTGTGCCAAGGCCGTTGGTGCCGCCGTAGGTGGCTGCGATACTGGGCATTTGTGTAGATTTTGCAATTTTCGATTATCCTCAAGTCTGAGCTGACTGTCAAGCCCAAATCCTTTCGCCTAGACAAGCGCGGGACCCGAGACTCCTTTAGGCATAATCCAAGATTTAATTTCTTATAGAAAGCCCACCGTTCCAAAGACAATATTAATTCGCAAGTCACATCTGTTGTTTGGGACTGATAACGCTATGGCTGGCGGATAAGTCTGACCGAGTCATGCGGAATGTCGAGATTATGTACCCGCTTCCGGATCTTCGGAGATGCTCATCTTTCAGGTTCTAATACTCTGAGGGTATTGCGCGGTTTTTAGAGCCATGTTCGTTGTTTGCTGCAGAAGAGATATGTGCGCTAGTGGTTGTGCTGGATATGGAAGCATGAACTGTGCGGAATACCGCTGGGTGTAAATTAAACCGCTTATCGTGATGAATTTTCTTGATGAGTGCCCATTTGTGGTGCAGATGCCTAGTCCAGCTGTCACAGCGAAGAAGGAGCACGGTTCCTGAGTAGGCATAAGTGCTACGACCCATGCCGTTTGGAATGATGTATATACTCCTTGATTCTAGTCAGGGTTTGAGCCTTAATCCATCAAGGCAGTTTCGTCTAACTTCTATAATTAGCGAAGATTCCACCTCAAGCCCTGAGCGTGGCAAGAACCTTTTCGGCATGCTGTTGGTGCTGAGGCGCCTCGAGATAGAATATTAATGACAAAGTCGGACAGGTGCACGGCGGATTCCATTGGATACACCAGCAATGATATAATAGGTTTAACCGCAGGAGAATCCGAGGTGCAGTCGGATGACTTATTGAGCGAATCTAAAAAACTCAAAATAGGGGAAAGGCAAATCAATGCCACAGCGAAGAATTGCGATATGTGTATAAGCAATGAGCGAGGGGGATGGTAGCTCAAGGGGGAGCTGTCTATGTCAAATGAGGGATTAGAGCGGCGGGTCAGAGAGTATCCGTCGGACACACAAGAGTGTTTCGAGAGAGCAGGTGTCAAAAATAGGTGGGATGCACTTGTCGCAGGTGTGGTGCATAAACCCACTGAGCTCGAGCGCACATTTGCGCTCCGACTCTTTGTCTATGAGGAGAAATGTTTCATTCGACTGGGATATGTGAAAGAAGTGAGGGAAAGAGACAACAGCATTAAGCTGAGTCTGAAATTTATTCCGGCTGGCCGACTCCCAACTTCAGGGCCTACAGAGCTGTCTGTCTGGGTGGACAAGGATGAAAACCTGGTGACCATCCCAGAGATTCTTTGGACTGGGCAGCAGATGCTCCACTTCAGGTCTGAATATATTGAAGAGATATTGGCAGGCTGGCATCAAGAGTGGATGGTTTAGCTCCACGGTGTAGTTCTGATGAAGGCAGCCACTCCACTCTCAAGTATTCCTAAGAGTGACTTCCCACGAGTGTTTGCTGGGGAACGGTTCTTGTCTTGAGGATGACAGTCAATGACGGATAAATGACGGATGAATGACACATGGTGCGTCCTGAGATCCAAGGTGCTGCAGTGGGTTTGCGTGAAAATGACACTTATGACACTAATATCCTTCAAAAATATGGTTAATAGGGGGGGATAAAGAGAGCGTAGAGATAACGCCGTCATTGCCGTCATTGCCGTCATGAAAGGGGGAAGCATGGCCGCCCCCTGTATATCCTCAGGGTTAGAGTTTCACGTAACCCCTCTCCTTGCTATTGCGTGCATTGCGCCACCCCAAAGCATTCATGGCACTCGCCAGCCTCCGTGCATCAAACTGATTGTGTATTTCAAGCGTTTGAATTTCGGATGACATTCCGTACTCATGGGTTGTGCCTCGGTCAATCAGGGCAAATAGGTTTTGCGTAGAGAGGAATGTGCCAGACTCATGCCTCTCCAGCAAGCTCTGGAGCTTTTCCTGCCAAGGGTCCGTGAGCGTGGCATTGCTACCACGCTTATTAGCCTCAACCATGAGCCCGTCAGTGGGCTCGAGGTAATGGGGATAACCATTTTGGGCTTCATGTAGTGAATGTGCCCACAATCGATCTCTATTAGCCTCTAGAGAGTCAACGTCGCAGATCGACTCAACGAACGTAATCCAGAACCTGCGACTCCCCGTTGGGTCATTCAGGAATGCCCCCGCATTCGTTGACCCCCATAGGCACGCTCGTCGGGGATGCTCAGTTGTGATGCTCTCGTATTTCTCTACATAGTTATCGGAACCTCGAGAAATCCACGCCTTGAGCACAGAGCTTTCCCTGGCAGAGGTAAGTTTATCGATTTCTGATAATTCGAATATCCACGCTGAATTCATCGAAGACAATGAATCCTTGTTGTCGATGTCTAGACGTGTTGTTTCGTCGTACCACGATGGGTCAGGAGCTAGCGTTTTGATGGCGGTTGATTTTCTGTACCCCATTGGTCCAGAAAGAATCAGAACGGAGTCCATCTTTGAGCCTGGCTGCACCCCCCGCATAGCACAAGCGCGGAGGTGCGTGCGTGTTAGTTCGATCGAAACATAGTCCTCAGGGTTAAACCCAAACCACGATGCAATTTCTGTGTCCGATATGGGGTCAGTATTGGATGCAAGAGGCTGAACGGACAGCAGGTACTCTGCCACCGGATTAAAAGTGTTCTCATGGGCGACAGTCATCAAGGCGTCCCTCGCAAGCTCTCGTCCAATGTTGAGACCGGTGGTTTCAGTTAAGTGCAAGTAGAAGTATCTGGGGTCTTGCTGCAGTAGTTCACCGTCCATCTCAACCCGCCTCCTGAGTTCGTTGTAGCGAATACTAAGAGTCCGTAGGTAACTGAGCAGGGCTTGATTGCCATTCCGCTTATCTTGTATTTCCTTGAGAATCTGCGCATTATGCTTGGAATGAGTAGGCTTCGTCCCCATTCTCAGCAGGCTGCCCAGGCCTAATGCTGGGCGGCCCGTCTTTTCCCTGTATGAATCACAATCGTGAAATGACTGCCACTTGATGCAGCATTCTTCTTCATCGAAGTTACTCATTTGGGAGGACCAATCGATCCAGTCGTCCAGGAGATCTGGGCTGGTCGAGTGAAGGCACATACCGACCTTCAGCCAGTCTCCATAGGATTCATGGGCAACAGGGTCAAGCTGCTGCAGGGTTCTACGTGCCACATGGAGGTCGCGATCCAGGTCAAGTGTGATGTGTCGCTGGATTCGGCCCTGTGATTTCTGGGGACCATCGACCATTCCACCCCCAATACCACTCTTGGTGGCACCTTTTGCTTTAGAGCAGTACTCACTGACTGATGCAATGAGCCAGTCAGGTGCATCGGCGCACTCGACTTGCTCGGGGCCACATCCCTCAACCCATCGGTAAGAGCCGGTAGTTGGATGAACGCCCGAAAGCACCGCTTGGCACCCATCCCATAGGAAGTCGAGTCCCTTCATGTGTGCGGTGCGAATCTGCCCCCACTGTTTGCTGCTCGGGATTCGGTAAAACAGTTTTTGTGTGCCTGGTTTACCTGACGTACAGGCGATGGTTGGCGGAAAGTCAGACAGAGTCTTCCCACTTATCGTCTCCAGGAGGTGCTGACCATCCTGTGAGTCAATGTCCACGACTAAAAGGCCATTCGATTTTGAACCTGTTAGGACACCAATCGCTTTGACGTATGGACTGTCAAAGGGGAAGTCTGTGGTGTCATAGGAAGAGTGCTGCCAGTTCTTCAGTCCACCCCCGGTTAATGGATCTACCGGACGCTTATTGCCATTTACAGGCACAAGATTCCAGTCGGCTGGGATTCTGCCTCCCAGCTGGGTAATAGTTTGTATCATTGTTAAAAATAGTGTTAATGCCCTGCTTGCTGCTAGGGCTTTTTATTTGCGCTGATTAGTGAGCGCTTCTGCAGACTTCTCCATAAAGCCTAATGCGATGGCCTCATCAAGAATCTGGGAAAAACGTAGTTTGTATCGCTCTGTCAGTTGCAGAATCTCGGCATACGTTTCTTGGGACACGGTGGTTCCCAGTCGTTTGCGAGGTTCTGTTTCGTGACAGGAGGATGGGGGATGGCTGTGGTGTTTGTATCTGAACCCACCCTTAAGCGTTGGTGCTAAAAAAACATTCAGAAGGCATCGCTGAAATTCAGGCGCTCTGGCTTTTACCCACGTGTACGACCACATGGAGGGCAGAGCGAGCGATGCTTTGAGGGGATGGAAGCGTGTTTATGTCGTAAGCATGGGGTCTACGCGCGTTGGCACGTCATACATAGCTTCGGGTCCCAAATCGTAAATCTGTTCTCGGAGCGGCTTGAGGCGGGATTCCCCCGAGCCAAGTGCTTGGACCAATCCTGATGCCTCGCTGAATATCCCACTGCATCATCCAGTTAGGGACGGTTGCTACCAGCTGGTCGCGGCCTGGAATAAACCGCTGCACTGGCAGGGATGCTCCAAGGCGTTTGAGCTTGCGGAATGTGCCTCGACCAGTGCCCAGGACCGCTTTGCCCGCTCCTCAGGCCATACGAGAGCTCCGTCGCCCCCCGGTGGGTATCTGGGATGGCCCATCTCAGGCGGCAAATCAGGCTTTTCGGGCTGCATCTTCTTTGGGGCTCCTGTCGCCCATTTGCAGGCTTCTCCGGGGCCTCAGCACTCTTTTGTCGCCACGGCCTCCCTTGCCACTCACAGGTGGTTATGGAACCTCCTTCATGAAGTTGGTGGTCCCCGGCTTGAGCTGATTCCGATGTTCCTGTGGCCCCATTCGTGGCCCCACTAAGGTTGGGGCTCACCTGTGAATGGTCGAAAACTCAGCCCAGGACTGCTTTCAGCGTTTCTTCATCGGCTTCCAGGTTGCTGGTCACACTGCGCACGTCGTCGAGGTCCTCGAGGGCATCCAGCAGCTTCAGGCAGCCGGCGAGGGCGGTTGGTTCGTCGAGGCGGCAGGGGGTGCTGGCGATCCAGCGGTGCTCCCAGCTGCTCACGGGTAAACCCAGGCTGCGCAGGCCGTCCTGCAGGGCTTCCAGCTGCTCGAAGGCCCCCATCACCTCAGCCCCCTCCGGATCGAGCTCGTAGCCGAGCACGCTGGGGCCACCCTGTGCTTCCAGCTCAAGCAGCCGCTCGAGCAGCTCCTCTTCCTGCAGGTTGCTCTGCTCGAGGCGCACCACGCTGCGGTGTTCGAACAGATAGCCCACGCAGCCGGTTTCACCGAGGTTGCCGCCGTTCTTGCTGAAGGCCAGGCGCAGCTCCGCTGCCGTGCGGTTGCGGTTGTCGGTGAGGGCCTCGATCAGCACGGCCACACCGCTAGGGCCATAGCCCTCGTAGCGCACCTCTTCAAACGCATCAGCCCCGCCCCCTCCCTGGCCGGAGCCTTTGGCAATCGCCCGTTCGATGTTGGCGTTGGGTACCCGGGCCGCCTTGGCCTTTTCGATGGCTGTGCGCAGCTGGAAGTTGCCGGCTGGATCGGCGCCGGCTCGGGCCGCCACCATGATTTCGCGACCCAGCCGGGTGAACACCGCACCGCGTTTGGCATCCACCACGGCCTTGGTGCGTTTGATCTGGGCCCATCGGCTATGGCCGGCCATGCGCGTGCGGAGTGGAACGAAACAGCGAGATGAGGATCCGGCGTTCAGCCGGCGGCATCGAGCACCAGGCGCGGCTGCAGCTGGCCGCTGGCCTGCACCCGGGCCATGCCCGCCAGGTTGCCATCCGGGCCCACCACCACCACCGCTGTGTCGATGGGCCAGGCGGGTTCGCAGGCCTGCAGCCTTCCGCAGCGCCAGCCCGCCAAGGCTTCGGTGGTGAGCTGATGCCGTTGCAGGTGGCTCAGGGCCTCGAGGGGATCCACCAAGGCGGGCGGTGGCAGGGCCTCGAGCTGCTCCCAGCTCACGCTCTGCTCCAGCTGGAAGCCGAGGGCCTCGGTGCGCCGCAATTGGGCCAGGCAGCCGCCGCACCCCAGGGCTTCGCCCAGATCGCGGGCCAGGGAGCGGATGTAGGTGCCGGCTGAGCAGGCCACCTCCAGCTCCAGCCTCCCCAGCTCGGGATCCCAGTGCAACAGCTCCAGCCGATGCAGGCTCACGGGCCGGGCCTTGAGTTCCACCTGTTCGCCGGCGCGGGCCAGCTTGTAGGCCCGCTGGCCATTCACATGCACGGCCGACACGGCCGGTGGACGCTGCTGGATCAGACCGCGGAACGGCGCGAGCGCCGCCTCGAGCTCGCTGGCGCTCAGCGGCGGTGGCTGCTGCTGCTCCAGCACCTCGCCTTCGAGGTCGTCGCTATCGGTGCGCACCCCCAGCTGCACCACACCCCGGTAGGCCTTGTCGCCGCTGAGATAGGGCAGCAGGCGTGTGGCGGGCCCGAGGGCAATCGGCAGCACGCCGGTCACGGCGGGATCCAGGGTGCCGCCGTGACCCACCCGCTTGAGGCCATAGGCGCGCCGCACCCGCGCTACGCAGCCGTGGGAGCTCAGGCCGGCGGGCTTATCGAGCACCAGGAAGCCGCAGGTCAAGGCAGGGGGTGTGCACTGCCTTGATGCTCCCATTGCAGATGGCCGTGATCCCGCCAGGCTTGGAAGGCCTCAGCTGCCGCTTGATGCCCCGCGGGACCCTCCCGAACGCCCTGGATCTGCCGCCTGCCGCACTGCAACGCCGGCGTGAGCTGGCCTTCCTGGTGCTGGCCGGCTTGTTCCTCGGAACGATGGGGATGCTCAACATCCTGGGGCTCACCCGCTTTCTGCAGCTGGGCAGCATCGGCTCCTGGCCGGTGGTGGTGGCGGTGGGAGCCCTGCCCTATCCGATCACCTTTCTGTGCACCGATCTGATCAGTGAGATCTGGGGCGAGGAGCGCGCCAGCCAGCTGGTGTGGGTGGGCTTGTTGCTCAACGGCTGGATCGTGGTGATCCTCTGGCTCGGTGGGGTGTTGCCCGGCCTGCCGGGCGCCCCTGACAGCACCTTCTTTGCAGTGCAGGATCTGGCCTTTGGTGCGGTGGGCGCTTCGATGGTGGCCTACATGGCGGCCCAGTTCACCGATGTGCGGCTCTTCCATTTCTGGAAGCGCGTGAGTGGGGGGCGGGCCCTGTGGCTGCGCAACAACGGCTCCACCCTGGTGAGCCAGCTGGTGGACACCACCGCGGTGGTGCTGATCAGCCACTACGCCGCCCATGTGTTGCCGGTGAAGCCCGAACTGCCGGTGCTGCCCCAGCTGGTGAGCTTCATCGCCAGCGGCTATCTGTTCAAGGTGCTGGCGGCCCTGGCCGACACCCTGCCCTTTTACGGGCTCACGGCCTGGCTGCGCCGCTGGCTGGTGGTGCCGGGAGAGGGCAGCGAATTGGATTCGGCGCTGGGTCCGGTTCTGGGCTCACCACTACGGTGAGCAGCCATGAGCCCTACCGCCACCCTCTCCCTCGATCACTTTCTCGAAGGAGGCTTTGATCTACGCCGCCAACTGGCGGATCATCTGGCATTGGAGCTGGAGGAGCTGGAGCGGCGCCTGCCCCTGGCCACCGACACGCTGGCCGCGGCTCATCCAGGCGCCTTTGATCCCAGCAAGGCCGAAGCCTTCTACGAAACCGCGGTGGGCACCGGCCACCTGCTGGAGTTGGCGGCCTGGCATCTGAGCAGCGCCGATTACATCGCCGACACCCTGCGCCTGCAGCAGCAGTTCGCCCGCGGGCAGGTGCTCGATTTCGGTGGCGGGATCGGCACCCATGCCCTGGCAGCGGCGGCACTGCCCCAGGTGGAGGCGGTGTGGTTTGTGGATCTCAACCCTGAAAACCGCCGCTTCGTGGAGGCGCGCGCTGAACGCTTCGGGCTGCAGCACAAGCTGCGCTGTTTCCGGGATCTGCACGCGCCTCAGCTGCCCAGCCAGTTCGACACGATCGTGTGCCTGGATGTGCTGGAGCATCTCAACGATCCGAGCGCGCAGCTGGAGCAGTTCGCCGCCCGCATGACGCCCTCGGCCATCGCCTTGCTGAATTGGTATTTCTTCAAGGGCTTCGCCGGCGAATACCCCTTCCATTTCGATGAGCCCCAGCTGGTGGAGCGGTTTTTCCGCACGCTGCAGGCCCGCTTCCTGGAGGTGTTTCACCCCTTCTTGATCACCACCCGGGCCTACCGGCTGCTCTGAGCCGGCACAACTCCGCACACAACAAAGCCGGCGCCTTGGCGCCGGCTTGAAGGCCTGAAGGATCAGGCAGAAGCAGGAGGCTGAACTCAGCCGATGGCCACGTTGATGCGCTTGCGGGTACGCAGGCCACGCTTGATCGTGTCGAAGCTCACCACGCCGTCCACGAGGGCGAACAGGGTGTCATCGGCGCCGCGACCCACATTCAGGCCGGGGAGCACGGAGGTGCCGCGCTGGCGGATCAGGATCGAACCGGCGTTGACGGACTCACCGCCGTAGCGCTTCACACCGAGGCGCTTGGAGTTGGAGTCGCGGCCGTTGCGGGTGGAGCCGGTGCCTTTCTTGTGGGCCATGGTTCAGAGGAGTGTTGGGTTGAGGAACGCTGCGGCTGATCAGGCCAGGGCTTTGCCGCCCACGCTGATGGACTTCACCATCACGCGGGTCAGTTCCTGACGGTGACCGTTCTTGCGGCGGGTCTTCTTCTTGGGGCGCATCTTGTACACGATCACCTTGGGGCCGCGGCGATGCTCCATCACCTGCAGTTCCACGGTGGCGCCTTTCACGTAGGGCTGGCCCACGTTGGCGGCCTTGCCATCGTTCACCAGGAGCACGTTCTCCAGGGTGAGGGTGCTCTCGACCTCAGCGTTGATGCGGTTGAGGTCGTAGTAGCGGTTGGGCTGGACCCACACCTGGGTGCCGGAGGTCTCGACGATCGCGTAGGGACCGGTGCTGGGAGTGGTGCTCATGGCGTTAAGGGCGTGGACAGGCTGACGGCCCGAGGGGCGCTGTCATTTCGGCCTGCCGCACGGCAATCGAAAGACAAACAATGATCTTCCCCTTTTGCCCTCCGTCCCGTCAACACTGGGGGCGTTGCCAGGCCCCGATCGCGGCGCATGTCACAGCCGGCTCTCACGATTGCCTCGCTGCTGCCGGATCCGCGCGTGGAGCGGGCCTGCCGCAGCTGGTTGAAGGGCGGTCGCTACCAGCTTGAGGATCTCGGCTCCCTGGCTGATCCGATCCAGGAGCTGCAGCAGCGGCGCGAACTGTTCGATGTGGTGTTGCTGCAGCAGGGTGTGCACCCCCCCGAGGTGTACGACGCGCTGCGGCAGCAGGGGTTGCTGTTGCCGGCCGTGGTGATCGGAGAGGTGAGCGGCCGGGTGGAGTACCACGAGGCCGAGGTTCACCTGCCCCAGGACCAGCTGGAGCAGATCGCCTACAGCGTTGATGCGGCCGTGTCGCGGTTTTTGCGCCGGGGGTCGCCGGCGGCCGCGGCTGGTGGGGGCGATGGCGCTGGTGCCGACACGCCCGAGCGCTGGCGTTTGCCCAATCGCCTCAAGGGGCGCCTGGGCTACCTGGGGGTGTTTTACAAGCGCGATCCCTCGCTGTTTCTGCGCAACTTGCCCCAGGAGGAGCGCGAAGAGCTGCTGCGATCGCTCAAACGCAGCTACCGCGATGTGCTGATCGGCTACTTCCGCGACCCGGCCGCTGCCAACCAGGCGATTGAGAGCTTCGTGCACTCCGCCTTCTTCTGCGACCTGCCGATCAACAAGGTGGTGGAGCTTCACGTCGATCTGATTGACGCTTTCTGGAAGCAGCTCAAGCTGGAGGGGCACAAGAACGATTTTCTGCAGGACTACCGCCTCGCTTTGCTCGATGTCATGGCCCATCTCTGTGAGATGTACCGCCGCTCCGTACCGCCCGACTTGCCTCTCGGAGCTCCCGAATTGTCCGAGCCAGCCAGCCAGTCCCCATCTCAGGAGGTGATCTAGATGAGCCCGCGCAAGACCTACATCCTCAAGCTCTACGTGGCAGGGAATACGCCCAATTCGATGCGGGCGCTCAAGACCCTGCGCAACATTCTGGATACCGAGTTTCAGGGGGTCTACGCCCTGAAGGTGATCGACGTGCTGAAGAATCCGCAACTGGCAGAGGAAGACAAGATTCTGGCTACCCCCACCCTGGCCAAGATTCTTCCCCCGCCGGTCCGCCGCATCATCGGTGATCTCTCCGATCGTGAGCGGGTGTTGATCGGTCTTGACCTCCTCTATGAGGAGCTCAGTGATGAGGCGCTCAGTGATCCCTACGCCGAGGAGGAGGACCCGGGCGGGCTGCTCTAACCCTCGTGTTGTCGCCGGCCATCCGGCCCTCTCTGCCCCCTGTGCATTCAGTCAGATCCCTCTAGATTTCCCTCAGGCCCACACGTTCCATGCAGGACCCCTCCGCCACCAACCATGCTCTCTCCTCGGTGCAGAAGCTGCCCACCGGGATTGAGGGTTTTGATGACATCTGTCAGGGGGGTCTGCCCATTGGACGCTCCACCCTGATCAGCGGTACCTCCGGCACCGGTAAGACGGTGTTCTCCCTGAATTTTCTCTACAACGGCATCCGCCAGTTCGACGAACCGGGGATTTTCGTCACCTTTGAAGAGTCGCCGCTGGATATTCTGCGTAATGCTGCCAGTTTTGGCTGGAACCTGCAGGAGATGGTGGAGCAAGACAAGCTCTTCCTGCTCGATGCCTCCCCCGATCCGGAAGGTCAGGATGTGGCCGGTAGCTTCGATCTGTCGGGCCTGATCGAGCGCATCAATTACGCCATCCGCAAATACAAGGCCCGGAGGGTGGCGATCGATTCGATCACCGCGGTGTTTCAGCAATATGATGCTGTTTCGGTGGTGCGGCGTGAGATTTTTCGCTTGATCGCCCGGCTCAAGGAGATCGGTGTGACCACGGTGATGACCACCGAGCGCATCGATGAATACGGCCCGATCGCCCGTTATGGCGTGGAAGAGTTCGTGAGCGACAACGTGGTGATCCTGCGCAATGTGCTGGAGGGGGAGCGCCGGCGCCGCACGGTGGAAATTCTCAAGCTGCGTGGCACCACGCACATGAAGGGGGAATTCCCCTTCACGATGGGTTCCCACGGCATCAGCATCTTCCCGCTCGGGGCCATGCGCCTCACCCAGCGCAGCTCGAATGTGCGCGTGAGCTCCGGTGTGCCTCGCCTCGATGAGATGTGCGGAGGCGGCTTCTTCAAGGATTCGATCATCCTGGCCACCGGCGCCACCGGCACCGGTAAAACGCTGCTGGTGAGCAAGTTTGTGGAGAATGCCTGCGCCAATAAGGAGCGGGCGATTCTGTTTGCCTACGAAGAATCACGGGCGCAGCTGCTGCGCAATGCCACCAGTTGGGGCATTGATTTTGAGCAGATGGAGCGCGATGGCCTGCTCAAAATCATCTGTGCCTACCCCGAATCCACCGGCCTTGAGGATCACCTCCAGATCATCAAAACGGAGATTGGCCAGTTCAAGCCCTCGCGCATGGCGATCGATTCGCTCTCAGCTCTGGCCCGCGGGGTGAGCCACAACGCCTTCCGCCAGTTCGTGATCGGGGTGACCGGTTATGCCAAGCAGGAGGAGATCGCCGGCTTCTTCACGAACACCTCCGAGGAGTTCATGGGCAGCCACTCGATCACCGATTCCCACATCTCCACCATCACCGACACGATCCTGCTGCTGCAATACGTGGAGATTCGCGGTGAGATGGCCCGGGCCCTCAACGTGTTCAAGATGCGCGGTTCCTGGCACGACAAGGGCATCCGCGAATTCATGATCACGGGCAATGGCCCCGAGATCAAAGACTCCTTCTCCAACTTTGAGCGGATCATCAGCGGTGTGCCCCACCGCATCAACACCGATGAGCGCAGCGAGCTCTCGCGCATTGTGCAGGGTGTGACCAGCGACGAGCGGCTGTAATCCCCAGCTTTTAGATCAGCTCCAGGGTGCGGCTGGCTCGTTCAGCCTCCAGCCGCAGCTCACCGTCGTCGGCCTGCTCGAGCGGTAGGTCGAACCAGAAGGTGGTGCCCACACCCAGCTCGCTCGCCATGCGCACCTGGGTGCCGTGTTTCTCGAGGATGCCGCGCACAATCGAAAGGCCCAGGCCTGTGCCCACCTCGGTGTGTACGGCGTTCTCCACCCGGTAGAAGCGCTCAAAGATGCGTTGCTGGTCTTCGCGGGAGATGCCGGATCCCGTGTCGGCGATCTCCACTCGAAGGCGCGGCAGGGGTGCCGTGAGCGCGCAGGTGGGGCTGTCGCCCGTGGCTTCGGTGCTGGGGTCGATTGGGCAGGTGTCGGGCCAGGGGTAGGCCCGCAGCATCAGCCGGCCGCCGCTGGCGGTGAACTTCAAGCCGTTGCCCACCAGGTTGTCGAACACCTGCAGCAGCAGATCCCAGTTGCCCCGCACCCGCGGCAGCTGCTCGTCCACCTCCAGGGAGAGCTCCACACCCTTGTCTTGGGCATTGAGGCGGTAATTGCGCAGGGTTTGCTCCATGGCCGGGCGCAGCTCCACCGGCTCCATGCTCCAGGTGCGATCGCTCTCCAGCCGCGAGAGATCGAGCACATCGTTCACCAGGCGGGTGAGCCGATCAGTTTCGGCGTTGGCAATCGCCAGAAATTCCTTGCGGTCTTCCTCGCTCAGCTGATCGCCCAGATCGTGGAGGGTTTCCACATAGCTCTTGATGTTGAACAGCGGCGTGCGCAGTTCGTGCGACACATTGCTGATGAAACGGCTCTGGGCCGCATTCAGCTCCACCTCGCGGGTGAGATCTTGCACCGTGACAGCGATGCCCTTGAGGCTTTCGCCGCTCACATCCCGCACCGACTGCAGCACGATCCGCAGGGTGCGTGGCGGCTCCCCAAAGCTGCAGCGCACATCGCTGCTGTCGCGCTCACCGCTGAGCAGCGTTTCGAGGGGCGTTTGCAGTTCCAGGGCGAGCACCTCCGGCAGCTCATCGCCCACGAGCGCCCCTTCGAGCTTGCGGCCTTCCCAGCGGAACAGCCGGCGGGCGGTGGGGTTCACCAGCACCACGCGGCCCTCGGCATCGAGTAGCAACGCGCCATCGGCCATGGTGGCGATCAGCGACTGCTGCTTCACCTGGGCGGCGGTGAGCTCTTCGATGTTGGCTTCGTTGTAGGCCTCGAGCTGGGAGGCCATGTCGTTGAAGCCCTCCAGCAGTTCCCCCAGTTCGCCGCCCACCGGCAGGGCGATGCGGGCTTCGAAGTCGCCGCTGGCGATCGAGCGCACCCCCCGCAGCAGCTCCTTCACCGGCTGGGTGATCGTGAGGGCGTTGAACACAGCGCCAAGGATCACCAGCACCCAGATCGAGATGAACACGGCCACGGTCACCTCACGGCTGAGGGCGGCGCTGGCCAAAGCGGCCTCGTTGGGGTTGATGCCCAGGGCCAGCACCCCCAGATAGCGATCGCCCGCCACGAGCGGCACGAACACATCGGTGACCTGCCCATCGGGGCTGAGGTGCTGGCGAATCAGCGGGTTCTGGGGGCGGCGGGCCAGATCGGCCGGCAGTTCCAGCCGGCGGCTGAGCAGCAGCTCACTGCTGCCGCTGCTGCCACTGATCGGGATCCCCAGGTAGATCACACCATCGGGATCGGCGAAAAAGATGTAGCGCAGGCTCCGGCTCGATTTCCAGAAGCGTTCGGCTACCGCCGCCAGTTCGCGGTCGTTGCCCTCGGCCACCAGTGGCGTCACGTTCGCGGAGAGCAGCAGCCCCAGATCGCGGGCGAAGCGGGTGTCGCTCATGCGCACATCCGCCTGGATGCTGTTGAGGGCAAAGAAGCAGATGCCCGCCATCACCAGGCTCACCACCAGGGTGGCGGCGGCCAGCAGCTTGGTTTGCAGGCTGAATTCGGCCCACCAGCGTGCCAGCCGCTGCCGCCAGTTCAGAGGGGCGGTGCCCACACTCATCGGCTGCGCACCTGATGGCCGATGTCGCGGCGGAAGGTCATCCCTTCAAACGTCACCTGAGCCAGGCCGGTGTAAGCCCGCTCGAAGGCGTTGTCAAAGGTGTCGGCCTGGGCCACCACCGCCAGCACGCGCCCGCCGCTGGTGAGGCAACGGCCATCGGCCTGCCGTTGGGTGCCGGCATGAAACAACTGCAGGTCGCCGGAGGGTTGCAGCGCGCTGTGGATCTCATCGCCTTTGCGGATCTCGCCGGGATAGCCCTGCGCTGCCGCAATCACGCAGGCGCTGCACTGCGGGGCAATGCTCAGTGCGGGCGCCTGGTGGAGGGTGCCATTGGCGCAGGCCAGCAGCACCGCGGCCAGCTCAGGCCCCAAAAGCGGCATCAGCGTTTCGCATTCCGGATCGCCGAAGCGGCAGTTGAACTCGATCACGCTGGGGCCGTGTTCGGTGAGCATCAGGCCCGCATAGATCACCCCCTGGTAGCGGATGCCGCGGCTGTTCAAGGCCGCCAGGGTGGGCTCCAGCACCAGCTCGCGCACCTGCTCCAGCCCGGCTGCATCGAGCAGGGGGGCTGGGGCGTAGGCGCCCATGCCGCCGGTGTTCGGGCCGGTGTCGCCTTCCCCGATGCGTTTGTGGTCCTGGGCGGGGGGGAGCAGCACCATGCGCTCGCCGTCGGTGAGGGCAAACACCGACACCTCCGGGCCATGGGTTCGTTCTTCCAGCACCAGCGAAGCGCCGGCGCCGAAGCGGCCTTCGAAGATCTCCTCAATGGCGCTGCGGGCTTCCTCGAGTGTTTCGGCCACGGTGACGCCCTTGCCGGCCGCCAGACCATCGGCTTTCACCACCAGCGGCTTGCCTTGAGCTTCCAGGGCGGCCAGGGCTTCCTCACGGCTGTTGGCCTTCCAGTAGCCGGCCGTGGGTACTCCGGCCTCCACCATCAGCTGCTTGGCCCACTGTTTGCTGGCCTCCAGCTGAGCGCCGTCGGCGCCGGGGCCAAACACGGGGAAGCCGGCGGCGCGGAGCTTGTCGGCCAGGCCTGCGGCCAAGGGGGCCTCCGGACCCACCACCACCAGCTCCACCCCGTGCTCGCGGCAGACCGCCAGCAGGCCGTCGTGGTCGCTTTCAGCGATGCTGAGCTGCTGGCAGCCCTCCAGCTCCTGGGTGCCGCCGTTGCCGGGGCTCACCCACACCTGCTGCACGCCATGGCTGCGGTGGAGCGCCCAGGCCAGGGCGTTTTCGCGCCCACCGCCGCCCACCACCAACACGCGGGTTGGGCTCACTGCGGGGGCGGCGGTGCTCATGGGCCAGCGGGAAAAGGTGTCTGCTCCAGCGGACTCCCCTAGGTTGAGGCCAAGAGGACTGCCACTGGTGCCATCCCTTCTTTACACGCCGGTGGTTCCCAGCCCGCCCCGTCTTCGGTGGCGTGCCCGATGGCGCGGGGCTTTGCCCGTGCTGGTGGGCCTGATGGCTCTGCTGGCGGCCCAGCCCGCTCCAGCCCAGGAGCTGTTCATCCTGCGGGTGATCGGCGGTTTCTTTGAGCCCAAGGCGCCGGTGCCCGAGCCTGGGCCCTCCGCTCCGCCGGTGCCCGGCAGCATGCCCGAGGCGCAATTCCAAGAGCTGCTGCAGAAGGGTGATCTGCCGGCTCTGAACCTGGCCTGTGTGGAGGCCGATGCCTTTGGCTTCACCAAACGCTTGCAACTGCTGCAAGCGCGGCTTCTGGTGATCGCCCCGGCTCCCCAGCCCTTTCAAACGGTGCTGGTGAATGCCAATGCCCTGCTCAGTTGCCGGGCGCCTGATGCGGCCCTGATCGTGCTCAACCGTTTCAGCCCCCAGCCGGGGGTGGAACGGGATCAATGGCTGGTGCAGCGCTGGCGGGCCGCCCAGGCCGGCTTGCATCACGCTCTGGCTGTGGAAACCCTGGAGCAGTTGGCCAAGGGCAACCCCGCCAGCCTGGAAACCCTGGCGCTGCCCCTCAAGCTCCGCGACGACGGATCCATCGCCACGCGCCCGGGGCTCGATGTGTACGTGGATCATCTGTTGGTGCTCGGCCGCCGCAGTGATGCCGCTGCGGCGCTGCTGGCTGGCCAGATGCCGGGGAAACCGATGGCGGAGCGGCTGAAGCAGGCGGTGGCGCTGCTCAACCAGCTGCCGCTTCAAGAGCGCGATCAGCTGCTGGAGCGGGCTCTGGATCAGGCTGCGGCGGCGGAGGCCTGGGGCCTTGCGCTCGAGCTGCTCGAACAGCAGCGGGCGTTGCTGGTGGCAGAAGGTGCGGAGGCCAGTCGGCCCCGGGAGCGGCTGGAGCGCCTCAGCCAACGGGTCGACGATGCCTACAGCGCCTGGCAGCTGGCACGGCAGGATCCTCAACAGAGCGAGCGCAGCGCCCAGCTGCAACAGCAGCTGCGCAGCCCCCGTGCCAGCGGTGGCCACGCCGCCGCACGCCTCGCACCCTCCTCCCCCGCTTCACCCCCTTCGCCGCAGCCATGACCAGCTACAGCCTTGGATCGCTGCTTTATGAGGGCAAAGCCAAGCGGGTGTTTGCCACCGATCAGGCCGATCTGGTGGCGGTGGAATACAAAGACGACGCCACCGCCTTCAACGCGCTGAAGAAGGCGCAGCTGGCTGGCAAGGGCGAGCTCAACTGCCAGATCTCAGCGCGGTTGTTCGAGCTGCTGGAGCGGCAGGGCATTGCCACCCACTACCTGGCGCTGCAGGAACCGAATTGGATGCTGGTGCGTCCGGTGCAGATCGTGCCGGTGGAGGTGGTGGTGCGCAACACGGCGTTTGGATCGCTGTGCAAGCAGATGCCGATTGAGCCCGGCACTCCCCTGGATCCACCCCTGCTCGATCTCTATTACAAAGACGATGCCTTTGGTGATCCGCTGCTCACCGATGCTCGCCTGGAGCGCCTGGGGGTGCTGACGCCGCAGCAGCGCCAGGAGCTGGAGCGGCTGGCCATGGCGGTGAATGCCTGCCTGCGCCAGTTCTTTGCCGACATAGCGCTGCAGCTGGTGGATTTCAAGATCGAGCTGGGCTTCACCGCCGATGGAGCCTTGGTGGTGGCGGATGAGATCAGCCCCGACACCTGCCGCCTGTGGGACTTGCAGGTGAGCGACGCCAGCGATCGCATCCTCGATAAAGACCGCTTCCGCCAGGACCTCGGCGGTGTGGTGGAGGCCTACGGGGAGGTTCTCAAACGGGTCCAAGGCGCCTGCCCTTCACCCCGTTTGGGCAAGTAAGTTCGGCGGAATTTGCGGCTCTGCCGCGCTCCTGCTGTACCCATGGCTGCCACCCCTCACGGTTTGAGCCGCGCGCTGCGCCTTCGTGGCTCCCTTGGGCTGGCTTCCATGCTGCCTCTGGCGGCAGGCGTGGTGATGGGCGCAGCTCCGGTGTTCGCCCAAGACGCCACGCCCGCACCGGCTGCGGCGCCGGCTGAGAGCAGTCCTCCGGGTGAGGCTCTTGCGCCGCCGGCCAAGCCGGAGCCGAAGGTGCTGATCAGCGAGGTGGTGGTGAAGGGGATTGAGGGGCACCCCGAGCAGGAGCGTCTCGAGATCGCCGTGTACGACGCCATGGCTACCCGGCCTGGCACCCAGGTGACCCGCAGCGAGCTCCAGAACGACCTCTCGGCGATCTACGCCAGCGGTTGGTTTTCGGATGTGCGCATCCAGCCAGTGGATGGCCCGCTGGGCGTGCAGTTGGTGGTCACGGTGGTGCCCAACCCGGTGCTCACCGAGGTGGAGCTCGAGGGCATCGGGCCGAAGACCAAGATGCCCCCCAACCTGATCCCAGACATCTTCGCGGCCGATTACGGCAAGACCCTCAACCTCAACACCCTGCAGGCCCGCATCGGTGAGCTGCAGAAGTGGTACGCCGATCAGGGCTATTCCCTCGCCCGGGTGAGTGGCCCCACGCGCGTAAGCCCCACGGGTGTGGTGGAGCTGCAGGTGCGTGAGGGCACCGTGGCCGGCGTGGAGGTGCAGTTCCTCAACAAGGAAGGTGAAGCCACCAACGACAAGGGTCAGCCGATCCGCGGTAAGACCAAGCCCTGGGTGGTGACCCGTGAGGTGTCAATCAAGCCCGGCGACACGTTCAACCGCCGCCAGCTCGAAGACGACATCAAGCGCCTCTACGGCACGGGTCTCTTCGGTGACGTGAAGGTGACCCTGCGGCCTGTGGCCGGCAATCCCGGTGAGGTCACGATTGTGCTCGGCATCGTCGAGCAGTCGAGCGGTTCCCTCTCCGGTGGTCTGGGCTACAGCCAGGCTCAGGGTGTGTTCGGTCAGGTGCAGCTGCAGGACAGCAACCTGCTGGGCCGGGCCTGGGATCTGGCGGTGAACTTCACCTATGGCCAGTTCGGTGGCCTTGGCGATATCTCCTTCACCGATCCCTGGATCAAGGGCGATAAGTTCCGCACCGCCTTCCGCGCCCGGGTGTTCTTCAGCCGGGAGGTGCCTCAGATCTTCCAGAGCCAGAACAACGGCACGATCAACACCGTGTCGGATGTGTCGAACGACTTCTTCAAGGCGCCTTCCAACGCCACCGCCTACAACATCCAGAGCAAGAACAACCCCACCGGCACGTCGTTCGGATCCATCTCCAAGGCGGAGAAGGCTGATCCCAGCCTCAACTGGTTCAACCTCGACAACAACTCGATCGCCCTGCAGCGCATCGGCGGCAACGTTCAGTTCGTGCGCCCGCTCAACGGCGGCAACCCCTACAAGCGCGCGCCCTGGAATGTGGTGCTTGGCTTCAGCGGCCAGGAAGTGACGCCGATGAATTTTGGTGGTTCGGTGATGCCTTACGGCATGAACACGAACAACTACGGCAATGGCAAAACGCAGGTGAAGGATGTGATCTGCATTGCCTACAACTGCGCCGAGCACAACCAACTGGTGGGCGTTCGCGTGGCCGCCACGATGAACAACCTCAACGATCCGCGCAATCCCACCTCCGGCAACTTCCTCAGCCTCGGCACCGAGCAGTTCTTCTCGGTGGGTCCGGATTCACCCACCTTCAACCGTCTGCGTGCCAGCTACACCCACTACATCCCGGTGAACTGGCTGAAGATCTTCAAGGGTTGCCGTCCTAAGCCTGGCCAGAAGGAGGATTGCAAACAGGCCCTGGCCTTCCAGGTGACGGCCGGCACCAATGTGGGCAATCTGCCCCCCTACGAAGCCTTCTGTCTGGGTGGTTCCAACTCCGTTCGCGGTTACTACGACTGCGACCTGGGCGTGGGTAAGAGCTTCGGTGAAGCCACGCTCGAATACCGCTTCCCGATCTTCAGCATCATCAGCGGTGAGGTGTTTGTGGATGGCGGCACCAGCTTCGGCAGTCAGCCCAACGTGCCCGGCAATCCCGGTGGTTTGCTGCTCAAGCCCGGTGACGGTTTCTCGGTGGGTACGGGTCTGATCGTGACCACGCCGGTGGGCCCGCTGCGTTTGGAGGTGGCCAGCCAGGACTTCACTGGTGAGTGGCGCTTCAACCTGGGTGTGGGTTGGAAGTTCTGAGCAGCAGCGTGACGATCTGGCCCAGCGATTACTCCCAGGCCTGGACCCTGGCGGCACCGGTGGAGCGCTCCGGTGTGGGGCTCCACAGCGGTGCGGTGGCGCGCCTGCGCCTGGAGCCGTTTGAGCAGCCCGGCTACTGGGTGGCCTGGCTGGATGATCCCAGCCTTCCACCCCAGCGCCTGCATCCGGATCAGGTGTGTGAAACCCAGCTGTGCACCGCGTTGCAGCTGGATCAGCGTCGCCTCGCCACGGTGGAGCACCTGCTGGCGGCGCTGGCTGGTGTGGGCATCAGTTCGGCGCTGCTGCTGGTGGATGGTCCGGAGATTCCGTTGATGGATGGTTCGGCCCAGCCCTGGGTGGAGGCGATCGCGGAAGCTGGCCTCAAGCCCCTCGGTCGCCGGCCCGCTGCGGTGCCGCTGCCCGGGCCCATCACCCTGCAGCACGGCCAGAGCTTTGCCACGGCTCTTCCCTCCGATTGCTTGCGGTTGGGGGCGGCCATCGAGTTTCCCCAGGCGGCGATCGGCCGGCAGCTGTTCAGCCTTGAGCTCACGCCAGAGGCATTCGTGGAGCAGATTGCCCCAGCCCGCACCTTCGGTTTCAAACAGCAGGTGGAGCAGCTGCTCGCTGCCGGGCTGATCAAAGGTGGGGCCCTCGATAACGCTCTGGTGTGTGATGGCGAGGGTTGGGTGAACCCGCCCCTGCGCTTTGCCGATGAGCCGGTGCGCCATAAGCTCCTTGACCTGCTGGGGGATCTCGCCCTGGCGGGGCTGCCCCAGGCCCAGGTGTTTGCCTTCCGCGGCTCCCACGGGCTGCACACGGCCCTGGCTGCCGCTCTGGTTTCTTCGAACTGACCCCCTTGACTGCCACCCCCTCAGCCACGGCACCTGTGCTCACCAGTGAGCAGATCCAGGGTCTGCTGCCCCACCGCTATCCCTTTGCGCTGGTGGATCGGGTGATCGAGCACGAGCCTGGCCAGCGAGCGGTGGCGATCAAGAACGTCACCTTCAATGAGCCGCAGTTCCAGGGCCATTTCCCCGGGCGCCCGCTGATGCCGGGTGTGCTGATTGTGGAGGCGATGGCCCAGGTGGGTGGTTTGATCGTGACCCAGATGCCGGATCTGCCCAAAGGGCTGTTTGTGTTCGCCGGCATCGATGGCGTGCGCTTCCGCCGGCCCGTGGTGCCCGGCGATCAGCTGGTGATCAGCTGTGAGCTGCTCAGCCTCAAGCGCAAACGTTTCGGCAAGGTGAAGGCTGAAGCGAAGGTGGATGGTGAACTTGTCTGCGCCGGGGAGCTGATGTTCTCCTTGGTGGACTGAGCGCCGCCGTGATGTCTTCAGTCGCCATGGAACCCAGCACGGCCGAAACCAGGATCCATCCCACCGCGGTGGTGGATCCCTGCGCGCAGATCGATACCGGGGTCGAGATCGGCCCCTACGCCGTTGTGGGCCCTGAGGTGTCGATCGGTGCTGGCAGCCGGATCGGCCCGCATGTGGTGCTCGATGGTCGGGTGACCATGGGCCGCGGCAACCGCATCTTCCCCGGCGCCTGCATCGGCGCGGAGCCGCAGGATCTCAAATACAACGGTGCCTCCACCGAGGTGGTGATCGGCGACGACAACGCCATTCGTGAGTGCGTGACGATCAACCGCGCCACCCACGATGGTGAGCAGACGCGGATCGGCAATGGCAATCTGTTGATGGCCTACAGCCATCTGGGCCACAACTGCCTGCTGGGCGATCGGATCGTGATCGCTAACGGTGTGGCCGTAGCCGGCCATGTGGTGATCGGTGACCGCGCCGTGATCGGTGGGGTGCTCGGCATTCATCAGTTCGTGCATATCGGCACGATGGCGATGGTGGGTGGCATGAGCCGCATCGATCGCGATGTGCCGCCCTACGCGATCGTGGAAGGCCACCCCGGTCGCCTGCGGGGGCTCAACCGCATCGGCATCAAGCGCAGCGGTTTGGCCGAGCTCGATGGCGGCGCCCAGGCCAAGCAGCTGCAACAGGTGTGGGCTGAGCTTTATCGCAGTGATGCGGTGCTGGCTGAGGCCCTCCAGCAGGTGCGCCGTCAGCCGCTCTTGCCACCGGCCGAAATCCTGGTCAGTTTCCTCGAAGCCTCGATTGCTCCCGGGCGCCGCGGCCCGCTGCCTGCCGGCCGTTCATGAGGCGACTGCTGATCAGCACCGGCGAGGTGTCCGGTGATCTGCAGGGAGGCCTGTTGGTGGCGGCCCTGCGGCAGGAGGCTGAGCAGCGCCAGCTCCCCCTCGAAATCGCCGCCTTGGGTGGCGCCCGCATGCGCCAGGCCGGTGCTGAACTGCTGGCCGACACCACCCCGATGGGCTCCATCGGCCTGTGGGAGGCATTGCCCTTGGTGCTGCCCACCCTGCGGGTGCAGCGGCGCGTGAGCCGCTGGCTGAAGCGCAATCCGCCGGATGCGCTGGTGCTGATCGACTACATGGGCGCCAACGTGAGCCTGGGCCTCAAGGTGAAGCGGCGGCTGCCCAACGTGCCGATCTTCTATTACATCGCTCCGCAGGAGTGGGCCTTCCGCGTGGGCGAAGGCAGCTCCACCCGTTTGATCGGCTTCACCGATCGGATCCTGGCCATCTTTCCGGAAGAGGCTCGCTTCTACGCCGCCCGTGGCGCCCAGGTCACCTGGGTGGGCCATCCGCTGCTCGATACCCTCGCCGATCTGCCCAGCCGTGAGGCGGCCCGCGCCCAGCTGGGGCTCCAGGTCGGTGAACGGCTGCTGTTGCTGCTGCCCGCCTCGCGCAAGCAGGAGTTGCGCTATCTGCTGCCGCCCCTGGCGGCTGCCGCCGCCGAGCTGCAACGCCGCTGCCCTGGCTTGCGGGTGATGGTGCCGGCCGGGCAGGCTGCTTTTGAACCGGTGCTCGCCGAGCTGCTCGCCGCGGCCGGGGTGCGGGCGGAGGTGGTGCCTGCCGCCCAGGCCGATGCGCTGCGCCCCACGCTCTGCGCCGCCGCGGATCTGGCCCTGAACAAATCCGGCACGGTGAACCTGGAGCTGGCGCTGCGGGGCGTGCCCCAGGTGGTGGCGTACCGCGTCAGCCGGCCCACGGCCTGGGTGGCCCAACATCTGCTGCGCTTCCAGGTGGATCACATCTCGCCGGTGAATCTGGTGCTGCAGGAGCGGCTGCTGCCCGAATTGCTCCAGAACGAGCTCACGCCAGAGGCGGTGGTGCGCGAAGCGATGCCGTTGCTGGAAGACCCCCAGGCACGGGAGCGTGTGGCGGAGGGCTACCAGCGGCTGCGCTCTGCCCTGGGTGAGCCGGGCGTCACCCGCCGTGCCGCCGCTGCCATCCTGGACGCGTTGCCTGCTGCTGCTTCGGTTTGATCAAGCGCACCCTCCCGGTTCTGTTGGCGCTGGGGCTATTGCTCTGGCCCCTGGCGCCCGTGCAGGCCGCTGTGGAGAAGGCCGTTCTGGCTGGCGGCTGCTTCTGGTGCCTCGAGCACGACCTGGAAAAGCTGCCTGGGGTGTTGAGCGTGGAGAGCGGCTACAGCGGCGGCAGCCTGCGCAATCCCACCTACCGCCAGGTGAGCGGCGGCGGCACCGGCCACCAGGAGGTGGTGGAGGTGCGGTTCGATAACGCCCGGATCAGCTACGCCACCCTGCTTCGGGCCTATTGGCGCAATGTGGATGCACTGGATGGCAGCGGCCAGTTCTGCGATCGCGGCACGTCCTACCGGCCGGTGATCTTCACCCTGGGGGAGACGCAGAAACAGCAGGCGGAAGCGAGCCTCCAAGCTGCGGCTCGGGAGCTGGGCAAGCCGGCATCGGCGATCCGTGTGCAGATCAAGCCCCTCAGCCGCTTCTGGCCTGCGGAGGGCTATCACCAGGATTACGCCGAGCGCAACAGCGTGAAATACAACTACTACCGCTGGGCCTGCGGGCGCGATCGGCGCCTGGATCAGCTGTGGGGCGCCAAAGCCCGCAGCAGCGCGGCTTGGGTGTCGGCGCGCTGACCTGGCGGGCCAGCGATCTTGCGGCTGAATTCGGAGGAAAAGCTGAAGCCCTCAGCCGCTTCTTTTCGCTGTTTTTGAGTGGTGGAGCGGGTTTCCGCCCTTTTTTCTCTGAACAGAGTCACCTAGCGTTGACCTGACGCGAGCGCAGGTGTGTGTATGTATCTGCTGACCATTCGCGATGGTCTGGTGACCCGTCACATCGGCCCTTACGAGAGCCCGAAGCAGGCTTCCGATGATCTGGATCGGCTGCTCGAGCGTTTCGGCGAGCGGGCCCGTTGGCAGATCCATGCCCTGGAGGCGCCGCACGAGGTGATGCGCGGCTCAGATCATCTGGCAGCTGCGGCCTAGGGCTTCTGTTGACCGGGATAGCCGCGCAACAGTCCGCTTTCCACCATCAGGCCCACGCCCGCCACGATGGCCACCAGGCTGAGGGTGCCGTACCAGAACCACGGGCCATGAGCCTGGCCAAGGGTTTGCAGTGTGCGGCGCTGAACAGCTTCCCCGAATAGGCACAGACCGGCGGGTAGCAACAGCACGCCGATCTGGGCCTTCACGAACCAGCGGATCTTGCGAACGGCCATGGGGTTGTGCTGGGTCGATCGTTGCAGGCCAGCCTAGGCGGGGCCCCCGGCCTGCACCCAGTTCACCAGGGTGCGCACGCCATAGCCCGTGGCGCCTGCCGGATCCAGGCCTCGGCCTTTATCGCTCCACACCGTGCCGGCGATGTCGAGGTGCGCCCAGGCCACCTCCGGCGCCACGAAATCCTGCAGGAACAGGGCCGCGGTGATCGATCCACCGGGCCTGGGGCCGGTGTTTTTCATGTCGGCCAGGCCGCTCTTGAGGCCGGCGCGGTAGGAAGCCCGCAGCGGCATGCGCCACAGGGTTTCGCCGCCCTGGGCGCCCGCTTCGATCAGGCCCTGAGCCAGCGGATCGCAGGGCGACCAGAGGCCAGCGATCTCTTCCCCCAGGGCGATCACGCAGGCCCCGGTGAGGGTGGCCAGATCCACCACGGCATCGGGCTCGAGCTTGCAGGCGTACACCAGCGCATCGGCCAGGGTGAGCCGGCCTTCGGCATCGGTGTTGTTGATCTCGATCGTTTTGCCGTTGGAGGCCGTCACGATCGCGCCGGGGTGGATGGCGCCGCCACTGATCATGTTTTCGCAGGCGGCCACGATCATGTGCACCTCCACGCCAGCGGGCTTGAGCTCGGCGATGGCACGCATGGCCCCCAGCACCGCGGCGCTGCCCCCCATGTCGTACTTCATCATCTCGATCTGGGAGCCGGCGGTTTTGAGGTTGTAGCC
>Ga0194123_10001618_pt1 | contig 33031 bp, 30 predicted proteins | sample TA2MahsurfametaG_5_FD_155479 | JGI IMG/M metagenome (GOLD analysis project Ga0194123, IMG submission 155479) | Freshwater microbial communities from Lake Tanganyika, Tanzania - TA2015023 Mahale A surface | ecosystem: Environmental > Aquatic > Freshwater > Lake | place: Tanzania: Lake Tanganyika... | reverse complement strand
AGGACGCACCGGTCCTAGACGCGATGAGGGTGGAAGGTGCGCATCCCATTGACTAAGCCTTATCTAGGACGAAGTTGAAGATCTCTAATCTCGCACCGCTTGTCCAATAAATGAAAGTCAACTTCGCGCCGCTACTCGCTGAAGTGTAGGCGTAGGTTCTTTCAGCAAAAGTGACGGTCCCGCCACACAGGGTTGTGTTGAACGTGAACGTGCCTGCGACAGGGGAAATAGTCCCATCGAACAGGTTGCCGCCAGCTCTGGAGGACTTGGCCCGCTCGTAGTTGGTGTGCGCTCGCTTGGCTGTGAAGCTTCCAGTCGGCGCCGGCGAGTGGACAGTGGATGGACTCGCTCGACGACAGGCCCCACGCCCAAAGGGTAGGATTTTTGATTGGTTCGCATGGAGCCCCAATTCCCGACCGCGTGTCAACCAAATGCCGTTCGGACGCGCTATGCTCTGCCGCCGGAAAGCCTCAGCCCCCCCATAACCCAGCAGGCCAGAGGCCTCATTGTCCCTTCCACAGATCTCGCCGTGCACTCACGGCGGGTGCACAGATCGGAACGAAACAGGAGCTTCCGCAGCGTGCGAGACCTTCGTTCTTTTTGCATGACACTGGCCGGTGCCTTGGCACTGCCATGTGCAGAGGCGGAATGGCGCCATGCGCCCAGCCCCGACAGTGAGATCACCGCGCGGGTCAATGCGGCCACGGTCGGGGTCACGATGGATGGCGCCAATCTCGGGCGCGGGCGATTCGATCGCAACACCGGCACCTTTGACGGCGACCCGACCTGGGGCGAGATGTTCGTGCAGCCCATCGTCAAGGGTACTGCCGGCCAATGGTACGGCGAGGTCTCAGCGGTTGGCACCATCACGTTCGGGGATGGGGACCCCACCGGGTTCACCACGGGTGGGGACGGTAGTTGGGATGTCGAGACCTTGGTTGTCGGCTGGCGCTCGGGTGATTCGGCGGACGATACGTCGCTGCCCGTGATCGACCTCTCCGTGGGGCGGCAGGCGCTCAACATTGGCGACGGCTTCATCATCGATGACGGCAACGTCGATGCCGGCGACGATGGAGGCGTGTGGCTGGTGCCACGCCAGGCTTTCCAACGCACCTTGCTGGCCCGGATCGACTATCGCGCGGTGCATGCTGATCTGTTCTTCCTGGAAGCGGATCCGGACAACGACGAACCGGCATTCGCCGGTGCCAATCTCGAATACCATTTCGAGAAGCAGGGTCATGCAGGCCTGCTCCATTTCCACATTCTGGACGCCGACTCGCCCACCACTTTCCTCGCGCGGCACGGCATGGATGTGTCCTCAGTGCGCATCAACGACTACCGCCGGCCATTTGCGCCACAGGTGGCCCTGTGGGGTGAGGCCACGCAGCAGCGTGGGGAAGGTCGCTTTGGTGCCTTTGAGTCCAGCGCGTGGTATGCGGAAACGATCTATCACTTCGATCTTCCGTGGTCCCCGCGCCTCAGCTATCGCTATGCGTATTTCTCGGGCGATGGAGATCCTGCAGACAACGTGCGTGCGGACTACGACCCGCTCTTCTATGGCAACGATGTACGCGGCTGGGGCACGTGGTTTCAGGGCGAGGTCACCGGCGGCTGGCTGCTGTTCAACAACAACCAACGCAATCATCTGGTGCATCTTGCCGCCACCCCGCGTGACAACCTCGTGGTAGGTGCGATCGGCGGCTCGTTCCATCTGGCGGAGTCGAATTACTTTGGCGCACCCGTCAGCGACCGTGCTTTCAGCGACGAGATCAACGTGTATGCCGACTGGTGGGCCAACTCACTGGTATTTGTGACGGGTGCCGTGGCGGTGATGTTCCCCGGCGAGGGGGCGATTGAGGCCATCGGCGACGATGAGAACTATCACATCCTCGAAGTGGCGGTGTATTACTTCTACTGAGCCGCGCGGGAGTGGCGCAAGCCCTCCACGGCTCAGCCGGCGCAGCGCGCTCTCCTGCGTTGTCTGTTCTCAAGTCGCCATCAAGGCGTCATCAAAGATGGCCACCGCGCGCGTCCATCCCGCGGAAGCGCCGCGAATCTTGTGCGGGAAACAGCTGATGTAGAACCCATCTGCCGGCAGTGCTTCCAGGTTGTGCAGCTTCTCAAGATGACAATAGCCAATGTCACGGCCCGCCTTGTGGCCTTCCCAGATCAGTGACGCATCTCCCGTCTCGCGGTACTTCTCGGCGGTGTGCACGAACGGCGCATCCCAGCTCCACGCATCCGTGCCCGTGAGGCGCACACCGCGGTCAAGCAGATATCGCGTGGCCGCATAGCCCATTCCGCAGCCTGAACTTACGTAGTCCGGCTGCCCGTAGCGCATGCCCGCCCGAGTGTTGACGACAACTATCTCCAGCGGCTGCAGCGTGTGCCCGATGCGCTTCAACTCGGCCTCCACATCCTCCGCCGTCACCACGTAGCCATCCCCGAAATGTCTGAAATCAAGCTTCACGCCGGGCTGAAAGCACCATTCCAGCGGTACCTCGTCGATGGCAATGGCAGGCTTCCTGTCACCCTGCGCTGCATCCATCGTGCTGTGGAAGTGATAAGGGGCGTCGAGATGAGTGCCGTTGTGCGTGCTGAGCTGCACCATCTCCACCGCCCAGCCCTCGCCGTCCGGCAGGTCTTCCTTGCGCAGCCCGGGAAAGAAGGGCGCGATCTGCACGAACGAGTCCTGATGCGTGAAATACTGGATTTTCGGCGCGAAAGCCGGCGGGTCGCTCAGGACATCGTTCTCGAGGTAGATGGACAGATCGACGAAGCGGCGTGGCATCCGGGATCTCCGTTCAGGGCGTTGGCGCAGGCTCAACCTCCGGGTGCCTGGCCAGGACCGGCGATGACCGGGCATGGAGTTCACCGAATCAGCGTGAGTCGGCGCCGCACTGGGGTATATTGGCGTCGGGGACACTAACCAGAGGCCCAGCCCATGACAAGCGCGCTCGAGTCCGTGATTCGACGCGCGGTGACGAAAGGCGTCATCGCGCTGGCCAATTTCAACCGCGACCGACAGGACCCTGGCGAACGCCACCCGTTTCTAAACGGCATCCACGCGCCCATGCGCGAGGAGCTGACCCTGCTAGACCTCGATGTGACCGGCACCATTCCCCCGGAGCTCTCGGGCCGCTATGTGCGCATCGGCCCCAACCCTTTCCGGCCGGATCCACGTGGGCACCACTGGTTCCTGGGCGATGGCATGGCACACGGCATCAGGCTGCAGGGCGGCAAAGCCCTGTGGTATCGCAATCGGTACATCCGCAGCCATGTGCTGGCAGCACAAGGCGGCCCTGCCGCCGCGCCCGGCCCGCGACGCGGACCCAGTGACCTCGTCAACACCAACGTCATCCAGCTTGCGGGGAGGACCCTGGCCATGGTGGAGGCGGGCTCCCTGCCCGCCGAACTGGACGACACGCTCGACACGGTTGCCTACACCGATTTCGGCGGCACCTTGCATGCGCCGTTCAGCGCGCATCCGCACGAAGATCCTGTGACCGGGGAACTCCACGCGATTACCTATGATGCGATGGTGCATGACACCGCCTGGCATGTCGTGGTGTCCCCCAGCGGAAAGGTTTTGCGGGAGGAGCCTATACCAGTGAGCCATGGCCCCTCCATCCATGAGTGCGCAATCACTGCGCGCCACGTGCTGGTGTTTGACCTGCCCGTGACTTTTTCGATGACTGCGCAGATTGCGGGGGAGCGCTTTCCATATGCTTGGAATCCTGAACATCGGGCACGCGTCGGGCTATTGCCCAGGGAGGGCAAGGCTGCGGATATCGTGTGGTGCGATGTCCCACCTTGCTATGTGTTTCATACCGCAAATGCCTTCGATACCACGGATGGCAAGGTGATCGTCGATGCGGTGGTGCATGAGACCATGTTCGCGCAAGGCAATGATGGCCCCAACGGTCGCCCGCTGGGTCTGGAACGCTGGACGATCGATCCTGCCACCCGCCGCGTCGAGCGACAGACCTTGGATGCCACGCCTCAGGAGTTCCCGCGCATGGACGAGCGTTTCCTGGGCCAGCCATATCGCTATGCCTGGTCCATGGGACTACCGACCACGCCGCCCGAGGATTTTCTCGGCGAGGCGCCTCTCTATCGCCACGATCTTCTTGCCGGCACCCGCACGTCCCATGACTTTGGGCCTGGCCACGTCCGCGGTGAATTTGTATTTGTTCCGCGCAGCCGCGATGCCGGCGAAGGTGATGGCTGGCTGATGGGCTATGTCATCAATACCGCTGCAGAGACGAGCGCGCTCGTAATCCTTGACGCGGCGGACATGAGCGCACCACCGGTGGCCTGTGTTCATCTTCCGCATCGCATCCCGCCCGGCTTTCATGGCAACTGGCTGCCGGATCCCGTGAGCCCCTGAGTCGAGCCTGCGCAGAGACTTGGCGGGGACATTTTGCTCACGCCAGCCTTCGCTCCCCGGCTACAGCCCGCTATGCTTGCCCCTCTTCATCAAGCACAAAGAGGGGAGTCGGGTCATGCCCAAAGCCTACTGGATCAGCGCCTATCATGCGGTTCACGACGAAAACAAACTGGCGGCCTATGCCAAGCTTGCCCTGCCCGCGGTGCAGGAGGCGGGTGGCAAATTCATCGCAAGGGGCATGGCGGCGAAGGCCTATGAAGCCGGCGTCCTGCAGCGCACGGTGATCGTGGAATTCGAATCCCTCGAAAAAGCTGTTGCCTGCCACGACAGCCCGGGGTATCAGGCAGCACTCGCTGCGCTCGGGGACGGCGTCACCCGCGATCTCAGGGTCGTGGAAGGCGTTTGAAGCTTTGCCACCCAAGCAGGCGCGCATCATGAAGAGAATCCCGCTGTTTGCGAGCCTGCTTGTGGTCGGGGTAACAGCTCCTGCGGAGGTGGCGCAGCCCTCGCTGACTGCCACCGCGCCTGGCCTGATGCAGGAAGACCGGTTCATGGCGACAGCCATCTACCGGCTATGGGAGGGCGACGCACCTGATGCAGAGGGCCAAGGGGAACTGGATATCCCCACGCTCACCTGGTTCAAGCCCCATCACAGCACGGCCAATGGTTTAGCCGTTATCGTCGCGCCGGGCGGCGCGTATGTGAGCTTGTGGTCCAATCTCGAAGGCCGTCAGGTGGCGGACTGGTTCGCCGCCCGCGGCATGTCAGCCTTCGTGCTGCGCTACCGGTACGGCAAGACTTATCCCTACCCCACGCCCCTTCTCGATGCGCAACGCGCGATTCGGTTTCTGCGGGCGCGAGCCGATGAGTTCGGTCTGCTGCCCGACAGGATAGGCATGGTTGGGTTTTCTGCCGGCGGTCATCTCACGGCCACCGCGGGGACTGTGTTCGATCATGGAAACCCCAAAGCCAGTGATCCCATCGAGCGGGTCAGCAGCCGCCCGGATTTCATGGTGCTGGGTTATCCCTGGCTGAATGCGATGCGGGACAAGACTCCTGCGGACAGGATCTCCTACTGCGAGGAGCTAAAATTCGATGCTGCCCACTGCGAGTCGTTCACGCAGTTCTCACCGATCGAGCACGTGGGTGCCGCCACCCCACCTGCGTTCATCTATCACACCACCAATGATCTACTGGCGCCCGTGGAAGGCAGCGTGAGCTTTTACTCCAGGTTGGTGGAGGCCAAGGTGCCGGTGGAAATGCATCTCTTTGCTGAGGGGCCCCATGGCAGCGCGCTGGGCCTGGGCGAACCTGCGCTGGACGCCTGGCCGGACTTGCTGGAGGCGTGGTTGCGGGCACGAGGCCTCCTCGAAAGGCCGTTCGATCCCCCACAGACTCCCGGCCAGTAATCGCGCCAGTCCCTCAACCGGCCTCCATGGGCAGGGATTCATCCTTGGCCCATTGGCTCATGGAGTTGTCATAGACGGTGACATTCTCGTAGCCGAGTTGATGCAGCAGGAATGCGTCGAGCGTGGCGGCGATTCCCCCGCCGCAATAGATGATGACCTTGACTGCCTTGTCCTTGATGCCGGTCACCTGGAAAAGCTCGGCGACTTCACCGGCGGGGCGGAAGGTATTCGTTGCAGGATCGAGCAGATGGCCAGCGGGCACGTTCACGCTGCCGGGGATTCTGCCCGGTCGGCCATAGCGGGCGTTTTCTCCGCGATGCAGTTCCGGAGGCAGCGCGTTGAGGGTCCAGATCCCCGGCGCACCGATGGCAGACAGCACTTCCTCCTTGCCCGTGAAGAGTCCTGCGCGCGGGGCAGGGGTGAATCTGGCAGGCGGGCGCGTGGGCGGTGGGGCGGTCGACAGCGCGCGTCCCTCGGCCTTCCACTTCTGGAATCCACCATTGAGCAGGGCTGCATTGTCGAAACCGAAGGCGCGCAGCATCCACCAGATGCGCGTGGCCCACTGAGGGCTGGAAGAAGAATAGAGGATGACCCGTGTGCCCTCCCCTACGCCATGGCGCTCCATGGCTGCCGCAAAGTGCTCGGCTAAAGGCAGGGTGAAGTTCCAGGGCGAGGCGCTTTCCGAGAGTTCGCCCTGCAGATCGAGGAAGTCCGCGCCGGGAATATGTCCGCGGTCATAGTCCTCATGTCCGCTCTTGACCTTGTAGGGTTGGCCGGGTGGTGCTTCGTCATACAAGAGGTGCACGGTGCAATCGAAGATGCGGAGCGCGGGATCCGCGAGATGCGCCTCCAGCCATGCGGTTTCGACGATGGCCTCGGGATTGCGGTATTGGGTCATGGGTGGCCTGCGGCTCTTGAACGAGTGAATAAAGTCTAGGCTCGGGTTCCAAGGACGATCAATTCCCGTGCGCGGCGACCCGCCCTTCGCCGTAGTCGAAAGGTGCCGCGGTTTCCAGCATCACGCGCTCCGGATTGCGTGCAGCCTCCGCTGCCTGTCGTCCAGATTCCGGGCCTAGCTGCGCTTGCATGTAGGCACCCAGGTATTGTCCGCGGCCGACCATGGTGCGTCCCACCCTGAGCCGCAAATCCTCGAACAGCTGCAGGCACGCGGGATAGTCCCCCTCACCTGCCTGAATGGCATGGGCGAGCGCCAGCGCGTCACCCGTGGTCTTGGGCACGCCTGCAGCCACGTGTGGTCGTGCGGTGAATGCCGCATCCCCGATGATCACGACGCGCCCATGCACGAGGCGCGGTGACTCCAGATCAAGAATAGGCTGGAAAAAACGCATACGGGCTACCCGTACCACTTCTGCAATCTGTGGCGGCAATATGCGCGTCGCCGTGGCCAACATCTCTGCCAGCACCTCACGCGCTAGCGCCGTGGGCGGTATGCCATTGGGATGGTAGTGCCCCGCGTCATCCGTGAGCAGGCGCACGAGGCCTGTTTCAGGCACGGGCCGATACCACACCATGTTGTACTGACGCTTGCCGGGCGCCACCGCGTGATCTGGCCCCGGCACGGCGTAGCCTATCCCTTGTTGCCCGGGCGCAAACCACACCGCATAACGATTGAAAAGCGTCGCATGGGTGGCCGCAGAGAGTGCGTTTTCATCCGCCAGGCACCGCCACGCGATGTAATCGGGATACACGGGCTGCACTTCCGGCATCAGCTGCGCGCGCACGGCCGAGCGCAGGCCATCGGCTGCCACGAGAAGTGCGCCTTGCAGTGAAGTCCCGTCAGTGAATAAGGCAGTGACTTTGCCTGCATCCTGCTCGACGCGCTGCACGGTCCTGCCATCGTGATAGCGTTCCTCGGGAAACACGGCGCGCAGCGCATCGTAGAGTCGCTTCCAGGTGGTCATGGTCTGCGGAAAGTCGCGTTCGGCGAGAATCTCCCCGTTCTGGCCGATGGCAATACGTGCAGGCAGATGTACACCCAACATGGATTCCGTTGCCTGCACGCCGGCGCCCTGCAGGCCTTCGATCAGTCCGGGCAGCATGGTGATTCCTGCACCACGCCCCTCCATCTGGCCGGGCGTGCGCTCGAAGACGTGGACATCGAATCCTGCACGATGCAGGACATTACCCAAGGTGAGGCCAGCGAGTGAGCCGCCGATGATCAGGATGCGCGTCTCGCGCGAAGAGGCAGACATGCGGGCGCCTTCAGGTCACGCGGTCGCTGTCGAGACCCGCCTGACGCTCTGCCAGCTTGATCAAGGCCATGTAATCTTCATCACCGTGGCCCTCCCCCACCATCATCTGCAGAATCTGTCTGGTCATGGCAGTCAATGGCATGGAGACCTCGGAGCTGCGGGCGGCCGAAAGCATGAGATCCACATCCTTGAGGATGAGGCGCCCGGTCATGGTGGGTGAGAAATCTCGCGATTTCATGAGTGCCGCCTTCCCCTTGAGCCAGGGCGAGGACAAGGTGCTCTGCGCCAGCGTGTCCAGCATCAGCGACCATTCGAGCCCGCCTTTGCGGCCCAAGGTGAGAGCCTCCGCCATGGCCTGCGCGAAATTGATGACGAGCGCATTCACCACCAGCTTCATGAGGCGGGCTTCTTCCGCGCCGCCCAGATAAATCTGCGCGCTACTGAAGCTTTCGACCACGGGCCGCAGCGTGTTCCAGGCCTCTTCCGGGCCGGACACCAGGGCGGTGACATTGCCGGAGGCAGCGGACGCGGCATTGCCCGAGATGGGCATGCGCAGATAGGCGATACCTGCGGCCTGCGCTGCCTCGGCAACTTCGGCAGAGGCTTCCACCGAAACCGTACTCGTGTCCACATAGATGCCGCCGGCCTTGAGATGAGCGAGCACACCTTGTGATCCAAGAGCGACAGAGCGGAGCGCGTCGTCATCCGTGATGCAGGAAAACACAACATCGACGGATGCCGCGCACGCGGCGACCGACGCCACCTCGCGCGCTCCCAGCGCCGCGAGCTTCCGGCGGCTTGCGGGGCTCGGGGACCAGGCAAGCATCGGGTAACCGGCCTTCAGAATGAATCCGGCCATGGGCGCGCCCATGCGACCGCCACCGATCCATCCAACCACGGGCCCCGCTGCGGGCTGTTGCTGCATTACTGATGCTCCTTAACCGAGCTTGAGGCACACCGGGCGCGCCGCCTGCTCGTAAGCCGCTGCCGCACTGAGCACGGCGGCGTCGGCGCGTGCAGGACCCCAGAGCTGCAAGCCCATGTGTCGCCCCTGCGCGTCCCTGCCTGCCGGCACCACGCATACGGGGCCACCCGCCATGGAGGGGCCGGCAACTATCTCCATCCAGCGATGGTAGGTGTCCATCGCACGACCGGCGATCTCGCGGGGCCAGTGCCATTCAGCCGGGAAGGCGAAAACCTGGGCCGACGGCAGCGCAAGCACATCGTATTGCTGGAACAGACCGGTAATGACGCGCGCCCACGCGGTGCGCTCGCAACTGGCCCGGTAGACGCTGTCTGCAGGCAGTGCCGAGCCTTGGGAGATCTCCCATTGCAGCTCAGGCTTCATGAACTCACGCCGCACCGGATCCCTGAATATCGCGCCCAGTCGTCCCGTGATACCAAACTGCCGTAGTGTGCAGAAAGCCTGCCAGAGCCGTTCCAGATCGAAAGGTATCCGCACGGATTCGACCGTCGCGCCCAGATTTTCGAAATGCCGCAAAGCCTGCTCGCACAGGGCGAGCACCCCCGGCTCGGTTGCGCAGTGGCCGTTGTAGTCGCCGAGCCAGCCGATGCGCAGCCCTTTGCCGCGCTCGATGGCGATTTCGCCGAGCGTGGGATCATCCGAAAGGGAGAGTGGTGCGGCGGGGTGATATCCCGCCTGGGTGGCGAGCAGCTGAGCCACATCGGCAATGGTGACTCCCATGGGGCCATCCGTCGTGAGCTGGCCGAGATAGGCCTCGTCAGCCACGGTCTGCGGCACGCGGCCGAAGCTTGGCCTGAAGCCGAACACGCCATTCCAGCCCGCGGGATTGCGCAGGGATCCGCCCATGTCCGAGCCATCGGCAACAGCAAGAAAGCCGCGTGCCAAGGCCACTGCGGCGCCACCTGAGGAGCCTCCCGCGGAGAGTGCAGGATCATGTGCGTTGCGCGTCAGGCCATGTAGAGCGTTGTAGGTATGGGACCCAAGACCAAATTCAGGCGTGTTGGTCTTGCCGATGATGATGGCGCCTGCCGCGCGCATGCGGGCCACATGAATCGAATCTTCGGTGGCGACGCAATCCGCGAAGAGCGGCGAGCCCCAGGTGGTGCGCAGGCCCTTGGCATGGGCGAGATCCTTGATCGCTTGGGGAATGCCGTGCAGCCAACCGCGCCAGTGGCCACGTGCGATCTCTTCATCACACACTGCCGCCTCGGCCATCAGTGCTTCCCGCTCCGCGAGGATGGGAATGGCGTTGAAGTTCTGGTCCCGGGCCGCGATGCGATCGAGCGTCAGCGCCATCAACTCGCGACAGGACAGTTCGCGGCTGCGCAGCCGGTGGGAGAGCGCCAGCGCGCCTTCGCCGATGGGATCAGCAACCCCGGCTTCTCGACCTGTAGCTGCTCGAGGCATTTTTGCTAGGCCGCTCTCAACGGCTTGATCTTCGCCAACGTGTCAGCCAGGGCTTCCTTGGCGACAGCCGCCTCATAGTCGAGCTGAAGCCCTGTCCAGAATCCATCATTCAGCCCGAAGTAACGCGAAAGTCGCAGGCCCGTATCGACTGTGATTGCCCGCTTGCCTGCAATCACTTCGCTGATACGCATCTGCGGTACGCCTATGTCCTTCGCCAGACGATAGGCCGAGAGCCCCAACGGCTCCAGGAACTCATGGAGCAGAATCTCGCCGGGCTTGGGGTAGGGTACTTTTCTCACGGGATTCTCTTTCTGTGATAGTCAACGATTTCGACGTCCAGCGCCCGCCCGGATGAAAACCGGAAGCATAGGCGCCATTGGTCATTGATTCTCACACTCCACTGGCCTTTCCTATCGCCCTTCAGGGCCTCCAGCCGATTGCTGGGGGGAATACCGAGCTCCTTGACGTTGACAACCCGATGAAGCATCGCCAGCTTGCGCATTGCTGAAGCCTCGATATTCCGAAAACGGGCGACACGCTTTCCCAGAAACAGATTCTGGGTTTCGCGGCAGCGAAAGGACTCGATGGCCATTTCAGAATACTATCGCTAAGTGTTAGTATCGTCCAGCGTGCTTATCGCCGATGAGCCGCCCCTCCGGCAGTCGCTCACTCTTGCGTAGAATTCGCTGGCCCCGGCGTACACAAGCACACAGGACGCACCCACCATGAACGTGACCGACTCGGCAATCTACCGCCGTTATGTTGAGGCCAACGGGAATTCACGACGCCACGCGGAGCGGGCCCGCGCGCATGTGCCCACCGGCACCTCGCGGGCCTTGCTGCGCCACGCTCCTTTCCCGTTCTACACCGTCAAGGGCGAGGGGGCATACACCACGGATCTCGATGGTAATCGCCGCATCGACTTTCACGGCAACTACACGGCGATGATTCATGGCCATGCCCATCCCGAGATCACCGCTGCGGTGATGGCCCGCCTGCCGACGGGCACGGCGTACTCCTCACCGTCCGTAGATGAGGAAGCCTTGGCTGCCCTGCTGTGCGAGCGGGTGCCATCTGTGGAGCAGGTGGTGTTCAACAATTCAGGTAGCGAAGCCGTGATGGTGGCTCTGCGTGCGGCACGCGCCGTCACGGGCCGCGACCGTATCGGACGCTTTGAGGGGGGCTATCACGGCTCCTCGGATTTCATGCTGGTGGGCGGTCACCACTTGCCTTCGATTGATGATCCGGTGCGGGTTTCCTTTCCACACCCGGATTTCGCAGGCGTACCACGTGCCGCCTGTGATGATGTGGTGCTCATGCGCTATAACTCACCCGAGGCGTTGGTGGAGGCCGTGCGGCGTCACGGGCATGAGCTCGCGGCCATCATCGTCGAGCCCATGCTGGGTGCGGGCGGCATCATTCCGGCGGAGCCGGAATTCCTCATGGTATTGCGCGAGGAGACCCGGCGAGCTGGCATCGCGCTCATTTGCGATGAAGTGATCACACTGCGACAGGCCTATGGGGGGGGCCAGAGCCTCTACCAGCTGGATCCGGACCTCACCACCATGGCCAAGATCATTGGCGGCGGCTTTCCCATCGGGGCAGTCGGCGGGAAGCGGGAATTCATGCGCTGCTTTAACGAGCCTGAGCTCGGCGGCACCACGGCCAATCTCGGCACCTTCAGTGCCAATGCGATTTCGGTGACTGCAGGGCTTACCGCCATGCGCCTGCTGGATGCCGCCTCCATTGAATCCCTCAACTCACTGGGCGAGGCGACCCGCGAGACCTTGCGCATAATCCTGCAGAAACATGCACCGGCGGCGCAGGTATCCGGCTCAGGCTCGCTGTTCCAGATCCACTGGACCCGCGCTGCGCTCAGGGACGCGCGTGCGGTGGAATCCGCTGACCAGACTTTGAAACTCCTTACGTGCCTGGGCTTGAGCAATCGAAGTATTCATATCTCGGTACGTGGGATGGGCGCATTGTCCACGCCCATGACGGCGAGCCATGTAGAAGCACTGGGCAGTGCCCTTGAAGGCACACTGAGCGAGATGGCAAGCGAGGGGTGGAACCTCGGCCTGTGAGCGCGGCTGTATCATTGAACCTCGAACGGCCCTAGAGTTTCGGCTCATGAACGCCCGCCACCCTGTCCTTTTCGTCCCCCATGGTTCACCCATGTTCGCCTTGCGGCCCGGCGCTGCGGGCGCAGCGCTCTCCGCCTTGGTGGAACAACTGGAGACTCCGCGCGCCATCGTGGTGGTGAGCCCGCACTGGGAAACCGAGGCGCCCGTGGTCGGCGCGGCGAGGCATCTGGAAACCATTCATGACTTTGGCGGTTTCGACCCACGCCTCTACACCCTGCAATATCCGGCAACGGGCTGCCCCGAGGCTGCGCAGCAAGTGGTGAGTGCGCTGGTGGAGGCCGGTGTGCCGGCGACCGCGGACTCAGGACGCGGTCTCGACCACGGGGCCTGGGTACCCTTGCGCCACATGTTCCCGGACGCCGAAGTACCCATCGTCCCGCTTTCGATCCAGCACCACCTGGGGCCCCGGCATGCCCATCACGTGGGTCAGGCGCTCGCGCCACTGGTCGAACAGGGCTTCTTGCTCCTGTGCCCCGGTAACATCACCCACAATCTGCGCGACTGGCAGACGGCCAGCCGGCAGAATCTCCCCTCACCCCCTTACGTCCAGCAATTCGCGGACTGGGTATGCGAGCAGGTTGGCGAGGGCCGGATCGATGCGCTGCTCGACTATCGCGCACAGCAACCCAATGGGGTGCGCGCACACCCGCGCGACGAACACCTGCTGCCTCTGTTCACCGCGCTAGGCGCCGCCGGGCCGCAGCTCCGCGGAGAGGCTTTCTACCGTGGCATCAGCGATCACGTGATCGCGATGGATGGCTATGTTTTTCACTGATGTTTCCCGTTCACACCAAGGAGTCGATATGAAATACCGTTCGCACCTCACGCTTGCCGCCACCCTCGCCGCTTCCATCGTGGGCAGCGCCAATGCTGCCCCTGTGACCTACAACGTGGATGAAAGCCACACCTACCCCCGCTTTTCCTACTCGCATCTCGGCTATTCGACACAGCTGAGCAGCTTCAGCAAGACCAACGGCACAGTGGTGTACGACGCCGAGGCGAAAACCGCCGAAGTCGACATCACCATCGACATGACCTCGGTGAACACCGGGTTTGCGGATTTCAATGACCACATCCAGGGCGCTGATTTCCTCGACACCAAGCAGTTCCCGACCGCAACTTTCAAGTCCAGCAAGGTGGTGTTCGACGGCGACAAGCCGCAGAGCATCGAAGGCACGCTCACCATCAAGGGCATCAGCAAGCCTGTGACCTTGACCGTGACCTCTTTCCAGGCCATGCCGCACCCGATGCAGAAGAAGCCTGCCATCGGCGCCAATGCGCACACCATGATCAAGCGCTCGGACTTCAAGGCGGACAAGCATGCGCCCTACGTGAGTGACGAGTTGCGCATCGATATCGCGCTGGAAGCCGTCGCGCCGTAATTCCTGCCAGCTCGGGGAGCTCGGTGGCACATCCTCCGCCACCGGGTCACCCGGCGACCTCTGATTATCTGATCGCGACAGAGACGGTCCTGCCGCCACACTTCCACAGTGGCTCATTGAAGCCGCCGCATGGCATGCTCACCGGACACCCATTGGAGTCCCCGACATGCACGATGCACACTCCCTGCAAACCCTCCTCGGCGCCCTCTCGGCTTATTTCGAGGGCGAGAAAATCGAGGCCCTCGTCTTCATCCTGCCGCTTGGCCTGCTTTCCCTCGTCTTCGCTGGGTGGCTGATCACCGACGGGCAATCGGGATTTTCCCGAGGTCTTGCCATCCCGTTCCTGGTGATGGGCCTCGTCATGACAACGGTTGGTGGCGTGGTGGGCTATCGCACGCCGGCACAGGAGCAGCACCTCACGGCCGCCATCCAGGCCGACGACCGCACACCTGTGCAATGGATCCGACACTTGAGGCTGCAGGAGGCTCGTCAACACCTGGAGTCCTGCGGGCCAGAGGTTTCCTTGCTGGAAACGGCACAGCGCTTCGGTTTCAAGAATACCGCCACCTTCAGTCGGGCTTTCGTCGCTGAACATGGCCTCACCCCGGACGTCCTCGCGCGACAGTCCCGACATTTACTTCACTGATTGGAGCAGCAGATGCCCAGCGACCCGGCCCCCGATGTGTTCGAGGTGATGCACACCATGCGGGCCATGCGCCGCCTCAAGCCTGATCCCGTGCCCGAAGAACTCATCAACAAGGTTCTCGAGGCCGGGGTCTGTGCACCCAGTGGACAGAATCTCCAGCGCTGGTCCTTCCTGGTGGTTACCGATCCGGCAGCCAAGGCTTTTTTCGCAGAGAAATACGACTACTGGTTGAAGAATCGCTTTGCCGATGCCTTGGCAACGATGGACTGGTCGTCGCCGATGGGGCGGGTTACCCGCGCCGCCGTGCATCTTGCCGAACATATGCACGAGGTACCGGTGCTGCTGCTCTGCATGGGACAGCGCGACTGGCCGTTCTCCGTGCCGGCTGAAGCCCGCAAGGGGCTGGCGCCGCCATCCTACGGTTCCATCTACCCTTGCGTGCAGAACATTCTGCTCGCCTGCCGCGCGCTCGGACTGGGAGCGAGTCTCACCACCATGCATCAGATGTTCGAGCCGGAACTGCACGAGTACTTCGGCATTCCGGAAGGCTGGGGCGTGGTGTCGGTGATTCCCATCGGTTTTCCCACTGGAAAGTTTGGTCCCGTGACCCGCACCCCGGCGCGCCTCAAAACTCATTTCAATCGCTGGGGCGGAACCCGGCCGGGTCTCGCCGAGCCGGAGAGCTAACCGCGCAAGCGCTGACTCTTGCGCGTGCGACCAAAGAAGCCTTCTGGCTTGGTGCGGACCCACGCCACGAAAGAGGCAATGCCGGGGTGGGCAAGCAAGGCTTCGATGGTGTGGTAGTGCTTCGCGAGCTCGACCTCCGTGAGCAAGGCGTGAATCTGCTGGTGACAGATTCGATGCAGAACCTCGGTGTGCTTGCCGCCGTGTGAGCGCGGCACGAGATGGTGAGCGTCCTGCAGGGACTGAGGCACGGGCCTCGCGCACAGCGGGCATATCACGGGTCCGCGCCGAGGCAAGGCATCCAGCCGCTCGGCAATGAGGCGTCTGCGGATTCTGCCGGTCATCCTGAAACCCCTGAACTGTTCCCTCTCCGGTGGGAAGCGAACTGGAGTGGGGCTCGCGCCGCGCGAGCCCCATGTGCGACTCAGGATCCGTGGCGGGCGATGAGGTCCTTGCCCAGCGCCATCATGTGCACCTGGTCCGGGCCGTCGGCCTGGCGACACCAGCGGGCATAGCTGAAGGCTTCCGCCATGAAGTAGTCCTCCGTAAAACCGCCTGCGCCATGGATCTGCATGCAGCGGTCGATCACGTTCTGCGCCATCAGCGGCACGGTGATCTTGGCGGCGGCGATCATGTCGCGGGCATCCTTGGGGCCCACCTCATCCATGCGCCGCGCAGTGGCCAAGGTGAGCAGACGGGCCTGTTCGATGTCGCAGAAGCTGCGCGCGATCTCCTCGCGCACCGACTGGTGCTCGGCCAGCTTGCGGCCGAAAGTGCTGCGCGACACCGCACGCTTGCAGGCGAATTCCAGTGCACGCTGTGCGGCACCGATGAGACGCATGCAATGATGGATACGTCCCGGCCCAAGACGCCCCTGCGCAATTTCGAAACCGCGGCCCTCCCCGAGCAGAATGTTCTCCTTCGGCACGCGCACGTTCTCGAAATGCACTTCGGCATGCCCCTGGGGGGCATCGTCGTAGCCGAAGGTGGTGAGCGGTCGAACCAGCTTCACGCCCGGGGTGTCCTTGGGTATCAGAATCTGGCTCTGCTGCAGGTGACGGTTCGGGTTGTCGGGGTCCGACTTGCCCATCACGATGAGAATCTTGGTGCGCTCGTACATGGCATTGGTGATGAACCACTTCTTGCCGTTGATCACGTAGTGATCGCCGTCGCGGAGGATGGAAGTCTGGACGTTCGTGGCATCGGAAGACGCCACATCCGGCTCGGTCATCGCGTAGGAGGAGCGGATCTCGCCGTTCAGCAGAGGCTCCAGCCATTGCTGTTTCTGCGCCTCATTCCCGTATTTCATGAAGACTTCCATGTTGCCGGTATCTGGCGCATTGCAGTTGAAGACTTCCGGACTCCACAGCACGCGGCCCATGATTTCGGCCAGCGGGGCATAGTCCTCGTTCTTCAGTCCGCCATGGTCATAGGGCATGAAGAGATTCCACAGCCCCTCATCCTTGGCCTTGGCCTTGAGTTCCTCCATCAGCGGCACGGTGGCAAAGCGGTTCGCCATGCCATGGAGCTGTTCCTGGTAGCGCTTCTCGTTGGGGTAGATGTACTTGTCCATGAAAGCCAGCAACTGGGCTCTCAGCTGGGCGAGGTCCTGGTGACGGGAGGAGGTGTTGGCGCTGCTCATGGTCTTTTCACTCAAAGCCGGGGAAAGCCCCGACTATAGGCAGAAAAAGCCCTCTTCGGCACCCCCCGGACTGTGGGCGCTGCCCGACCCTGCCGCTACCCGCTTGCAGAAGGGCTTCAGGCCAACAGCGCGCCCAAGGTGGTTTCGAGGTCGGTCAGCTTGCGCCGCACCTGATCGCGATACCGGATGACGGCAGAGCGATCCACCGTCCACAAACGATTTTCGGGATATGTGCGGCCGAAGATATCGAGCAGCATGGATTCGAATTTCCCCGAGACCTGTCCGGAGCCCGACTCCCGCTACTCCACATAGGCCACCTGCTCGGCGCTGGTCAGAGCGCACAGCAAAGGGTGCATGCGGGTGGAGAAGACCCGTCGATATTGCTGGATCTGCGTGATGATGCGGTCCAGCGGCAGATTCTTCTTCACCTCATCGCCCACCTTAAGGACCGCTTCGTCCTTGACCGGGTTGGTCATCATGAACGCACTGATGAGCCAGTCCCCCAGATGCTCGCAGCGGGTCTCCGGCACTGCGTACAGATCGAGATCGACCTCGTGCCGTGCGAACCACACATCGAGCGCGGAGATCAGTTGCTGCATGCGCGCCGCCGGATACTCCTGGCGATACTGGGTACCGAAGATGCCGATCGTCTTGTCGGAGCGCTCGATAAGCTTGAAGAGGTTATCGTCCAGCAGCGGCCCGAACATCGAATTGCCGATACCGAGCACCAGGATATCGGGATCTTCTTCCGGCGCTTGCCAGGGACGGAAATTGAGAAACTCGACCGAGGCATTTGCCGGCATGATCGAAGACAGCACGTGCATGCCCAGCCTGTCCCCAAAATTGCCTGCGTTGGCATAGCTCAGCACTGCCACGCGCCGCGGGGTCACCGCGTAAGCTGGTGTAGAGAGCGTGTAGATCCACTGCAGGCTGTCCACCTGATCCTCGGCCAGAAGCCGAAGGCCGGCTGCGGCAAACAGCGACTTGAGCTCGGTGCGGGACAGCGCGTTCACCCAGCCCAGTGCCGCGCGCTGATCGAAGCTTGCGAAGCGGCTGGTCTCAGGGTCGCAGTAGGTCACCATCACCCGGCCCCGGCCGCGCGCCAGCCGCGAAAAGAGTGCGGGCAGGTCGAAGATGTACTCGATGACGCCCAGCATGAGCACGACATCCACGTCCTCGACTTGGGGCGGCAATTCCCCGCGATTGATGTCGCAGTGCAGCGTACGCGCATCCCGGCGCGCCACATCGGCCGGCAGATAGGTGCAGCCGGGGCGCAGGTATTTTTCGATGAGCATGCGGCCGCAGCCGAGGTCCAGCACCGTGGAACTGCGTCCGATGAGCTGGGCCGCGAAGCGCGAGCGTGGCTCCCAGCTGGCTTCCAGATTCTCGGGATTGGCCCAGCGCTGGTGATCCGTCTCCCCTGCGAGTACGGCCTTGACGCGGCTTTCGATGTTGTCCCCGGCACCTGTCATCTCTTCTTCCCTGTCTGCGTGTGGCGTCCCGGTGCCCATGTCGCGTGGAGGTCGTCACTCGGAATGCAGGGTCGAGTATGCCAGAAACGCCAGAAACCCCGCGCCCCTGCTAGACTTCCGGGACCAAAAGCCAACACAACACGCCAGGGGAGCGCCATGGATTTCAGCATCAGTGAAAAGAGTCGCCAGCTTCGTGATCAGGTCCGCGCCTTCATGAAGGAGCATGTCTATCCGATAGAGGACGAAATCTTCAATTTCACCCACGACCCCAAGAATCTCTGGGTCGTTCCGCCGCAGATCGAAACCCTGAAGCAGAAAGCCAAGGCCATGGGGTTGTGGAATCTCTTCCTGCCCCACGAATACCATGAGTACAGCCCCGGCCTGACCAATCTCGAATACGCCCCGCTCTCCGAGGAGATGGGTCGGGTGCACTGGGCCAGCGAGATCTTCAATTGCAGCGCGCCGGACACCGGCAACATGGAGGTGCTGGCCCGTTACGGCACCCCGGAGCAGAAGAAGCGCTGGCTGGAACCCCTGCTCAACGGCGAAATCCGCTCGTCCTATCTGATGACCGAACCGCAGGTGGCCTCGTCCGACGCCACCAATGTGGAGACGTCGATCACGCGCGACGGCAACGAGTATGTGATCAATGGCCGCAAGTGGTGGAGCTCCTGCGTGTTCGACCCACGCAACAAGATCTACATCCTCATGGGCAAGACAGACCCCAAGGCCTCCCGCCACATCCAGCAATCCGTGGTGCTGGTGCCGGCTGGGACGCCGGGCTTCGAGATCTTGCGTCCCTTGCGCGTAATGAATGATCTGCATTCCCCGCATGGCCATGGCGAAGTGCGTCTGACCAATGTACGGGTGCCGGTGGAGAATCTTCTGCTCGGCGAAGGACGTGGCTTCGAGATTGCGCAGGGTCGCCTGGGGCCAGGCCGCATCCACCACTGCATGCGTCTCATCGGCGCCGCTCAGCGCGCCCTCGACATCATGTGCCACCGCGTCGAAAGTCGGGTCGCCTTCGGCAAGAAGCTGTCTGATCAGTCCAGCATCCGCCAGGACATCGCCAAGTCGCGTTGCGAAATCCAGCAGGCCCGCCTGCTTACCCTGTGGGCGGCCGACCGTCTGGACAAGGAAGGCAACAAGTCGGCCAAGGACGCCATCGCGATGATCAAGGTGACCGTGCCCCTGATGTGCCAGACCGTGGCAGACCGTGCGATGCAGTCGCATGGTGGCATGGGCGTTTGCCAAGATACCCCGCTGCCGGAGATCTTCTCCTATGCGCGCAGCATCCGTCTGGCTGATGGTCCGGATGAAGTGCACATGTCGCAGCTCGGCAAGCTCACCATCCAGCAGACGCTGGCGGGTTGAGGTTCGCCACGGACTGCCCTGCCTGAACGGGGGAAGCTGCACCGGTGCTAACGCCATCCCCGATGGCGCGTGCCGGTGCAAAGGCTTCACCCTCCGGCAGGGCAGGCTGCCGCCGGGGACATTGCTTGTTACCAAGGAGAACGCTGATGAGTTATCTGCTGCTGAGCATCGTGATCTTTCTCCTCCTGATTGCCCTCATGGGCATCAAGATTGTCCCGCAGTCGCAGGTCTACGTGATCGAGCAATTCGGCAAGTATGTGAAGACGCTCGGGGCCGGTCTGAACTTTGTGACGCCCATTCTCAATCGCGTCGCAGCGCGCGTGAGCATTCTCGAGCGCCAGCTCGAGCCGCAGCAGATCAGCGTCATCACCAAGGACAACGTAGAGATCCAGCTCACCACGGCGGTCTTCTTTCGGGTCACCGATGCCGCCAAATCGGTTTACCGCATTACCGATATCAATGAGGCGGTGATGACCACCGTCACTAGCATCGTGCGTTCCACCGGTGGCCAGATGGAATTCGATGATGTGCAGGCGAAGCGCGAATACATCAATGATCGCATCAAGGATTCGCTCACCGAAGCCTGCGGCGTGTGGGGCATCGAAATCACCCGGACTGAAATCCTGGATGTACAGGTCGACCCCGCCACGCGATCGGCCATGCAGCAGCAGCTGAATGCCGAGCGGGAGCGTCGCGCAGCGGTCACCAAGGCCGAGGGCGATCGCCAGGCCCAGCAGCTGAAGGCCGATGCCGAGCTCTACACCGCACAGAAACAGGCAGAAGCCCGGCGTGTGCTGGCCGAGGCCGAGGCCTTCGCCACCACGACGGTGGGCAGGGCCATTCAGGAAAATGGCCAGCCGGCGGTCGACTTCGAGATCCTCAAGCAGCAGATTCACGGCATCAGTGAGCTCGCGCAAAGTCCCAATGCCAAGCTCATCGTCATCCCGAGCGACATCACCCGTACCCTCGGCAGCCTTACGGTGCTGATGGAAGCGCTGAAGCAGAAATGAGCGAACTTCAGGAACTGCTGGCCAACAACCATGCGCTGGCGTGGGCGGTGCTGGGGGTGCTGTTGCTGATTGCCGAAGTGATGGCGGTTGGAGGGTTCTTCCTGTCCTTTTCGGCAGCGGCGTTTCTGGTGGCGGGTGCCGCCGGCCTTTCCCTGCTGCCGGAGGATTCCCTCTGGCAGGCAGTCATCTTTGCTGCGCTCGGTGTGAGCCTCATCCTGCCCCTGCGCCGCCTGATCAGGCGTTATCTCGACCAGACGCCGGACATCAACCGGTATTGAGAATCGCCGCGAGCCTCAGGTAGGGCTGCGCTCAGACAGGCCCCTGAAACGGCAGGCCGACGTAATTTTCGGCGAGAAGCTCGGCAGCTGCGCGTGAGCTCGCCACTTGTTCGAGCTGCGCGCGGCGCAGGCGTCGAGTCATGCTGTCCTCACCGGGGAAGTCATGCAGCATGTTCGTCATGAACCACGAGAAATGCGCTCCACGCCAGACTCGCCTCAAGGCGGTGGCGCTGTAGCTCTCCAGTCCCCGGGTGCTCCCGGTGCGATAGAAATCGCGCAAGGCGCGGGTCAGCACCGTCACGTCACCCACCGCGAGATTCAATCCTTTGGCCCCTGTGGGCGGCACGATATGCGCGGAATCGCCGGCGAGAAAAAGTCGCCCGTGCCGCATGGTTTCGCAGACGAAGCTGCGTATGGCGACGATGTTCTTCTGGAATATCGGCCCTTCCTTGACCGCCCAACCCTACTCATTGGCGAGTCGTGCACGGAATTCGGCCCAGATGCGGTCCTCTGACCAGTCATCGACACGCGCGTCGGGATCGCACTGGAAGTACATGCGCTGGACAGTGGGTGAGCGCGTGCTGATGAGGGCGAATCCGCGCTCGCTTTGCGCATAAATCAGCTTACCGGACGATGGAGGCGCCTGGCAAAGAATGCCGAACCAGGCTGCGGGATAAACTTTGCCATGCTCCTTGCGCACGGCCGCCGGGATACTCATGCGTGACGGCCCGTGAAAACCATCGCAGCCGCCGATGAAATCGCAGTGGATTTCATGTTCAGCGCCATCTGTCGTGTACCGGATCGCAGGTCTGTCCGACTCCAGGTCGTGCAAGCTCACATCACACACACCAAATTCGATGGGCGTGCCGTTGGCCAGCACGGCTGAGACCAGATCCTTGATCACTTCATGCTGTGGGTAGACCACAATCGACTTGCCGTCGGTCAGCTCATGCAGGTCGATGCGATGACGCTGGCCGCCGAAGGCGAGTTCAATGCCCCGGTGCTCAAAGCCCTCCCGCCTCAACCGGGCGCCGAGCCCGACCTGCTCGAGCAGCTCGACGGCGGGATGTTCAAGCACCCCCGACTTGATCGTGCCTTCGATTGCTTCCCGGGTCTGGCGCTCGATGACCACGGACTCGATACCTTCAAGGTGCAGCATGTGGGCCAGCAGAAGCCCGGCGGGACCCGCACCGATAATGCCAACTCGGGTCTTCAGGGCCATGGTGGTCTACTGCCTGCTCAGGCGGGTTGCCGGCGCCGACTCAGTTCGTCAATCGCGCGAGCGTTGGTGCAGGTGCCAGTGCCATCACCACATTGCCACTACCGGATGACTGGGCATAATCGCCGTACTGCCGCCCCTTGAGTGGTCCACCAGCCGTCGCCATGGCCCGAGTCACGCCCAGCATCGTGGCCAAGGGTCGCCCGCCCATTTCGAGTCCGGACAACTTTCTGTAAGCGTCGAAACCGGTGATTGAGGTTTTGATGTCTCCTGCCTCCAACTGCACGAGAAAACGCTGGTCAGCCTCAACACGTTCCGGTGTCGGCCTATGCTCGCGACCACGCACAAGGACATGGCTGAGGGCTGTGCTCGCGAGGAAAACCGCCCGTCGGCCCAGGCGTTGCGCAGTCGCGTGTACCAGCGATCCGGCCTCAAGGCACTCGTGGATGGTGGCCTGCAGGACCGAGGGCAGCACCACAACCGGAATCTCCGCATCGGGGTCCAGATGCATGAGGGGCACGAACGTCCCATAGTCCCAGACAAAATGGCTGGACTCGTTGCGCACCGAAGGCACCCCTCCGGCATTGAATGCATCGACCAAGGCTGCGCCAAGCTCCGGGTCACCCGGATAATCATAAGGGCTGCCCGGCATGAGTTGCGGTGCCTCGCTGGCCACACAATGGCCCCGATGCCGTGCCTGGCATGTCACCGGCCAGTCAAAGGTGGCAACCCAATGACTGGAGAGAATCACCCACACATCGGGCCTGAGAGTGGTGCGCAAGGCGGCGCCGATGCTGCGCTCGGCATTAACGAGAGTCTGCTGATAGGCGGGAGTGTTGGCGGGCACTCCGAGGGTCGGCACGTGCGCCACGATGGCGCTCGCAATGACACCCCCTTTGGTCGCAGATGCCTCAGGCTCCGGCATTTGCCCCAGCCTCCTCCTCCGCTTCGCGCTTGGCGACATGGGCCAGTATCTCGGCACCACGATTGGCGGCGGACAGCCCTCGGAACAGGAAAGCGAGACCGATCGTTGCCTGCAACTCGTCCCAGGTCGCGCCTGCACCGCGGGCGGCAATGGCGTGCAGGACAGCGGCGTCGTTGAGATCCATCAATAGCATGCCAAACAGCATGAGCTGGCAGGTCTTCACATCGAAGCACTTGGGGTACATGGCATGCGCGCGCATCTGCTCCTGCAGTTCGAGCAGCGTGGGGTCCAGTGCCCCGGTCACGTTGATGCGCGCCTCTTTGCGCGGGGGCACGAAGCCTATGAGCTCCCGGTAGATGGCAAAGCGCTCTTCGCGCGTCTGATCCTGTTCGGCGTAGGGACCGATGCGTTCACTTACGATGTCCAGATTCACGCGTGGTGGAATCATGATGTTCTCCCGGTGGCACTATGGAATCCGAAAAAAGTGATGTCGGCGCAGGCCGTGGCGCACTTTTGACCTTCATGCCTTGCCCAAGGTCTCGAACAAGGTTTTCGCCGACACCCGCTGGGCAGCGCCCGTCGGGCAGGAACTCACGCAGCGCGGTCCGCCCTTCAAGTCCCGGCAGAGATCGCATTTGGCAGCAACCTTGCGCGCCTCGGGATCGTATTCCGGGGCGCGATTGCCCGGCGCCTTGCCAAGACCGAACAGCAACCAGAGCCATCCCCCACCCCACTTGGCAGGCTTGCGGGGCGTCATGGTGACCGCGCCGTACGGGCAGTTGCTCTCGCAATTGCCGCATCCGATGCAGGCATCTGAGATGAAGACTTCGCCACTCGCACTGCGGCTGATGGCGTCAGGCGGACAATCCTTCATGCAGTAGGGCTGCTCACAATGCCGACAGGCCTCCGCGATGTGCAGATGGGCGAACGTCGGGCCTGTCTCGCGGCGCAAGCGCGACACTCCCTGGTGAGACTCCGCGCAAGCGATCTCGCAGTTGTTGCACTGGATGCAGAGGGTCTCGTCAATGACGAGCATGTTGGAGGCCTCGCCGGCCCCTTGGCGCATGAAGAAGTGCGCGATGGCGGAGTGCTCGTCATCGACCTGCTCCTGACGCATCGCATCCATGCGCACGCGGTCCAGCAGCATTTCCTGCAGGGACTTGCGCAAGGCTTCGTTGTGCGCGACCTCGGCCTTGAGGCGCGCCGCCTCCAGCACCAGTACTTCAGTCAGGACGGTGGCTGTGACCGTTGCCGAGCGCGGAGCCTCCGTGAGCAAGGCCATCTCGCCGAAATATTCTCCAGCCCCCATGTGACTCATCACCTGAGCCCGCTCGCCGCTACCGCGGGTAACCGCCACTGAACCCCGCCGGATGAGATAAAGCCCATCGGCTTCATCGCCTTCCTTGAAGAGGATTTGGCCTGCCTGAAAGCGGCGCACGGGGACTCCTTCGCCGATGAGGTTGGCAAGCGCTTCGGCGCTCATGGCTTTGCCGAAGTAGTGGCGCACCGCGTTGCCAAGGAACGCCTGATCGATGCGTCGCGCGACGCCTGCGGAAGAGGCGATGAGCTTGAGGATGGTCCGGCGCGGGGTCTCCATGAGCACGCAGCCGGGCGTGGCGCTGACAGTGGCCGTGCGACGGCGCCCCGAGATGAGGCCCATTTCCCCGAAGAAACTGCCAGGACCCAAGGTGAATGCGAGGACCCATGCGTTACCCCGGAGTACGGTGAAGAAGGTGTTGGTGTAATCCCCTTCTGCAAAGACCGTGCTTCCCCGACCATGGACATGCAGGGTGGATTCGAGCAGCAGTTCGCGCATCTGTAGCGGAGTGATGTCCGCCAGGAACGGCGACAGGCTCCGGATACGCTCGATCACTTCCCCCACCTTGACGGGACTTGACGCCAGCGGAGCCGCGCCGGGGAACGGCTCGGCCAGCGCCATCCAGGCTTGGAGACGCTCGCGGATCAGCGGTTCATCTGCAGGCTCGACCGGGCTGCCGTTGATGGTTTCCACCACCTCGTAGCCTTGGTTCATCGCCTGCTTGATGAGTGGACAACCACCCAAGGCACCGACGATGAACAGCCCCGGGACGTTGGATTCGTAAGTCTCGCTCAGATCCGGGATGGCCTCCGGATTCGGATTTGGAAAGATGACACCGAAGCTCTCCACCAGCTTGCGTGGCGGGATGGCGCCGAGTCGGGCGATCACGCGGTCGCACGGGAGGTTGTGCTGCCCATCCTTGGTATTGAACACATAGGCCAAGCGCCCATCCGGCGTTGCTTCCAGCCGCTCGGGAAATGAGGAATGCCAGACCCGCACGCGCCCGGCCTTCTCAGCAGAGTTCACCAGCTTGCGGTTGCCGTCCTTGCAGCGCGTGAACTCCTCGGAACGGTTCATGAGGTGGACTTCATTGCGGGCCGCCAGCGCACAGGCGTTCTCGATGCCTGCATCTCCAGCCCCAACCACCACCACAGCCTCGCCCTTGAAAGCCTCCGGATCCGCAAGCGTGTACTGGACTCGCGGATCATCTTCGCCCGGCACTCCCAGTTTGCGCGGATTGCCCTGCAAGCCGATGCCGAGCACCACCGTGCGGGCGGTGAAGCGCTTGCCGTTCTCGCAGTCCACCTCGAAGGCCGCGTCCGGCCCGGCACGCTTGATGGCGCTCACCTTGTGTCCGTAGGCGATGTTGATTCCCTGCCGCAGAATCGCCTCATCCCAGGCGAACAGGATCTCCTCCCGACGACCCTCTGCAAACGCCAGCCCGCTGCGCAGAGGCAGATACCCGGGCTCAGCCATCACGTGCTTGCCCTTCTGGTACTGGTAGATGGTATCCGCAGCATGGTGCTCGGCCTCCAGCAGCACATGCCGGTTGCCGCGCTCGGCCGCCCGTGACGCTGCCGCGAGCCCGGCAGGTCCCGAGCCGACGATGACGATGTCGTAGTCGGCGGCCACCTGCTCGAACATCATGCCCATGGCTGGAGTTCCTCTTCCCTTGTCATCGGGCTGCGGGTTGCAGCCTTGCACGGAGTTCTTCAAGCGCCGCCTGGAAGACTGCCGGCTGGTAGTGCTCGTCGTTCGCCAAGGCATCGAGCAGGCGATTCATGGCGCTGCGCAGTGCGGTCTTGTCCACTTTCATCCCACGCGGCACCAGATCGTTCACCAGGCTCGTGATCGCCATGTAAGCCTGTTCCGCGCCCGCATAGTCGGCAAAGCTCGACTGCCGTGATTCCTCGACCAAGGCCACGAGGATGCGCCGCATCACCTCGGCATCGTAGCTGTGACGCTCGAGACCGGGTATCAGTGACTCCACCCGGCGAGTGAGGGCATGCGCAAGGTCCAGATAATCCTTGCCAGGAGGCGCTTCACCGGTCGCCACGGCGAGATGCAGGGCATGGACCTCGGCATCAAAGCCCGCCGAGTCTTGTGGCATGAGGGCCCGGACGATGGCGCGCAACATCAGGAGATTGCTGTCATTCAGCCTAATCACTCCCGGCCCAACGCCGAGGCGCGGGCTCCAGCGCTGCTCGCTCATGGGGTGATGACAACTGTGGCAATCAAAGAGCACCAGTTCGGGGAAAGGTCCCTGGCGACCACGCTTTGGGTCGGTGAGGGTTTCCAGCAGATGGATCACCGCCACTGCCTGACCGACTGACCAGACCTTGAGTCCCTCATGGGTGCCCTTGCGCTTGCGGTAATCCGCGTCCACCCGGAAATGAGCAGGCTCCAGACTGGTGAAGGTTTTCACTTCGAAGGACAGGCGTGGATGGCCCGCGCCCATCAGTCGATGACTGACGAAGCGGCTGTCATCCCCGAAATGACAGGACAGGCAGAGTCGCGCCTGCGCCGCCGGTCGCTCCGTGGGATACAAACCCTGTGCGAGATTGCGCGCATGGCTCGCGCCGTCTTCGACATGTCCTGCCAGCCATTTCTCGGCGGGGCCATGACAGCCCTCGCAGCCCACGCCCTCGCCAAGCACATGGCGCTTGCCGCGACGCGCCGGTCCGGGAGCGTGGCTGTGGCAGTCGAGACAGATCTGGGTGGCGTGTGCCGGCGTTTTCAGGCCCAGCTTGCGCGCGATACTGCGCGAACGTTCATTGAGCAGGACCGCGTAAGCCTGGGTATGTCTGTCGAGCCGCAACCAGGTGGTGTATTCGTTCTGCAATACATCGCTGCCTTCGAGCGGCGTGATGGAACCATGGCAGGTGCTGCTCGCGCAGTTGACGGTACCCTCGGTGCGATGGGGAGACTGGTTTGGCAACGGCGCCGCGAAGACAACGCCCACCACCATCAGCAGTGCGAGGGACAAACCAATGTGACTGCGCATGGGTGTGAACTCAAGGCGTGGCATGCGATGCCTCCGGGGCGCGCGTGGTGCCGACCTGCGGCAGATAATCTTCCTGACGCACCTCGTACGTGACCTCCCAAGGCTGACCCTCGGGTGTGAGGTAGAGCTTTTCCATCTCCGCCTTGTTGAAAGGACGCGCGCCGATGCGCCCGATGATGGCAATCTGGTGACCCGTCTCGTCCACCGCCCGGTCACGATCCAGTCCCTTGGACAGGGCCAGCGCTGGCGATTGGGTCCGTCGGGTGGCGATGAGCTCCGGTCGCGGCTCCGGAGAGAATCCATAGAAGCCGGGCTGGCTTTCGGGCGAGGTGAGCTGGATGACCTTGAGTCCATTCCGGCCGTCGGCGACATAGGCGAAGAGCGAGGCATTCGTGCTCCCCACCACCACATCGCGCGCATCGTTCAGCTGACCCTCGGCATCGAACATGCGGAAGAGCTTGGGCGTATCGGCCCGTTCGATATCAACGATCGCGAGACCCTCCGCACCCGCCGCCACATAAGCATAGGTGCGGGCGAGATAGACTCGCTGCGCGTCCGCGAGTGGGATGATCGTGGGCAGCACCACGGGTTGCCCGGGATGGGTCACATCCACCACGCGCAGGCCCTGCGCATCCGTCACGTACAGATAGCGGAACTGCAGCGCACTCGCGCGAGCGTCCGGCATGTCAATGGAGGCGAGAAGCTCGGGATTGAGCGGATCATCGAGAGAGATGATTTCCACCCCGCGCGGGGTGGTGATGTAGGCATGGCTACCGGCCACCACGATGTGACGGGCACCATCCAGACGACCATCGGGATTCCAGGTCAGCGCCCGTTCGAGGAAATTGTTGCGCGCCTCGCCATCCACCAAGGTATCCACATTGACCAGAATCAGGCCTTCCTCGGCATCCACGAGATAGGCGTAGTGGTACAGCGGATGGAACGCCTGCTCCTCATTGGTGACGCGCATGAGCTCACCCTGATTGCGCTCTGGTGCAATCGGCTGATTGGTGGGTAGGGCAACGCAGGTCGCGTTGCGGCTCTTCACGTGCGTATCGTGCCCCAGCGGTGAGAAGGGTGCGGTGATGATGCGCTGGCTGACTCCTTTGTTGGCATTGGCGGCAATGTCATAAACCCTCAAGCCGCCGCGTCCTTCAGCCACGAACAGGTATTCGCCCCGCATCTGCAGACAGCGCGCCGCATCCGGCGTGCCGTGATGATTGGCAGCTTCCCGGTGAGGCATGTCCATGATCTCCCGGTTGTTCTTCTGGTGTGCCGCATACCAGTCAGGATAGGCGTATTTCTGGAGATAGGAGCCGATCACCGCCTGCGGTTCATCCCATTCGGTGACGCCCACCGCCTCCACGTGCTCCTCCGAGCCGACCCAGGCATAGCGCCCGATGAAATTCACGAAGTTCGTCCCCTGCAGCAGCAGCTGCGCCATGATGGCATTGTTGTCATTTGCGGCCGAGACATGGCAGTCCGAACAGGTCTTGGTTTCGGTCTTGCGCTCCGTGTGCGCGTAGTGCGGAGCAAAGGCCTGACTGGAGAAGCCACTCGCCGAGATCGGGGGCTGCTGGTAATAGATGCGCTCGCGGTTCGCGTTCTGGGACGAAAGCACCAGCGCCGAGCTGGAGCGGAAAGGCGCGATACGGCTGCGCTTCACCGGCCCATGTACACCGAGCTGGAACACATCATCCCGCGCCACCTGCACGTTGTAGGTGGCGTAGTTGCGGGTGGCCTTGCCTTCATAATGATTGCGTTCGGTCTTGCGGTTGGCCTGAATCGGTAGATGACATCCCGCGCAGCTGGTGGTCCAGCTGGTATGACAGGTGTAGCAGGTCATCTTTTCATTGTCATGGGCGAGCGCCGCGGCCCCTTCACCCCATTTCCCCGACCGACCTGCCTCACCGGCGGCCATCAGCTTGGCCCGGGCGGCCTTGCCGTTGTAGTCGGGATGGGCCGGGTTCACCGAATCCTTGACCAGCGAGACTTCCCATTCCTTGTTCGGGTCGAGCGCCGCGCGCTGGTACAGCTTGCCCTCACGCCATTCGAAACGCGGGCGGCCGTCCTGGGTACGCAACAGGGAGAGATCACGGCCACCGGGCTGGGCAGCGGGTCCACTGGTATGCAAGGTGGGGTAGTTGCGGGCCGTGCCATGACAATCCGCGCAGTCGATTTCGATCGCCGCCGCGACCTCGCCATAGATATGCCCGTTGCCGTGCATGTCTTGGGAGAAATGGCAGTCCACGCAGTGCATGCCCTTGTCCAGGTGAATGGAGGCCATGTGCACGGTCTTCTTGAATTTGTCGGGATCTTCATCCGCCACCACGCGGTTTTCCGCATCCAGCAGCTGCCCCTTGCGGTTGCGCTTGTGTACGGCACGGAACACCCAGCCGTGACCGTGATAGTCGGCGAACTGGGTGTGCTTCATTTCGTCATTGCGCAGCCAGAGATCCTTGAGGAAATCGCGGTCACGCCAGTTGCCGCGGATGACTGCTTCTTCCGGGTTGCGCTGGTTGACCTCATGAATCTCCTCATCCGACGGATAGTGCTGCTCAGGAGGGAAAAGACGGGCCGCATCGGGCTCGTAGTCGTATTGCATGTACCCGTAGAACGAATTCACGTAGATGTTCGGCTGGTGCATGTGGCAGACCATGCACTGGGAAGAGGGAATTGCCCGGGTGAAAGCGTGGCGCAAGGGATGGCCCGAACGATCCTTGGGAATCGTTGGATCGCGCGTCTGGCTCTTGCCGGTATTGCCGTAGGCCGCATAGGGGCCACTGTGGCCGGGCTCCCGGTCGTTCGCATAGACCACGTGGCAAGCCGTGCAGCCGGAGGAGCGGTAATCCCCCGGATTGTCATTGGTCCCGAGGAACCACAGATGCGGGTCGTTCAGGCGTGTCTTGGTGAGATTGAGGATCGGAATGGCCACCCGGAGTCCGGTACCCGGGCCCCGGTTGCTCTGCTTGAAATCCGGCCGACCCGGTTCGTCCAGACGCTGCAACTGCCCCGTGTTGTTGGGGATGCCGAGCTCGGGAAAGATACTGTTGATGACGCGTCCGCCACGCTCGAACACCCGGAAGATATCGGCAGGCGGCACCGTCTCCCACGCCGGCAAGGGGTAGAGGCGGTCGAGCACCCCCTTGTTCACCATGAAGGGATCTTCCGGCCTCACGGGATTCAGCACGGCAGACCCCGTGCCATCCTCGGAGTAGAACTCGCCCAGCAGATAGCGTTTGAAGGGCAGGATTCCATTGTTGTAGGCCGCTCCACCCCACAGCATCGCGGAGGTGCTCATGAGGCTGCGTTCCTGGGACTCGATGATCGGCAGGTGGCAGGCGCCGCAGGCTTCGCGCGCAACGCGCAGATCTCCCGGGTTGATGAAGCGCACGAATGCCCCGTGTTCCCGGTTGAGATGGGCGTAGCTGCCCTCGGGGTTTGCCGAATTTTTCCATAGCCCCGGATTGCGTGGCAGCACATGCGCCCGTTCCATGGCTGCGCGATAGTCCGGATTCTTCAGTGATTCCCGACCGCTGCCGTCCTGATGCACGACCGAGGCGTCACCGCCATGACAATCCGTGCAACCAAGCACCACGGCAGGGTTGGCATGCATGGTGTGCTGATCCGTCTCGCGATGGCAGCTCATGCAGCCGGTGGATTTCTCCAGTGCGGCGTCCTGCGACTGGGATTTGGGAGCGGGCGGTGCCATCACGTACTCGCGCTCCACCAGAGCTGCTTCCGAGGCCACGGCAGTGTCTGCCGCAAGGCCCAGCAAGGTCAGCAGTACCAACATCAACTGCAAAGTAAGTTTTGCGCCGCCGCGCCCGGGTTCAGAACGTGAAGAGCGCATTGACGAATGTCGAATAGAGGGTGTTATGGCGCTGGCCGCCATAGAGATCACGCAACCCACGACCGGCGAGCAGGACTGCGCCCGAGGCATTGATGACCATGTTCTGGTTGAAATAGGGCCGCCACTGGATCCCGGCCGAGAGATCGAAGCCTATTTCCTTGTCGCGCAGTTCCTGTGCCCGCAGGAATTCCAGGGTCTCGGTCTCTGCAAAGCGCAGATGATTGACGTTTGCGACCAGCCTCACCTGGGGCGCGAGGTCGAAGTCTCCCCCCACGCCGAGCAGGGACAGGCCCGGGTTGACGAAGTTGGATTGGCCCTGCTCTTTCGTCGAGCGCAGATCGGCCAGCACGCCGTTGCGCCCTGACAAAGCCACAGCCCCACCGCCAACCAGAGGAATGCCCTGCCGCACCCAGTAGCTGGTGTCTGCGCCCGCGAACAATGGATTCTCGAAAATGGCGTCAAAGCCGGTGGCATCTTCATCCAGCGGATCGCTGTCACCACTGGCATAGAGCACACTGCCGCGCACACGTATCCAGCTGAAGTCACGCGATAGCTCGCTGGCATGAAAGAAGGCCTGCACGTCCTGGCTTGCGCCCGCAATCGGGTTGTAGTCATGGGTGCCCAACGCCACATAGGTGGTGGTGGTCAGATTGAGTCGGCCTTCCGGCCACAGCGCGCGCAGATGCCCATCCCCGGAATAGCCGAGATAGGTCACCTGATAGGGCTCGGGATTCTGGGCCGCGGCACCGACTATCGCTGGCCGGACGACGAAATCATTGGTGTCCTGGTACTGGTGATCTTCGTTGTTGCGGTTGTGCGCGACGCTGAGCTCGGAAGTGAAGCCCACCAGCGGGAAGTCCTGTCGGTAGACATTGAACAGGAAGGTATCGTCGTCGCGCAGCGCACGGGTGATGTCGTTCAGGCCGCTGTTGGTGTCCTTCTCGATACGGCGGAACCAGGCGAGGTTGTATTGCCAGTGATTGTTGTCACGGTTACCGAACAGGCGCACACCAAAGGCCAGATCCTGAAACAGGAAGCCGCGGAAATCGTTGGTGAAGGGCTGAATCCCCACCCGGATGCTGTCGAAGTCATAACGCGGCGAGACATCCCGCAGGTGATAGTCGAGAAAGAATTCCTGGATGCCTGCGAAGGAATCATGTCTGGTGCAGTGGTCGCGCTGGCGATAGACCTCCAGCGGCGCCACAGGCTCGAGATCCTGCACCTCTGCCACCGGCGGAGGCGAGGAGAAGAGACCGTCGTCGCCCGGCACGTCGAGACCGAAGCCGGGCTCGGTTGAATCCGGCGAACCATTGAAGACATCTCCCAACTGCTCAAAATCACCACAGGCCAACGGATCTGCCCTGAGCACGCCCGCCTCGCGCACTTCGGCACGGTTGTAATTGAAGACCGGCGCCAGTCGCAGCTCGAGCTCCGGTGGCATGTAGGTGGTGTTGCCCTTGGTGAGCGACAGATTGAGCAGCACCGTGGCGGCCTGCAGATTCTGGGTGGGATCACCAAAGGCGTCGGTGGCGGTGTCGCGGAAAGCGATGGTTGGATTGACCGGAATGGGCACTTCGCGGAATTCAGCCAGACCATCCACCACTGCGCCCACATTGATGAAGATGTCATCGCCCAGCTCGCGCACCGGGATGTCACCTTTCAGCACATTCTGGTGA
>Ga0194123_10001612_pt1 | contig 33098 bp, 59 predicted proteins | sample TA2MahsurfametaG_5_FD_155479 | JGI IMG/M metagenome (GOLD analysis project Ga0194123, IMG submission 155479) | Freshwater microbial communities from Lake Tanganyika, Tanzania - TA2015023 Mahale A surface | ecosystem: Environmental > Aquatic > Freshwater > Lake | place: Tanzania: Lake Tanganyika... | reverse complement strand
ATTCCTTATGATTAAATGCAACAAATGTTGGGAACATTAATTAGATTTTACCCACACAGGAAACCAATAACGACTATTATTCTCAAATGAAATTTCATTCTCTACAATCATAGATAGAGCAGCAACTGCTGTCTTATGATTAATTGATTCTAAATCAATAGAGATTGAATGCCACGCATCTTCATCAATACGTTCTTCTTCAAAATTGTATTGAGTATCATCAGTATATTCAAGATTACTAAAATCAGGACTCTCAGCTTTCAGGAATGACCAAAGAGAACCTTCTTCTGCAAAGAAGATTAGTGAACCAACACCGAGTGGAATATTCAAATAATTGCAGGCAAGGTGTTCCCAACCTCTATGCATATTTATTCTTCCATCCATACCAGCAACTTTGCTATCATTCCAATTAAGAGCAATTGCAGATGCATAACCAGCAATACAACCTACACTTGTGCAATTAAATGATTTTGTTGTTTTATTAAGCAATCCTGATTCTTTGTAAGGTGATGTTCGCATTCTGCTAACATCAATGTAACCATAATCTCTGAACATTTCAGTCCTATCTGCTTTGTCAATAACTCCAAAGAAACTTGTCATATTAAAATGATCAATTCCATTCGCTGAAATATGATCCATAACATTAATCAAATTTTCTCTGTTATAAGAAGCAAAGTCTAGACTATCCAAATACTTTTCATTTCTGTCAAGGACTTTAGTAGCCGCAATATAAACAGGGTTTGATTTAGATTCTTCTCTTTGGTCATATGTGTCGCAAGGATGTTTTGAAAGCAATTGCAAAGCCATTATAAGTTCATTAATTGTTGGCTTTGTATCTGTTGACTGTTTTACATTATTTCTCATTTGATTTCTCCTTAATAATTAGGTTTGTATGTGAATATATTCTGTTGCTTATTTCATTTAGATATCTATCGACTTCATCAAAGTCACCCATAGGCAATCTAATACCTTGCTCTCTTAATTCATAAAAGATTTCTTGGATGAATCTAATTTTTTCTCCACAGTCCATACTTTGCCTTACTGATTTATAGTAATCAACTAACTCTTGATTTTCATTCATATGTCACCTCTATGCTTTGATCTTTTTCCCACGGAAATGTTGTTACAATGTACACTAATCTATTGATAAAATACCTGCCATTTAATATAATGTCATTGTCAAGCATTGTCCAAACATTTAGCGGATTCATAGACTTTATGAGCTCATATTCTTCTCCAAATGTTTCATAAAACTTGACCATACCATTTTCACAATATGGCTGATACTTATCAAACCAAACGTCATAATCTATTTCAATAACTTCACTCATAATTGGACATCTTGGCTTCTAGTTCTGTCACTCTTTTATTCAAGGCAGTAATAATCTCTGTTACTGTCTCTAACGATTTCATTATCAACTCGTGATTCTCATTACCAAGCTCTTCCATATCCATAAGCTTACCCATAAGAATATCTTGTGTATCTCTACTTGTCATTTTATTACTCACAATCGTGTCCGTAACTTGCTTCTTCTGCTGTTAGTTTTTTACCACACTCTATGCATTTTTTTACATAGATTACATTGTCTTTGTCGACAAGTAGTTTTACCTTGTCGACAAAGACAATCCTTTCTTGATTAGTCTCGTCTTGCATATTTTCTTAATCCTAAATACAATAGGCCAAGAATTATAGAGCAGACGAAGTAATATTTACTCTCCGCCATTTGGAATCAATTCCTTCTTTTGTTTGTTGATTCTTACTGCATCTGTAATGTCCAAGAAATTCATAGCACTTACATCAGCAGTTTGTTGATTTTCAGCGTCAAGCATATTTACTTCATCGATTACTTTCTTATCAAGACAACTGTTGAAATCATCTGAATTTTCTTTAATCACATCACTAATTTTATTAACAATGCAGTTATTGTGATGTGGAATTTTAAATGAAATACCAAGGCTTTCAAAATCAACAAAATGATTTGTTTCGGCACTTGAATTCCAACTAGTGTACTCATTTGCATAGAGTTCATCGTGGTCAATATTACTGCCATATTTATCTTTAGCTAGATGATTTGGGCAAAATTTTCCACTAAAGTCAAATAGATATGACATATTTTGGAAACACGCTTTCCAATCTTCTGGCTCACAATGGTCGTGAATCCTTTGAAAGATGCTAAGCATAACCCAAGACTCTTTGGTAAATTCCCAATTTTCATTTGACAAAATTACCACTTCCAATGGTTCAGTTGTATTGATGCCAGTGTTTTCAATTTCAGTACCCATTTCACTTTGATATTGATTGAAAATTTCTGGATGCATAACAAAGCCGACAGCACATCTTATATTTGTATCTGATCTTAGATCATAGCCAAAATATTGACAAGAATCGCCATCTTCAATGATGTCATTATCTTCATCATACCATTGCTCTTGGGATTTAACTCCTTGTTTAAGCATTGCTTGAGTAATGTAGTTGAAGATATCTCTGTCTGATACCTTGTCTGCTTCTAGTATTCTACTCTTGAACATTATTTTCTCCTGTTTTTGTGTAGTTTATTGTTTGATATTGCATTCTTACTTTATGGATGAATATATACACCACCCACATCTGGTACTTTACCATATAGTACACCCGGTCCATTGCCTTCATCATCAGCAGATGGATAGATAATTGTACCATTTGATAAAACAATTACAGTTGTAGACAAAGGATTAGAAAATTCCCAACCCTCTTCTATCAATTCTTCTTTTGTCATATTGCGTATTGCAGCAATTTTTTGACCAATGATTGGTTCACGCATTTTCAACCAACTTATTTTCTATTGTATGATTTGCATAGCGTGGGGTAAAGTCATTCCTGTAATCAATTAGAATTTCACCATTTGCAATTCTACGCAAAACATCTGTTGCTGCTTTGTATGAAATTGTTGACAATTCAACTGATTCGCATTTCCAATCACTTTGGCTTTCACAGTTATAACAATCCAATTCTGATCCGTCTTCCCATTCAATACTGCCATAGTTTTCAGGTTCAAAGAATTTTACAAAACCCCAAACACAACCCGGACCACCATAGAATATTGTTTCACCAACTTCAAATGGAATGTTTAGATAAGCACAAGCAATTCCTTCAAATGCATCTAGATAATTTCTTGAGTCTTCTGTAATCCAATCTGGTTGTATCCATTTTACTGCTTCTGCCATAGCAAATCCAGCAATACAGCCTACGCTATCGCAATTGAATGAATTAGTTAAACTATCAAGAGCACCTCCACCAACAGCACATTCTTCATAATGCATAACTAGTTGATTAATTGGCGTTTCTGGAGTATTATTGTAATTTCTATCAAGTGCTGCAGAAATTTTACCCCAAAATGTTGTCATATTGAAGTTAGTTATTCCATTCAATTCAATAGAGCTGATAACTTTGTCAAAAGCACCTTGATTGTACATTGGTTGCTTTACATTGTACAAAGATGCTCTTAATTCGGTTGTCATTTCTCCAAATGACTCATTGATTTTACTTGTGCGTACACTTTCATTTCTACCATAAAACGCTCCATATCCTGCAATTATTTTCTCTAGTGTTAGTTCTGAACTAACATCGTTATCTTCTTCTCTCATATTATTCTCCTTGTTTTGTTTTGTTATTTTTATACTGTAACCAGGATTCATTATATCTATTACCAAATTGACTTACCCAAGCAAAATCTTGATCTAATTTTTGCTCAAGGCCGAAGCCAATAAGTTTTGAAAGAAAGTCGTAATATTCTTGCGAATCAACTTTCAATGTAACACGATTTCCATTCTCTGGATTTTTGATATGGATAATTGTGTCATCTTGTACAGGCGTAATCAAAGAATATTTTGAGTTGATGTATCCCTGAATTTTTAATTGAAATTCAGACTTGGCATCTTTCTTTTGCTCAGCCTTTTTCTGTTGCTTTAGCGGCATCTAATTTACCTTCTTTCCATAGTTGTATTCTTGATTGAACTGCTTGTAACCAAATCTGCATTTCATAAACAATTTCATCAAATGACATATGAAAAGGATAACGAGTAGCCATAGTAATGTGCGGCTCAATATTTCTTGGAAGGTTCTCCCAATGCGCTGTTAAATTTGTTGCCGATTTTACGAACTCAATCATAGCATTTTCAAACCCTGCTATCGCATACCCTTCTTTGCGCAAATCCTCAATCAAACTCGTTAGATTCTCCATTGTTTTAGAGATAGAATCTTCTTTATGGGGATTAATTTTTACCACTTCGTTATAAGCTTTTGCATCAATATACATTAGTTTAGCTCCTTGTCTGCTTTTTCATTTGCCCATTTAAAAGCATCGTGACCAGATTTTTCACCAAAAAATGATTGATGCCATAGTTCACCATCTGCTTCATCTGATACTTCAGCATAGGCGAACATAGAATTGAGTGTGCTTTGATTTCTTTTGTCAAAGGCTGACGACTCCCATATTTTTACAGTCAAAACTTTCTCATCAGTAATTGGAAAACTAGGACTTGATCTTTGATAATTCCAAACAAGATACCAGTCATTTACCAATTCTAATGAATAATGTGGTTCAATATTAAAGTGTCGCATATTCTTCCTGTTCGTCTAATTTCCTTCTATGATTTACAAAGTGATCATTTTCGTCAAATTGAAGAAGATTAAATTCTTCTTCCCAAAAGTAAGGGTCACGCGCATCGTGAATCATTTGAAGTTTGTTTAACAAATCTTCGTTAAGATTCCAATACGGAACAGACTTCTTAACAACTGCTTGAACGGATTCGTCATAAATTGCATTATTTTCAATAAGAGGATTATAATGAACAGGATCAATTAAATGACCAACAGCACACTTCAATCCTGTATCTGATTTATACATACAAGCACCATCTTCATTATCAGATTTAGACATTTGAGCAAGAAGTCTTTCCTTGACCCAAAGCCACACCTGTTTATCGGTGCTAAGTTGCGTTAGAAAATTTTGGCTAAATGATGTCATATATTCTCCTTATTGTTGCATATTAGATTGATTCATATAGTAATGATATGTAAACCAACCGTATTTTTCTTCTCTACGATTGAATTCGTATTTCCAAGAGTATGGCTCATAACTATCGTGTATCTCTTGAACATTCTCTATAAGTTTTATATTGAATATCCAATTTGGAAGAGATTTAGAAATAGCTTCTATAATTCTTTTACCTCTTGTTCCCGTCTGTTCATTTGGCAATCCACCTTCAAATGTTTCATCATAGAATTCATCTAAGATAAGACAACCAATAGCACATTTTGTACCATCTTCTCCACGATAAGCACAACCGTCATTTCTATTTTCCGATTTCTTATTTTGATTAATTAAAAAATCTCTTACATATTTGTAGACTTGTTCATCCGTTTTAAGATTTGCAAGTTCGTCTTTTACTGATGTCATTTTCTATCTCCTTTGTTTGTAATTGATACTGCAATCATTGATGCTAATAGAAACCCAATTATAAATGCAAGTATTGTCTCCATTATTTATCTCCTTGTAGGTTCCAAATAATTTCTTTCAACTCCATATTTTCCCATTTCAATTCTTGATTCTTTCTGAATTCTTTTTCCATTCTTGCTATCTCTTCCTTAATAGGAAGGCCGACTTCTTCTAGAACGTGAATAATCATATCTAAACAATCGCCATCTGAATATATTTCACCCGGCATAGATATAATTTCCATTATTTCTAGTAGAGCCATTGATTCGCTTTTTGTCATAGTATTCCTTTCTTGATTAGTACTATTGGCTAGGGATAAGCAGAAATCGTTTGCTTAACCACAACGGTTAAAGGTAGCTTAACATTATTACACCGTCGCTTCCTAAGGGGATAGGATTACCTGAATTAGAACAACCAAAATTCAGGGGACTTAATGTATAATAATGCACAATTTCCTTAAGGCTGAAAGGGATGCCGTAGCCTATCCCTAACCAATAATACTAATAAAAGTTATACGGAAATGAATGTCTCGCATTCACTTATTCCGCATAGCTCTTATTATTGAAATACAAGAACGAGTTTTGTGTTAATCCGACACAAAACCCTTTTCAGCAGCTAGAGAACTTCTGTTTGCAAAAGTGTACTCAACTACACTTTTATATAATATGCAAAAACGAGTTTTTGGGATTAAACAAAAACTCTTTTCAGCCGTTAGAGAGCGTCTGCTTGTATTTCAAACCTTATTCATCATCTAATACTTTTTCGTATACCACACGTCCAGTCTTTGTTGTCATTTTTTTACCATTAAATATCTGCTTCCAATATGTATCATCTTCTCCAACCCAAGTAATAAACGATCCCGTTTTTACAAATGGAGCAATTGCTTGGAGAAAATATTCTTCATCACCAATTTTGCTATCATAAGCAAGACCAATAATATTGCCTTTATTATCATAATCAGTTTCAAAGCCAAGCGCATCTAATATATCTTTTAGATTTTTGCAAGTTTCTGGATAATTAGGCTCCATCCAACTAAACCATTTCATTGGATGATAACTCATACCTTTTGGTCGAGGATCACCGTATTTCATTTGTTTACCATTTGACAGGGTAAAACTTCCACCACCACCTGACTTTAAATCATCTCTATCATTTAGAGCAACACACGCTTCATATGCTTTTTTAAAGTCTTTCTTTGCAATTTTAAAGTTGTGCTCGTCAATTCGGACATAATATCCCATACATTATCTACTTTCTGTGAGTTGATTATTATTACATTGACCAATGTTTAGCCCCACCATTATCGTAAAGGTATTTTGCAACCTTTAGATTACAGTCGGGCTTAAATAATCCATCAAGGTTTGTGCCACAAATATCTTTAGTGACTTTTTGCCAAGTTGAATTAATCTGTAATAAACCGCGATCTTGAGATTTATTACGATTTAATGTTTTGTTGTGAGCGTTAGGATTACAACGACTTTCTCTCCACATAATATAGGAAAACAATTTTACAGGGAAACCCCTGTCTCTTAGTTCATTTTCCCACTCAGGACATCTTTTCGTTAAATCGTTGGGAATCTTTTTGCTAATTTCTGGCGATACACTAGGCTCTTGTATTGGCTGAATCTTGTCAGATTCTTTGACCTCAACAACAACTTGTTGTACAACATATTCAGTAACCACTTTTGGCTTTAATGATTCATAATGGTCTTTTGTAATTGTATGACTAATTACTGAACCAGCTAAAGCACCGTATATTAAACCAATAGTGCCAAGTATTGGTGATGATTTTATCTTCATTTTTCCTCCAAAGGTTTTAGGGTTTGCGTTGTAACGCATTAGCATTAGCATTTAGAAAAAATCGAAAGCAAATCAACAACTTTACTTTCGCTTTCTTAGTTTATATATGTGATAATCACCTTCCTTTACTCATCTTCTTCCATTAATTTAGTTATCTCTTCACCAAATTTATCTGCGAGATTTGGGTGAAGAATTGGAATATTTGCCATTCTAAGACGAATGTTTGTATTGTAGTCTTCCAAATACTCTGACCAAGCTTCATTGATAGTAATACCTTTCTCTGATGCAAGTTTGTCTACTAAGGTCGTAATGTGTAGCAAACAGCCAAACAATAGACCCGGCATACCACTAGGATTATTTGCAATGTCTTCACCAATGCTATGGCAGACTGAACTAATAACCTTTGTGTTTGACGTAAACCAACCAGAAACTAATTGAGCAATGAAATCTGTATACAGATTATCATTTGTGCTAAGTTGTTCTTCATCTGGTTCCCAATTAAAATCTTCACTCATAATAAAATCCTATCAGTTGATGTTCTTTGTTTAATATTGCTCGTGTATATTCAACACGATTGTTATCTAACCATTCTACCAAATCAAATCTGTTTTGTCTAATTAAAACATTTCTGACTTGTTTGTAATCATATATCTCCATCTCCTTTCTTTCCATCTCCAATATCACCTCTAATAATTCCTTTTTCAAACTCTTCAACAGTCATTCCTTTCTGTACAATGTCATTAAAGTATCCTACATTTTTTGTTAATTCTCTATAGTGAGAAGAATTTGGATTGTAGAAGTATTCTTTAAGATGACCAATTTTGTTTTGGCCGGTTGAATATTCAAACACTCTTGCGTTCCAATTATCTGGTTTAAAACCAAACTCATTCTCACACATTTGCTTTGCTCTACTAACTGCTTCTTGTACAGAACTAATAGAATCTACTTTAATTGGTAGTCTAAATTCTACAATATAGTATTGATCAAACTTAGGCATATCAAACTAAAATGTATGCGACTACTGCTATCAAAGCAATAGGTAGAATGATTATTGCTAATGGAATAATTAGTGCTGCGCCAACGGAAAGTAAAAACAATCCCCAACAGCACCACATAAAAAATGTAAATTTGGACATTTATCCTACTCTCTTAATTTGTGAATCTTCTGGGACATTAATGATAAAATACTCACCTGATTCATCAACAGAACACACGCCTGATTTTGAATCAATGATGTAGTTTGAATCCAACCTAAATAGCAACTTGCCAATACGAACTAAATGCCAGCCGAAATCTGGTAGGTATTCAATGACATAATCTAGTGTTCCGTACAAAGGCAAATCTATTGTTTTAATTTTAATTTGGGCTTTATGGATATGAATAGGAGTCTCCTTGTAAAGTTGTAACATAAGACTACTCAATCTTTTGTCTGCCAAATTACGGAATTCACGGAACATACTATCAGTAACACCACTTGAATAGTGGTCATATTCGTGAATTATTGTTCCCAATATGTCTTTGATTGTGCCATCTTCTGCTAATTCAGAAGAAATCAAAATCTTTCTTTCTTCTTGCTTACTCATATTGATGGTAATGCCAAGAACATTTAGATCTTCTTTTGCCTTGAACACTGCGAGTGGTTCAATCATTTCATTGAGGCCAGGCTCAAAGAATGATGCAATTTTCATTGCTTCTTGAAGTTTTGGATAGTTGCTGATATCTTCAACAATTTCATATTTACTCTGTTCAGAAACACAATCTTCACCCTTTTCAATACTGCAAGATTGTGACAAAAAGATATAAGCTGAATTTGTCGTACAAACAATTGGCATTTTTCCAGATGTTTTTACTAGAGACAAAAATCCACTAATTAGTGATTGCTGTGGTGAAACAACTACGGCATTTTTGCCAAACTTTTCATAGAAACAATCTTGCCATAGATTACTAGCAACAGCGTATGACCAATGAATATCGCTAATCTCTGTAAATTCAATTGGGTTATGATATACAATTTGATCTAGCAAATAATCACTAATCAGGTCTTTGTCATTACATCTAGCAATTGCTTTTGAAACCTTAACACGCTCAGTAGAAAGATATTTCAAAGAGCGTTCTTCATTCAATTCTGCATTTTCAATGTCGTAATCAAACAAACTATCTCTAGAAGTATCTAATAGGCAATTAACCAATACTGTTTTGTGATAAATTCTTTCAGAAGCGTCATACTTTTTAAGGAATGAAACTCCTGTGTAATCACAATGATAGATAACTTCTCTATTTTCACAGAAATACATATCGTGATTATCGTAGATATTTAGCATATTTGGCGTTGCTGTAATATACACAGCAAATTCGTCAGGAATTTGTTCAATATCTCCAACAATTTCTCTGTACCATTCGCCATTATCTTTAGCGTTGGAAATAACTTCTCGATAAATCTGCCATTCATTATCCCAACTCAAAGTGCCAGCGTCAACAGTAAAAGAAGAATCTTTTGTATATGTACCATAATTGTACACAATACAATCAATTCCACTTTCTTCTTTTGCTGTGTATCTAAGTTGATAATTGCCTTTGTCGTCAAAGCCAACGAATACAAAATCAATCCCCATTCTTAATGCTGCGATTGGGGCATACTTGATACCTGAACCAAATTGACCAATTGTTTCTGGGTCTAGTCTTTTGGTTGAAAGACCAAGTTTTTCTAGATGTAATCTATTGACTCCGGTTGATTTATTAGCTACCTTAATGTATTTCATCATTGCCTTTCTATTGGTTTAATTGTTTTGTTGAATTCGTGAATAATTTTGGCTTTAGTAACTTCGAACAATTCTAAGCCATTAATAAACTGTTTGAATTGCTCAACCGTAATTGTTGGCTCATTCAATTTATCAGCAGTTTCTTGCATATAGCCTTGCTTATTCTTGAGATATTGTTCTTTCTCTTCCTTGAGACGAACTTCAATTCTCTCATCAATAAACTGGGTCAATAGGTTGGTAATTGTTTCACTATAAACACTTACAGCACCTTGTTCTGCTCTCAAATGTTTAGCAATGTCATAACGAATTGTATCAATGATTACCCTAGCCGCTTGTTTAGCAGTATCGCAACCACTACCAGCAACGAATTGGCGAAGTTGTGAACTTACCCAATCATCAACTTGGCTATCAATATCAATATCATCTCTAACGTCACTAGCAATTTGACTAATATCAATATTGCGCTCAATGACTGTTTCAATATTGGTTTCTAGTGTATCAACAATTTCGTAAGCATTGCTTGAAATGTAGTCATTAATCCAATCATCAGCTTTCTCTTCAAAAGTTGTTTCAGCCGCTGTGCCAGCAATTTCATCAACTTTTTCTCGAAAGTCATCTGAGCTTACAACAAAATTTGTAAGCGTTCCAGATTGTTTAAGTCCTTCAATTACTTGATCTAGCGAAAGATTGATTTTGATTTCAACCTGATTACTTTGTACTTCTGGTGTCATTTTTGTCTCCTGTTTGCTTGGGTTTACTGTATTTCCTGCTGTTTCTGTTCTTTCTAGATATTCCATATTTTCTCCTTAGTGGTATATTTCACCGATAGATTCACAATACATCTGACAAAACTCCATCATTGGGTCGTCATCTTGTATTTCCATTTGAGCACCGTCAAACCAATCTTGAAAATGATAAACTGCTCTATTGATAAATCCATCTTCATCAAGATAAACTTCAATAAAATCAGCAGGGCCACCCGTACTCAATTCAATTTTGACAACTGTTTGTTTAGAATGACCCAATGGGAACTCATATAAACTTGATTCATTGTACTCACAATTTTTGTAGTACTCTTCAACAAATTGATCAACCGCTTCTTCAGCAGGTTCTTCATTGTATGTCTTTGTGTATTCTTCAATAAAACGATCACGCTCATCAGTAATTTGATCTTCAAGTTGACCATTTGCAGCCATAATCATTTTATTGATTGACTCATTCCTGGATTTATACTCTCCAGCAATTCTGTCCTTACATTTTACTCTGTCTGTCATATATTTTCTCCTATATTCCGTTGATTAAATCTCGTTCGGCTATTTCTCTACCCTTAATATATTCTTCAATGATGTTTATATTAAGAGTATCTAAGTAATAGTCGTTCAGTTCAGCAGAAGGTGGATTATCTACCTTATTCATTCTGTCGTGATATCCACGCGCAAAATAATATTTTCTACTGAACGGAACGCTATGTACTTTCTTTGATACCATTTAGGCTTTTGCCCAAACTTGTTGTGGCAACAGATTCATTGGGAAATCCGGAAGACGATTGTTCTTCAATTTCACATTGTATCTACTGACAATTAGGAATGGCAAAGATGTAAATGTAACTGTTTGACCACTGCTCATCATAGCCTGAGCCTGAGCAATAACCAATGAAGGATTACCAATCTTAGCCAATACTTCACTCATACGCTTTTGATCAACCTTTTTGCCATAGCGATGATAAATGCAACCTAGAGCCGAAATCATTTGGTCACGGTACATTTCAGTATTATCTGGATATGCAGCTTTGAGCGTTTCCAAAGTCTTGGTCAAAATTGAAGCACCAGCATTTGTGTAAACCCTACGGACAGTAGCAACACATCTAATTTTGTTAATACCGGGGCCTTCTTCAAATGAAGCACCAACTTTTGCCACAACATTTGAAATACCGACAGCAATTGGGTCTCCAGATACAATGCCTGCCTTAAAGATTTGCGAAGGCGTTGGCTTTGTGTGTTCTTTGTTGGTAAGTGCAAAGATTTGCGCTTCATCTTTGATTGTCAAACCAAAATACACAAGCGCATTTACACTCACATCTTTCATACCCATTTGAACCAAAGAATGATAGCGATGGCTACCGTCAATGATTGCCAATGTGTTATCATCACGCATTGAGCAAGTGATAACGCCAAGCAAATCAGGATTGAAATTCTTTACAATCCTATTGATCTTTGCTTTTAGTGGCTTTCGTTGATATGTGTAATCAACGAACATTTCATTGACTTTGACCAATGACGACATCTTTGAGATATGTCCTGTGTCAAAGTTTGCGCCAAGAGATTCGTGTTTTGTAGCAATTGCTACATTTACGGCTTTCTTGACTTCTTTTTGTGTTACAGTTTCAGCAGTGTTTTGTTTTAGCACGGCTTTCTCCTTTATCTTGGTTTGTGTTGTATTCTTTTTCCTTGGCATATTTGCCTCCTATTGTTTTGACATTTCTGTTACATTACTACTTACAACTACTAAACTACCAAACAATGTGTCATTCATTTCTCTTGCCATCATCATATCGGCAATAGAAAGAGCTTCATCATATGTTTTAGCATAGATTTCGGTCTCCTTAGTTACTTTGAGACAATACTTCGTTTCCATATCTAATCACCAATTCCTTGGCTTCCTCCTTTGTTAAGTTAATAATGGATCTTGTAATTTTATTTCTTTCACGTGGTGTAAATCCACCCCAAACGCCAAACTTTTCCTGATTGATTACAGCAAAAGCTAAGCATTCGTGCGCAACAACACATTGATGACACATACTTTTTGCTAGTTTAATTGTATGTCTATCATCAGAGTAGAAGTCAATTTGAGTAGAAGATTGTAAGCAATAAGCTTTGCTTCTCCAATTTTCACCCATATTTACTTCATTCATTTGAAAACTATCACTCATAATCATCTCCAAAGTCTGACTCGTAAAACGGTAATATTTTGGATTCTTTCTCAAATTGAGGCAATATTTCTTCATCTGTTACCCTGAAGTATTCTTCTCTTGTATCTTCATCTGTGCCAGATAAAATTGATTGAATGTGATACAAAATTGCAATAACCACACCGTATAGTCTGTCTTCATCTACTGTATCTTCATCACTGTGATACAAATTAATAATATTCATCATAGCCACCATACGGCTATTAGCGTCACCGTAATCAGTGTCTCTAAGAAATACTGTAACTTGTTTCAACAATTCGTGATAATCAGAAGCATCAACTATACCGTCAGGTACTGCGTCAGGTTCATTTTTGTTAATATTGCTGAAGTCATAGGGATTGAACATTTTGCTCTTTTCTGTAAGTTAGTACCAAATGGATGAACCTTCACAATGCTCAGCGGCAAATTTTAACCACCAAGTTGCGTATAGCCAATCATTAATCATCTGTTTTTCATCACCCCCATCTTCTTTTTGAGAATGCTGTTTTGCCCTATAAGCAAAGGCTTCAGTATTTTCTGACATATAATTATGCATATCTAGACAATAATCAATACTCATACCTTCGCTTCCATCATTAAATCCTTCACCATAAAATGAATATTTTGTATCATCATAATATCCATCAAAGTCTCCGTATTCTAATAATCTAAGCAAAGCATTGCCATACTTTCCTCTATACCAACAACCAGTTCCAAGCATTCCATAAGTTGGACGTGCTTCTTTTAGCAAAACTTCTTTGTTATATTCATTTTGCCAAGGACAATTGCCATTTGATTGAGTTGTATCGCAGTCAATTCGCCCATCTTCTAACTTAGAAGCAATTCCTTGTTTTACACAAGGATATTCGTGTGGAATATTATCTAGTCCCATTTTTTTACCATACGCTTTCTATATCGTCTGGAACATATGAAGTTGTTTCTTTGTGTTCAGTTGTACCATTTCTTACAAACAAAGTACCTGCAAAACCCATTCCAGGTTCTTCATATGTAAGAAAGAATGATAGATTATTTAATTCTTGAAAAATTTCTTCAAGACAATCATCACCCGGAGACCAAGCAGTTTGATAATACATTTTAATGTCGTAGAGATTTTGTTCATCTGTTTTTATTGGCTTATCTTCAATCCATTGAACATCACAAAAACCCCACTTAGTTCCCCAATTATTGTTTGCCCAATCATACCAATCTTCAGCACCATACTTTTCAAGTAATTGCTTTTTCAACTTGGCATCATCATTGGGAGATGTAGTTTTTTTTAATTCTTTTGGCATTGGTCTAAATGTTCTAAAGATACAAATGTCTTTGTCATTTTCTTTAGTATCTTCAAGTTTTTTCTTAAAAGCTTGAAGATCTTTTTTACTGCCTCGTATTGTTAATGTATTTTCACACCAGTTCGGCATTTTTTGTTCTCCTTTTTTTATCTTTTCTTGATTTATCTACTCTTCTTGCTTTTTCCATTATTTGATAAAACTTTTTTGTTCTTCTGATCTTATCAACAACAAAATGAGCATTGATGTATTTATTGAATGCAGTGCCTATTTCACGATCAGATGAGTTCATAAAAACCTGAGCAAAGGGTTTCTTTACACCTTTGAATTCATAAACCAATCCTGACTTGAAATAAACAGTCATCTTACCACTATCGTTAGTCTCAAAATACTCGTATTTTGCTTTTTCAATAATGATAGAATCATATGTCTTTTCTACTTCACTACTGTATTTTTTTGTATGTGCCATTAATTGAATAACCTTTCTTGATTTTTATTCCAATATGAAATGCTTTCTAAATCAAAAGGTGGTCTTGGAACCTTATTCTTATCGGCCCAATCAAACCATTCTTGATGATATTCAGCATTCCACAACCTTAATTCATAAGCTGCCATAAGTAATTGATTATCATCAGGATATTCAGTTTCGGCATCCCAATAACCACCATTTGTTTCCATTTGACAGATAATATCAGCAGCCCAATTTGTGTCTGTTTGATTGATCATTTTGACAACATCTACATAAGGTAAATCCTCAATTCTTCTTAGATGTTGTTTGTCAAAATAGTCACTCTCATCAGCAATCAAATAGTCTGCCAAATCGTCAAGCCATTTCATAGCTTTTCGGAAGGCATCAGTTATATTTTTATCTTCAACTACACCTTTACGGTGAAGTATACGACAAACTAATCTTGTTACATTTCCAACAGCCCAATGATTGTAATATTCAATTCTAAAGTCATCTGGAAATTCTCCCATTAGTTCTTTAGAGATATAGTCAAAGTTGCTGATATCTAAAATACTTGAATCACGGTTTTTGTCTATTCCACAATAACCCCAAGTTTCAAACATATCATCAGGCCCCCAATAACCAAAGTCAGAAGGTTTTTGTAAGCCATCAGAAGCACATTTAATTAGATTCTCTGAATAAGAAAATATCATACTAAATAGCCCAATTCTTTTCTTGCTTCTGTATCCCAATACAAAGGTAATTCTCTCTCTACTTTGTAGATAATATTTTCTTCTTCATTTTCAGGAATATAGTTAATCACAACTTCACCATAAGTTCCAAAGTCGTGTGGAAACCATTTTATTGAAAATGACAAAGTTTTGCTAGTAACCACTTCTGGAAATTGCCTTTTTAGTTGATTCATATAGGCTTTCATTTCCTTTGGTGCTTGCAAAGCAAATTCTGGAGTTCCAACCTGAACACATTCTTCGTGTGTTGGCGTTGGTCCTAACTCAAGATATTCCATAATTACCAACCAATATCGGTTAGCATTGATTCAAACGCATCTTGAAGCGCACCTTGACCTTCACCTGAAGAGTAAATCAAATCTTGAGTGTCATCAAAGCTCATAACTGATGCTGTTTGTTCAGCAGTATAGCCAACCATTACTATTCTAACTCTTCTTCTTTCAGGGTGAACAGATGGTGGCAATTTGTCACTTTCATCATTATTATTAGGAGCAGCCCAACCAGCAGTCAAAACTGCAACCAAATCATAACCCTCAAACTTTTCTGAGTGAGAACTAGCACCTTCAAGCATTTCGTAAATATCACCGTATTCTATAATTTTTTCACAAACAAGTGTTTCTTCAATCATCTTGACCCCAACAAGTTGGGTTTTCTTGTCTGTTCTCATCTCATTATCATTCCAAAAATATCTTTGGAAACGACTTCTAATTTTTTACTCTCTAGTTTGTTTGTCATATTTTTTCCTTTGTTTTTCCCTATCATTATTGATAGGAGATCTTTTGCGCTGCCGATAGGATTTGAACCTATAACCTACAGATTAGAAGTCTGTTGCTCTATCCAATTGAGCTACGGCAGCCTAATAATTACTTATCGCCCCACATTTCTTTTTGCCATAAAGCAAAGTCTGGATTCATTTCTAAATCCAATTCCCAATCGTATGGTTCAATTACTTCGTGAACTGCTAACACTTCTTTTGTTGCTGCATATTGCCAATTTTGCCAGTGTTTCTTGCTCATTTCTTTTCCCTTCCATTTGATTTTTTCTGTTTGGTTGTTATTGGTATTACGTGCTATTCTTTTTACATATTTTTCGTACTCTTCTGGTATCATTTCCAATATCCTTCAAAACCTTTTAGTGCATTATTGTTGATTTTATTGACCATTCTCATTTGCAAAATGTGATCAATAACTTTAGAATGACAGTGTAGATTACACATTTCACTATATCCACCATTTTGTAGGCCGTAATCAATTGCTGATTTTATATCGTATGAATAATTGCTTTTGATATCAATTTTTTCATTTGTCATTGTATCAATAAGCGATATTTGATAGTTCTGGATATAATTATCTGGAGCGTTTGCCTGAAAATCATTCTTGCTATATTTTTGATACACCCTGTAATAAGTAATAATTACACCCTTGTATTGATATTTCCTGATGTTTTCTTTTTTGTTAAACATTAGCACTCTTCCCTTAGATTTTCTTCTTTTACAAATTCTTCCATTGTCCAACTCCATTTACAGCATTTAGTGCCATCTTCATTTATTGTCGGATGCCCACCTTTTTGTGTAAGCCGGGGGTCAATTATTTCCATTACCTTAACTGAACAGGTATGGCAAAGCAAAACTTCAAGTGGTTCTTGTTCATCAACAGTATCAAAAAATTCAGCGTAACCACCATAAATTTTGAAATACATACCGCTATCAACTTGTTTCAGGGTAAAACCATTCCAATCATTGTTTTTTCCCCAAAACACTGGTTTTACTGCTTCACCACAAGATGAGCATTTGTACCAACCATTTTGATTGTTTATTTCTAGTGTCATTTTATTGCTCCAAATCAGCTCGGACATTTAGTGTTTTTAGTTCTGACCTTTTAACCCAAAAGTAATTTGACTTATGAAGTAAAGCCGGAACATAAATTTTGCGAAATTCAAGTTCAGATTTATTAATCCCTTGTTTATAGCAAGCATCAGCCATACAATAATCATAACCGGCTTCGCTTCGCTCATCTGAATATTCAGCTTCACAATAAACACATTTAGCCATTGAATTTACCATCTTTCTTTGCTTCCCAAAGTTTAGCAATAATCACTGCTTTATCTGAATCTGTCATACCACGAATTTTTTCAGCAATAGCATAACATTCATTTGCTTCTTTTACATTTCCAATTGCGTAATACTGATTACCAAGATTTTCCCATTCTTTCCATTCTTGCTGTATTTCACTCATTGTTGTTCTCCTTTGAGATTAGAAATTTACAAATACGAATAATTTTGTCAAGGTTTTTGTGACCCGGATTATTTATGTCTGCGTTTCGCAATAGCCAATTCGGATCTTTTTGTCGAGCCAATGGAATATCCATTGATCGCGTCAAATTCTCAAGTTCATTTAGAAGTTGTTTCTTTACATTTTCTGAAAACTCACCCAAGACTTTTCCTCCTTATTTCATCACCTTCATACACAACAAAAAGCAAATCGTTGTCATAAAGATATTGGCAAAGTTCATTTGCTTCTTTTGTCGGAATCATACGGAATTCCTTGATGTCATCAAGAACCGTAAGTTTGTCTTTTCGCGTATTCCTTGCGACTTTCATTCGCACAAGCGAAGCATAAAAGTCCCAATCAACTTTTGTCCAACCATCACGGTGATGTGGATAATTAGTCAAATAAGTACCACCATCAAAGTAAAGCTTTACTTTTGGCTTTTTCGTTCGGCCGACAAAAACCAAATCTTCTTCATTGACGATAGTAATGTCGTCAGATGAAGATACATCATTTTGCATAATGCTATCCCTTACTTGTTGGTCGGTTTTTTGTTGTTCTTGTTCGTTTTCCATTGTTGTTTTACCTTTCTATTGGATTGGTGAATATTGAAGTATATCTTTTGTAATTCCGGCAATTTGATACATACTTGATTTGTATGGCCAATGAATATGCTCACTATTGATTGACGAGAAATCATTCTCATAATTCTCATCCCATAGCGATTGGAATACACTAATCATAAACAATTTATCTTGAATAGATAAATTCATAGTGGTTGCTTTGTCAATCAATTTCTTTTTGACATTTTCTCCACTTGACCAAACACGAAAATCATCTGAAAAATAATAAGTGTGGTCAAACTTGAATATTTCTATTGCTAGTTCTCCAACTTTACTGACGTTGTTATTCATCTTATTTCCTTTCTCCAATGTCGCGTATGCGAATTTTTGTGTTTTCATTAGACGCAACGTGAGATGAAATGTTGATTGTTTCATCACCAATTTGCGCGTTATTACTGATACCTGTACCCATACCCATAACCGTAGAGCGATGAATACGCTTACCTGAAAATACACGCTTTGCGTATTTGTGACCATCAGGATAAGCCACAATAATAAATTTACCGTCATCTTTGCGACGTAGGTAAATCTTTTGTGAAGCCAATAACTCAGACAAAAACTTGAGCGAAACTGCTTTGTTTTTGCCACTCTCAGTCAAAGATGAAAGGACAGCGAAAACATTTGTTTTACCGTCAGTCTCAACGGCAACAAATTTTATCACCTTGCCCCAATCTTTTTTGTTGTCTTTGATAGATAACCCTATCAAAGCGTCAAAAATAGCCAAATCCATACTTTTCCCCTAACCTTGATGTGTTGTTTTATCGGATAAATTGTGCGATACAATACGCGACGCAATACGCCACACAATTGTTGAGACAATTTGTGATGTATTGCGTAGATAATGGTGTCGCATTTGTCTCAACAGACTACCACGCCAACACGTCAAAAAAAACCTCAAAAAACAGATTTCTGAGATTTCTTTTGGGTCGGCAATAAGGCGCGATCAATGGCGAAAACAACGGATCACTAAATCCCGGCAATTATCTTTTGTTTTAGCTTTAAAAGCCGGCCAAGAGCTTAACTAAAAAATTAGCTCACAATCCGGTGTAATAATACAGCTTTGTAATAATACCATTGGCGTTTAGCCAATTTTTTAGGAAATTTTAATATATTTATTAAAGCCTTATACGGACTTTATGGCATTCTCATTTTCGGAATGCTTTTGGGAAATATCAATAAGATAGTCAATCATATTTCCTTTGTATACAAAATGACCTAAATGCTCAAGCTCAACAGCAGGATCAACCCAAACTTTACCGCCCATCTTTTGCCAATAGCGACAAAATCCGTAATCTTCAGATAAAAATCTTTTTTGATCATTATCCACATAAGAATTGAATAAGGCGTAGGTATAGTCTTTTTCTTTGTCTTTTAAACTTCCGGTATCGTCATTAAACTTTAATTCTGGATAGTGCTCAAACATCTTAGTAAAGACTTCTCTTTTTATTAGCATAAATCCTGTTCCCGCATCATAGACGGAAATTGCACCGTTATCAGTCTCAATTTTATTTTGACCAACATTAACTGGATTTACAACAAATCGCGTTGCTTTTTGTGCAAGTTTATCTGCTGGCACACCATCTTGTACCATTTTATGTACTTTATCCCAACTAATATCTTTAATTGGATAAGCTCCCGTAATCACATCTTTATCATGCCAAAGAAGTTTTAGTATATCATTATAATTAAATTTAAGATCAACATCAATAAATAACAAATGTGTAAACTGTTCATTGGCCATAAACTTAGCAACAAGGTTACACCGGGCTCGACTAATTAATGAATCACTTACGGTACTAATAGCGAAGCGCAATCCGATTTGTTTAAAGTACATTGTTGACTGTATTAAAGACATCATAAATGGCTCAGTCAATTCACGATTATAACACGGCAGCGAAATCATAGGACACCACGATTGTATTTGATCGGGCGTAATCTCAATACTTTGATTTTCCGTTGTTAGCACATTATCATTATAGCAAAAAAAAAGTGGGGCTTTCGCCCCACTCAAAAAAATCTTTTATTTTTTTATTGATTGATTACTTGGACTTTACGGTAGTGCTAACCTTGTTCTTTACATCAACCGTTGGAACAGAAGCATTACCACCACGATTAGCCTTAAAGAAAAGCGTCTTTGTAGCCGAATCATATCTAATGATAATCTTGTATCCATACTTTTTAGCCTGCGCACGAATTCTCTGCTGCATTGAGTTATAGGGATTACCTGGCTCAACATTTAGGCTAAACTTTTGTCCACTAGTTGCTGATTCGTGCAAAGCATTAACAATTGCTTGCAAATCCTCAGACTGTCTCCCTGCTCTTGTAATTTCAGGGAAACTATCAACTTTATTCATCTTGATTGCCATATTTTTCTCCATACTTTGATGTTGGTTTTTTTATTTCACTGACGGAATGCCAGCAAGAAGAACAGTAGCACACGACCAACCCAAAACAGGGGCAAAACAATTTTTTTTTGAAAAGAATTTAAAATTTTGTGGAAGGCTTGCTAGTATTCTCGGTCAGTTCCTTCAACTTTTGATGGAGTTTTTCGTTCTCAATTTTCAATGCGACCAATTGAAGAAGAGCTTTCTGCAATTCACCAGACAATACCACTGCAATTTCTTCAGGTGTTGCCTGTACATCTTCTATAGGGTTTCCAGCCATTTATTCGCCTCCGATTTTTCTTTAGAAAATCCCCGCTCGAATTTTCCTGTAGAACCATTATACATTGAAACAGTGCCAAATTCGGGCATTTCCTCATCTATTTCATAGTATTTATCCGGTTTTAAAAATTCAATCTCGATCTCGGTGCTTACGGAAATATTTTCTATGCAATTATAAACAGAACCAGCGATAGCATCAGCTAAGTCTTTTGACCCAGATGATGGGTGATCAATTTTATTATTTGAAAACAAACGTAATTTTAGGAGTTCTTCTTCAACCAATAACTCATTCCAATACCCGCGCAATCGACCATCATAAATAGCAGATGTTAGGGTATCATAATCTGTTTTTTTAACGCTGTGAAAATCAGCGTTTATGGCTAATGATCTTAAGCTTTGTATCATTTCAATAGATTGCCATCTGTCAAATGTAACTTTAGCCACATCAAATTTTTTACATAAATCAATAATTAATTGTCGAATTGCAGAAAAATTAATTTCTTGATTCATACCGGCCTCCCAAGAATAAACTAAATCAACATTGATTACCGGAAGCTTTTCCGAGCCATTTAAAGTTTTGACTTCCTTTAATCCAGGAGAATGAACTAATGCTAATGCAGCTCTATCTCTTTTAAGAGCTAAGTCAACATGAATAAATCTAATATGTTGATCTGTACTATTAAACCATTTTTTAAATGTACCATCTTCATTAGTTGGGTCTTCACCATATGTAAAGGCTTTTCTAACTAGATCTGGATCTCTAAAGTATGCGTCTTCCATATTCGGTGGATTACATTCAAATCTTGCCGCTGCCTCAATCGGATTTCTAACATATTCAGATTCCAATTGCTCTCTCTTAATCGTTGGATTTACTTCCCAAGTAGCAGCTTTTATAAACCAAGTTTTTGGCTCTTGTTTTTCTCGAGCTCCATAATAACGCTGCTCAATAAAATCACCTCTGTATCGAGGGAATGACAAAAGAATTACTTTACCGACTTCTGGGAAACGAGACATAACAGATAATTTACTCATATTATAAATTGCTGACGCAGAACCCTTTGACCTAATTTCTCCTTTTAATTCCGCATCTGTTTTAAAAGCCGCAATTTCATCCAATACCACAGTCAATACTTCATATCCTTCCCAACCTTCACTTTCAGAGTGACCTGAGAAACATCTTACTGGTCTTGAAAAGAAAAATATTTCTGAAACTCTTGGTTCAAATCCTACTTCATTAAAGTATGGAGACTGCAACAAAAGATTTTTCAATGGCTCAAAGAAAACCCTTTGCGCTTGCTGCGCATTTACGGCAAGGTTTAGAAGATCTATATATACTCCATGCGCTTTACCGAAATAATTTAGAGGATCCCTTAAACAATGGAGTAGGTACGCTGTATAAGCGATTGAAATTCTTGAACAATGATCTTTCCCTGAACCTTTGCCCAACATGCAAATAACTTCATTATCAGTATATTTTTTATAATGTTCACGCCCTGCTTTCTCCCCGTGTATAGATAGCAGTGTCTTTTCTTTAAATATTTGTGTACTGTGTTTTACAATTTCTTCTTGTATATCTGACAAGGGTGGTAATCCTAAATATTTTTTATCCTGAACAAATACTTGAATTGGCACAGGCGTTTCAATAAGATCATCTTGACGCAAAAGACGATCAAAATCATTAAATTCTAAATTTAGCCCAACAAAATCCGACATAATCTGCTAATCTATTATACACTATGAAACCTTACCCGGATGTAACATTACTCGTGTGTAATTTTACAAATTTGAAACCTTACGCGCACGTAAGTTTACAAATCAGGAGCAGGTAAGCATTTTACACCTTTATGTGAGACATTTTCCGTCTCTTTATGTAAACTTTTTTCCGTCTCTTTAGTCGGCCCCGTCAACATCCATAATTTCAAAAGCAATCTCTAACTCTCTCCTAACTTCTTCAGCAATTTGTGGATGTTTGGCAATAACATCCCGTAAGACTTTAGACAAAATTTGATTTACATTTTCAGCCTTTTGCATTCGAGAAATGTATTGGGCATCAGCCTGATTGCCACCCATTAACTTGTGTAACTGAGCTTTTTTAGTTGCAATTTCCCCAGCTAACTTAATTGCTTGTATCCTTGCAGGAACCATGCCATGATCTGTTGCTATATTTATTGTTTCCCACGCTTCTTTACTTAACTGATCAAACTCCTGAAGCGCCTTAATTGTATTGAATTGTATCTTTTCAAGAAAGTATGGGTCAATTTCCGCCTGTCTATTTAATATTTTTCTATACTCAGCAATCATTTCCTTGGTGCGCTCAAGTGGCGCATTCATCAAAGAACTAATTTCGTGAAAAGAATAACCCTTGACATGAAGCAACCCGGCCTGCTCAATGTCAGCCAGTTCATCAATAATGGTTTTTTCAGCAGGTACTAATTCTGTACTAACTGGCTCAATCTCTGTCATTTATTCCTCTTCTTTAGGGAACCTCAACTCGAGCTTAACAGCTTTTGCTTCCTTATCCAGTCTATCATATTCATAGCCATGCATCTTAATATACTGCACTCTATAATTAAACCAGCCCTCAACACCCATCCAAAATTTCTTATCGGTTGTCTCCTCTAACTGAATTAACTCTTCATCAGTCAAAAGAAAACTTAAAACGCCTAAAGGCATATAAACAACCATATTGTAGCCCTGGTCTTTATCAGAAGAATATTCTTTCAAAAAGTCTTGGAAAGCCGTAATGACTCTCTTAACACCATCGCCTGCAAAATAATCAATGTTCCCGTTAGCATTTCTAATCCTAGGGCAATAATCATCTACATGTGTTACTGTTCCAAACGTCCTACAGACCATTGGCCTGTAACGATAAATGGTGCATCCACCCTTGTAGAAAGCGCAATGTCTTTTGGTTACGCCACCCGGCTCCCAATCAGAGTCATACATTGCTTCTTTTAGATTATTTACAACTTCCTCCATCCACTCATCGGCAGCCTGCTGCCCCTTATCTTCGTAAGTTAGATAATATTGCTGACGCAGATTAAAAGCAATGTTTGCACATTCTCCCATGTGGATATTCAGTCCAATCCGGCAACAGTTGCCAGAGCCCAAACACTTATATTGAGTTGCATTTTGTTTTGCTTCAATAACCCTAACTTGATTATAAATCATATCTAAGGTTGCAAAACTTGTAATATCTTTTACACTTACACTTCTTCTCATTGATCTCATTGCCCTCTAATCTCCTTTTTTCTTTGCCTTACTCTTTTTTGTATTTCTCTCTTGCGCTCATTGGCAGCTTTTTGAGCAGCAGATTGAGGTCTCCTCATGCTGGTTGCAGACAAATTTCTACCCTTGCCTCTAAATTTAAGAAGATCGTACTTCTTTACCCAGTTATAAATTGCCTGCGGGGTGACTTCAATATTGTAAGTATTTTTTAAGTGTTTGCAAATGTCTGTCAAGTTCATCCTTCTTTTAACATACATTTCGTATAGAAAAGCTTTGTCCTTGTATGGCTCACTTTGCATTTGATTCCTCTAAAACTTTCTTACAATACCAAAGACCAATTCCTGCTGCATCTATAATATCATCATCCTTCAGATATTCTGGTATATCCGTAAAGTAATTTTTTACAATTTCTTGCACCCGGCGCTTTCTTTCTTTTTTTAATTTAATAGCAAGAGAGCCTTTTTGTCCGTCATTAGCAATAATTTCTTGTTCTTTTTTATTTAAATTTTTGTACCCAATGCCAGATTTCCAAACTAATGGATTCACATCTGTGACTTGACAGCCAAAGTTATTTAACACTCCCCAGGAATATCCTATAATGTAGGAAATAACTCTACTTGTTTCAAAGTTTTGCACATAAATTGACTGCTCAATGACTGCAATACTTGGTTTATATTTTTTATAAACAATTTTAAGTTCTTTATCAATAACAGAAAACTTTGCTGATGCCCCTTTGTATTCTTTGTAATTAATTTTTCCACAATCAAAAATAGATATCTTAGATTGTTTTATATCATAAATAACCCAAGCCAAAGAATGAGATGCCGGATCAATTGATATGATTCTTGAATTTTTAACTGATGCCACAAGATTTCCAATTGTCATATTTATTCGCCGCGGGCTTGTTTTTCCGACCATCCCCATGACATAAGCCGCTTAATATATCTTTCTCTCTTACAATTTTCACAAATTTTTTCTTTATTGTAGCGAGAAAGAACGGTTCCGCATTTTGGAGTTTTGCAGATCCGTTTTTTATTTTTATTATTTTTCTTTTCATAATAGTTTGCAAGAAGATTTTTGTTTGTAACAATTCTTCTACACTCTGGAGAGCAATAGACAGCATTATATACTTTTGCTACAAAAACCTTACCACATTCCGGATTAGAACATTTCTTCTTTTCCTTTTTGTACATTCTCCGACCAACATAAAGCAGCCAGATCGCAAGAACTGCAGTTTGCTGATGTTCTCTTGTATGGGCGCTCAGGTATCTGATTATTCAGATAATTGTTATAAATTTCTGTGTATTTTTTAAATAGTTTTGTAATAAATTTTTCGTCTTTTTCAATGTAAATTGGTAAAATTTCTTGATTGTTTTTATTTTCGTAAATTACATACCCAGAATCAAGATCTAAGCACTTCATATAGATTTGAGCCTGTCTGTAATGCTCATCTTTTGGTTTATTATAGAGTTTTCTGTAATGGAAGCCCTCAGAACTAATTGATTTTAATTCAATCAGTTTTCGACCACCCCATTCTATGATACCATCTGCTGTACCCTCAATTGGTGGAGAATCATACTTTACAGGTATTTCTTCTTCTAACAAAACACCCATATCTCTAAAATAACTATAAAGTCTATTGTGAACCGAGTGTCCATTGTCAAAAATTCTATATGTTTGTGGACTAAAAGATGATGTCATTTCAACGCCAGAAAATAAATAATACCAATATCTAGAGCATTGATTTGTGTAACTTGGATGAAAGCCACTAACTTGTTTAAATGTAGGCTTATTTCTTTTCTCTAAATGCTCGTCTATGCCCTCAACAAGCGTTTTTCTAATTTCGACAGCAACTTCCTGTGCGACATCTTCTTTTTTTTCACGTAATTTCTTTAATGATTTCATTAATTATTTGCTCCTTTTGCTGCTAGTTTTAGTGCATTTATATTTTCTGTTAATGCTTCATACATGGTTTTCCATATATCATTTACAAATTTGTCTTGCTCAGACATCATTGTAGATTTTCTCTTATACATTTGAGATTTTACAATCATTAGTGTTCTATATCCAGCAAGAACATTGGCATATTTAATTGCCTGAAATCCAACATATCGATCTGGATTTTCAATAATATCCTCAACTATTCTTAGGCATTCTAAGAATTCTTCAGCCTTATCACCCATGTGATTAGCCAAAATTTCTCTATTAATTATCATATCTGGCATATTTATCTCTTTCTATAAAACTGAAGCCCGACAAGCCAATTCGCAATGTACACACCAAAGTATACACCATCATCCCAATTAAAAGTGATGCCAAGCGCAACCCATCCATATAATCTGTCACAAATAAATTTAAATCGCATAAATTTTTTCTCCTATCCATTTTGCTACAGGTGTGGCTACCGCATTGCCACACATTTTATATCTATTTGTATCTGCTATTTTTTTACCACTTGCTGCAAACTCAGTATGCCCGTCTGGAAAACCCATCAGTCTTTCACACTCAATCGGAGTCAATCTTCTCAAAATAAGATCTGACGTCATTACGCCATGCTGAGATATTGTATCTAATGTATAAGATGGATCATTTTCATCACCAAATCCTTTGCCTTGTGGGCCGGCTGTATCCGATCTTCCAATAATTGTGCCTTGAATTGGAATTGCAATATGGTCTGCAGAATCAATACCAATCCTGAGTGTTCTATAAATATTCTCAGAAACTGCATTGTTATATCCATCGTAGGCCAATATAGGCTGTTCTACACCAACCAATGGTACTTGACCACCACCAGTTCCCATTCTATGTTTAAGAGTAGGAGCAATCTGATCATCGTAAATACGAATATCGTTTGTTCTTGTGCCATCAACAATAATTGGTGGCACGGCAACAGCAATTCCATTTTGCCCATACAATGTTTGAGAAATATTTTCAGAAGAAATAGGGTCTTGTTTTGAATGAAAAGAAATTGGCTCTACAGCAATATGTGGAAAATTATCACCATTGTGATGCTCTGCTCTAAGAGTCGGCACTACATCCTCAGATACCCCGCCACCTTGACGAGTCATAACTCCGGGCTGAAAGACCAGCACGGTTGCTCGACTTTCCCCGCCATTATCAAATGCGTTAAGTGTTGGAGATACACCGCTTTCAGACCATGTTTCAAAATCTTCTGTATTTTGTGCGCGTCTAACTTTTACAAAAGGCTCCGCAACAACATTTCGCTCTGGTCTTTTATAATCGGTAGCATTAAGGGTTACTCCTCCTTCTGCCCATCTTGCGTGTCCTGATTGACCGTAGAGGACAGGGCTATCAGGGCTTTCTTTAGTTTCTCTGGCAACTCGTTTCCTTTTTTTCCTGCTCTGTTTAATATTCCCCTTGCTGTCTTGGGGGACAGATAGTATTTGCTGTCCACATCTTCCAGCGGTTGCAGGATCGTAGCAAGCAAGCACAAAGATTCTTCTTCTGCGCTGGGCGACTCCGAACCATTGTGCATCCAAGATGTGCCATTCAAGGACCAATGCCCCGATGTTTGCCATTTCATCAAGGACTTTTGCGAAGTCTCTCCCATTATTACTTGTGAGGGCTCCTGGGACATTTTCCCAGATTGACCATTTTGGAAATTGATTTCCAGTTGCATTTCTCATCTCCTTTATTATCCTAATTGCTTCATGAAATAAACCTGATCTTTCACCTTCAAGACCACCACCCTTGCCAGCAACCGATAAGTCCTGACAGGGAGAGCCAAAAACAATGCAGTCCACTGGAGTTATCTTTCCCCCATCAACATCTTTTACATCCAAATATTTTGGAATACTGGGCCAATGCCTTTGCAAAACCGATTGGCAGTGTTTTTCCCATTCTACTTGCCATTGACAATCCCAACCAGCTTGTTCCATACCCAAATCAAATCCACCAACGCCAGCAAATAATGAACCAAATGTTTTACTCATAATCTGATCCTTTTATAAGTTCTCTGAACACTTCCCACTCCACTATAGCAACCTTAGTCTCGGAATGTTCGCCAAATACAACAGAAATGCAAGGATAACGATAGTTTGAATTCCAAGCGTTTTTTCGGTGCTCAAGCCAATTATCAAGAGTAAGCGTAAATGTCTTGCCATTGTGTTTATAATCAACAAGAAATTTATTTAGAGTAGCATCACCCTTTTTAACACCACGCCCAGAATTTTTAACACCTTTAGCTTTATCTTTTTTTATTTCTTCTTTTTCTGTTCTCTTCAAGACAAGATAGCCTTTTCAATTGCTTTTCTCTGCTGAGAAGATAAATCTATAGATGTAAGACCATTCCACTTGCTTTCGTCGTAAGTATACCACGCTCCTTTTCTTTGAATAATATCAGAATCTACAGCAATATCAATAAGTTCTCTATCCATATCAATTTTGCCCTCCTGTGGCAAGACGTAATAATATCCGGCAGTCCCAATGCTTGGTGTTTGTTTTGATTTTTCTATTGTCCAAGTTGCTTTTTGGCTTGTAATAAGATTACTGTCATCTCTTTCCATTTCACTCTTTGACATTGAAAGAAAAAGTTTGACAATATTATGCATATTATGGTGTACGGTATTGCCCATCTTACCTTTTGTTACAGCAAACATACCACTAAGATCAACTGTTTGATGAGCAACAAAAAGCATAATATTTTTTTCTTTGTGCAAATAGTTAACAAGTTTCTGAAGAAAGAAACCTTGTGATCTAGCTTGTAGACCCATAGCCTTACCGCCTTCTGGCTTATCGTAGAATTCTTCTTTAATAATATTTGAAATACTATCAAACAAGAAAATATGTTTTTCTTCTGGGTGAGTTAGAAAATCATAGATATTTTTAAGAATATCCTCTACAACGGTTGACTGAATTACGACAATATCATCAACATCAATCCCGCATTTAATTGCGTACTCATCATTATATGATGATTCAGAGTCCACAATGATTGGCCGGTATCCCATCTTCTGGGCTTCAGCAATAATTCTAAAACACATAGTTGTTTTACCAACAGATGGCGTTCCCCAGAATAAATGACTTGCCCCGGTATGTAGTCCACCACCTAGTGCTCTATTTAATCCAATGCTTGGGGTTGGAATAACCTCATGCACTGGCATCCTATCGCCTTTGCGTTTATCTACAATTAACATTATACCCCCCTATCATTTCAATACCTCTCTTTTTTGTTTATTTTGGAATGTGGATTGCAATCTTGCTAAATTACAATACATTTTAGATTTTTTTGCAATCGTATATGAATTGTATTTTTTGCGCTGCCGTAAAAAATAATGGTCTAATGGAAGATTAATTGGATTAACCGTAACATCATCTAGTATTTTTTTTGCAGACCTTCTATTTATTATATAGCATAGCGTTGACCAATTTTGGTAAACTTCGCATATATCTGAATTATTTGACGACACACCCGAAACAGCCGGTGGTAATGGGTTGATGTCAAATGGAGAGAAACATATCTCGTCATCATGATGACTTGGGTTGTAATAAAAAAATGCATCCCAAGCATCTGGGAGTTGCGACATATACAATACAAGATTTTCAAAAAATCCATCAATATATACAATGTCGTCTTCCATCAAAATTAAATAATCTGAATCGGTTTCAAGAAATTTTTTATATGCGTTTAGATTGCTTGCCCATATACCAAGTTCACCGTATTTCCAACCAAATGCGTTTCCTTCATAACAACCTTCATTTGCAAATCTAATATTTGAATTTTTATAATAATTTTCTAAATCTTTTTTGCATGAAATTTTAGTTGTTGACACATCAAGTTCAAAAGAATATTGACTAATGTAGTTATTCATAGATTTATACAACTCTTGTCTCTCAATGTGCTCATCTAAATGAAATACCTTGTGTGCGTATTTCATACTTTGGTTAAATTCTTTCTTTTTATAAAATCATCAACAGTTATTAATCCGTCGCCAGATGATAATTTAAATGAGTCAATTTGAACTAATGGGTTTTTCTCATCAACTTTTTCAATCTTGGCAGCAAACCATGCATTGCATTTAATAATTGGCTTAATCTTTTTCAAAACCGATGCAAACACAACAATCTTAAACATGTTTTCACCATCCCAGCAATAAATGTTGCACATCTCAAAACCTTTTGCTGTTTTAAATATTCTAAGATTAAAAATATAAAGCAAAGTTTTTTCATCACTCATGCCACCAATTCCATGATTGTACAACCAGGCATATTCGTGATTTTTGCCCTGCATCTTCAACTTGATAAAATTGTGCAGTGGTGTATCTACATAGTTATGCGCGTCACAAAATCCATGCAATGTTCTATCGCCAATTAAAGCATAAATGTAATCCCTAGTCGAGAGCTCTGTATTTCTTTCTGCAAACACAGTTGCAGAACCTGATAGGTCTTCAAACTCAATCCGAAGATATTGTGGTGTTTTTTTGGTAGATCTAACAACTGCCTTGATTAGCATCAAAGGAGAGTTTGTTTCATGAAAATCAATAAGTTTATCTAAAATGACATCGATTTCATTCGTTTCGGTATCACCAATTGAGAATCCTAAAATTGGCAAATAGTATCTATTGTGCTGATATTGTGAAATATATCCAAGAGACTGAAATGCCCCAACTTTATCAAAGTTTTCTCTAAGGGGTTTCTTTACCGCACTCTTTGAACACTTGGCATCAAATTCGTCATAACAGGTAAATGGTCGTTTTGACAAAATTTCATTGATTGCGGCTTTACCACAAGATAATACATTAGAAAGACCAAATCGAATTGCTGTTTTTTCAGCCGAATAATCAATTGTAAAGAATTCATCAGATAAATTAACATCTGGTGGCAGAATTGGGATATTGAGTCTTTGGGCTTCCATAAGATAAGCGGTAATCTTTTCACCGACATCTTCATTGAACAAAAGAGCCCATAGGTATTCAGATGGATAATGCACTTTTAGCCACATTGTTTGATATGAAAGCATTGAGTAGGCAACAGCGTGGGATTTATTAAACATATAAAGAGCAGATAGCTCAAACTCTTTCCACATCTGCCTAGCTTCTGGTTTGGAAATAATTGAGTTATTGATGAATTTATCCTTAAACTGCTCAAATTCCGCAGCATCACGCTTTTTACCAATAATTTTACGCAACTTGTCAGCTTCTGACCAAGTAAATCCCGACAGACTAACCGACATTTGCATCAACTGTTCTTGGAAAATAACCGTGCCGTATGTTTCTTTCAATATCTCCTCTACCGACTTGTCAGGATAATAGGCTGGCTTAAAGCCCTTCTTGCGCTCAATATACTTCTCCCCTTGCGACAACAAAGCGCCGGGTCTAACCAGCGCGTTTGACACCACAAGATCGTTAAAACTATCAATCCCCATTCGTTCAATCAGATTACGATAAGCAGCGGCATCGGTTTGGAATACACCCACCGTGTTGCCGTTGTTAAAGTTTTCATAAACTCTTGGGTCATCTAACCCAAGCGAAACCGACTCCACATCAAGCCCATAACGCTTCCTAATCATCGCTAGAGCGTCTTTAATCACAGATACCGTCTTGAGACCCAGAATATCTATTTTTATAAGCCCAACCGCTTCTGCGTCGTTCATATCAAATGCTGTTACAACGGTACGCCCCTCCCCATCGGTATCTTTGCGTGTTTCAATTGGGCATACCTGTGTTAGTGGGATTGACGAAACAACCATACCGGCAGCGTGTACGCCAGCATTGCGAACACGACCTTCAAGACGCTTGGCAAGCCGTGGCACATCGGGATATTTAGAGCAAAATAACTTGCCTTTTTCTGTTGATTGCAATTCTTCAATTGTTTCAAAAAATGGCGTGATGTTATTGGTTTCTTTGTAGGGAACCTGTAACACGCGGGCAACATCTTTTACCGCACTCTTGGGCTTAAATGTACCATAAGTGGTAATTGCCGCCACATTTTCACGTCCCCAGCGCTCAATCAAATATGACCGAACCTCAATTCGGCGCTTGTCTTCAAAGTCTAAGTCAATATCGGGGTAGTCGTTTCGTTCGGCATTGATAAATCGTGAGAAAAGCAGACCATATTTGATGGGATCAACCTTTGTTATGTCCAACAAAAAGGCCAAAATACTACCGCCCACCGAACCTCGACCTGTACCCCTACCAATATTGTTGTTGTCAGCCCACTTTACCAAGTCCCACACAATCAAAAAGTAATCGGCAAACCCAAGTTGTTTAATCGTATCTAACTCCATAGCCAGTCTGTCTTTGTACTCTTGACCCAGACCAAGTTCTTTTAGTCTAAATTCCGCCATTTCTTTCAGATAATCATCGGAATTCAGCGACTTCATATACTTGGGCAATAGATTACGCCGTTTTTGGATTTTGGCAGTACATTTTTCGGCCACTTCAAAGGTATTTTCTATAATATCTGGGATATCATACCCGGCGGTCTTAAACCATCCCGCTATCTCTTCTGCTTTGGCAAGGTATGGATTAATGTTGTCAAATCGCAATTGGCGGTCTGGATACATCATATTGATTTTCTTCAATAGGTCTTTTTCGTGTTTATCAATCTTTTCCGCTTGCTCTGTTGCATGCCTTAGTTCTGCTGGGGAAAAACTAGGATATTGGGAAACACATAGCAATACTTCTTCGCACCCCTTGTCGTGAACATGGGGAAAGTGACAGTCTGCTGTTGCTACAACTTTTTTATTAAAAGCACTGGCTAATTTGATTATTCCATCATTAATCTTTTTGGAATTCCAGGCTTGCATTTCATAATAAAAATCGTCCTTAAAAATTTTTATAAACCTTTCAGAAACTTGTTCCGCCAAAGAATAATTGTCTGCTTCTAA
>Ga0194123_10001605_pt1 | contig 33184 bp, 37 predicted proteins | sample TA2MahsurfametaG_5_FD_155479 | JGI IMG/M metagenome (GOLD analysis project Ga0194123, IMG submission 155479) | Freshwater microbial communities from Lake Tanganyika, Tanzania - TA2015023 Mahale A surface | ecosystem: Environmental > Aquatic > Freshwater > Lake | place: Tanzania: Lake Tanganyika... | reverse complement strand
CGGGATTTTCGGTGCATCGGCGCCGCCCAGTATTGGGGGGGTGGTGGCGGCCAATCTTTCCGGGCCACGTCGTGTTGCCTGGGGTGCGACGCGTGATCACGTGATGGGGATGCGCTTCATCAATGGCGCTGGCGAAGCCATTCGTTCCGGTGGCCGTGTATTGAAAAACGTGACAGGGCTTGATTTGTGCAAGCTGCTGTCGGGTTCCTATGGGACGCTTGGTGTGATCACCGAAGTGACTCTGAAGGTGCTGCCCGCGCCTGAAACCAGTGCGACGCTATTCATCGAAACGCCGGATCTTACCACTGCGGTGGCCGCACTTTCCGCAGGGCTTGGCAGCCCATTTGGCGTTTCGGCTGCCGCGGCATTGCCCCGCACCAATCATGTCCTTGCGGCCCTCAGGATTGAGGACTTCGCCGCTTCAGTCACTTATCGTATGGCAAAGCTGCGAGACTTGCTGGATAGCTTTGGTGCGCAACGCATGGGGGATGAGGGTGAAAGCCGCGTCTTCTGGCGCAATGTGCGGGAAGTGGAGCCGCTTCAGCTCCGTGTCGATGAAGCGCTTTGGCGGGTTTCGGTGCGCCCTTCCGTCGGACCGGGAATCGCAGCGATTGCACGCAGGATTGGTGGGCGCAGCATGCTGGATTGGGGCGGCGGGCTTGTTTGGATTGCAGCAACGCCCAGCCCCAGCAATCATCATGCGATCACTGAAGCCGCGCGCGCGGAAGGCGGTGCTGCCATGCTGTTTCGGGCGCCCGATGCCTTGCGCCTTTCCGTGCCTGTCTTGCCAGGGGTGAATGATGCGCTGCATCGGATAGAACAGCGCATGAAGGATGCGCTGGACCCCTTCGGCCTATTCAATCCCGGCCATTTGCGTGCTTGAATGCCAAGACGGATCAGTGCACCTTTAAGCGGCGATACACCAAATCGCTTGTTGCGTGTCAGCCAAGACCAGCGGCCAATTGCTCGTTCATGTCAATGAGGAAAGCCAAATCCGGCTTGGCATTCTCCATTTCCCGCAACACCGCCCTGCCAACACCCAACATGGCCAATTTGGTTTGTTGCGGCAATTGATTGGCTGGGTGGCGCACTGAAGCTTCAAGGGCGATCCAAAGCCGCCGATTATCCGCAATGGCGCGCGCCCGGGCGATGCCTTCCTGTTCAAGCCCAGCCTTGAGAGCGCCGGTCACGCGGCGGAAAACATCTGCTTCCTGTTCGCGCGGATTCATGGTCTGGCGCGTCATTTGATATGCCCGGCGGGCATGCAACATATTCATGCCACATCATCCGATACAGATACGGATGCAACAGGGCTGAGGCCAAGTACCACTTCCTCATGACGCATCACGCGGCGCGCAAGCTTCAAGGCTTGCGTACGGTCAAGAACTTCACGCACCATGTCAGAGGTAGTGGCTTCGCAGAATCCTTTAATAAGATTCCGGGCAAGATCAAGCCCAATCTTCCGCTCATCATGGTCACCGATATAGGCGGTTTGCAGCGCGAAATAGATGCGACGGGCAGGGGAGTTCGCCATCTCCGGTGTCATCAACTGCTTGCCGAAGAGAAACCGCGCGCGTGCGGTCAATTCAATGCGGGCGCGATTGCGGAAACGTATGGGCGCTCCATTGACGATCATCATGTCGCCCTGGCGCAATTCAAGAACAAGGGTGGACATTTTTGTCTCCCGCAAATGGAGGCGGCCCCGCCGAAAGCGAGGCCGCCGAGGTAATTACCGGAACAAGCTGAGCAGGGTCTGCGGTGCCTGATTGGCAATGGACATCGCCTGTGTGCCGAGCTGCTGGCGGATCTGCAGGGACTGCAGCTTGGCGCTTTCCTTCGCGAGATCCGCATCAATCAGCGCACCAAGCCCGCCTTCCATCGCGTCAACCTTGTCCTTGTTGTAGCGGATCTGCGCGTCAATATAATTGCTGTCAGACCCGAACTGGTTCAGGGCATCGGCAATCGCGCTTTCAACGGTTTCGAAATCCCCGCCAGCCGCCAGGGCAGTCTGCGCGGCGGTAACGGTGGCAGGGGCCGCAGCCACCACCAGATCGGTCGCCCCATCAATCGCCGTGACCGTGAAGGTATCGCCCGCTTCATTGCGCGTCGTCACGATATTGCCATCTGCAGTATCCAGCAGGGTCCGGCCATTATACGTGGCGTCAGCGACGAAGTTCTGGATCTGGGTGCGCAGGGCGGTGTATTGCGCAGAGTATTGGTCGAATTGCTCGGAATTGAGCGTGCCATCCGCCATACGGGTCAGGGTTTCGCGAACCTTGACCATAGATTCTGAAATCTTACCCAAAGCGGCAAAAGTCGTATCAAGAACACCTTTGGTGCCGCCCAGCTGTTCATTTGCGGCGGTCAAGCCAGCGACATCTGCGCGAACCGCCTGGGTCACGGCAAAGGCGCCGCCATCATCCTTCGCGTCAGCAACGCGAAAGCCCGTTGAAATGCGCTTCTGCACAACGGAAAGCTGGTCTGATGTGCGGTTCAAAGACTGAAGCGCCACCATGGAGCTGATATTCGTATTCACTGAATTCATAGCCATTGGGGTATTCCCCTTCCAAGACATGACCAACGCCCCATCCAAGGTGGCTAGAAGGTCTGGTTGCATCCGCTTCTTGCGAATGAAGCCATGATGACGAAGAAGATTGAATGATCTCTGAAAATATCCATGAAGATCCCTGAAATATCTGCATTAGTCTTTTAACCCTTCTGTGAATCCGAATATTGCGGCCGTTATCAGGAAAGCGAATCTGTAGGACGATTTGGCTTAAGGATAATTTTACCAAAAAATCAGATCAGGCATCTTTTGGTTGATCGCCATCGCGTGACCTTCAATCACGCGGATGCTCATTGGTTGATGAGAAATTGCGGCGATGGCCAGCCGGGTCGCTTCTGATGCTTCCCGATCAAGGGGCTTCTGGGCTATCCAAGCGCCATGTCGGATCATGACCCGGATGCAGCACTTCGCCTGACGCTCAAACGCCATCGCGCCTTTGCGACTGGTTTGCTGGTGGCCATGGCTGCGCTTATTCTGTTCAGCTACCAATTACCGCCAGGCTATTGGGCCGAAATGCTGCAAGCCGCCGCCAAGGCCGGGCTGGTCGGCGGGCTTGCCGATTGGTTTGCGGTCACGGCGCTGTTTCGCCGCCCGCTTGGCCTGCCCATTCCCCATACCGCCATCATCCCCAATCAGAAGGATAGGCTCGGTCGCGGGCTGGGGCGTTTTGTCGCAGGCCATGTCTTCACCGAAGGCGAAGTGCGCCGCGTGCTCGCGAAGCTTGATCTGGCGCGCATCCTGGAAGGGTTTTTGCGGGACCCTGAAGCCTCACGCCGCGCTGCCATGGCACTATCCGCAAGCCTGCCCCGTATCCTGGCGAGCCTGGAAGATGGCAGGGCGCGGCGCCTGCTGGCGCGCTTGCTGCCCCGGATTGTCTCCGGCCCTGCTGGTGCGCGTTTGCTGGCGCGGATTCTGCGCGCGGCGGTGGCTTCGGGTCAGCATCAGGAAGTTTTCAGCTTGGCTATCGGTCAGTTGAAAGTGCTGCTGGCAGCGCGGGAAGAAGCGCTCCGCGCGGCCATTGAAGCGCGGGTGCGTGCGGAAGGTGGCGCCTTGGTGGGGTGGATTGCCGGTGCAGCAATTGCGCGGCGTATTCTTGGCGCCATCAACACCGAATTGGAAAAGATCGGCCCCGATGATTCTGATTTGCGCGCTGCCTTCGCCGAATGGCTGGCGCGCGAGATCGAAAAACTGGAAACCGATCCTGAACGCGCAGCCGCCATTGGCCGCCTGATGCGTGAAGCGCTTTCCCATCCTTCTGTCGCCGCTTGGCTGATGGATGTCTGGGACCGGCTGAAAATTGCCTTGGCCGCAGATGCCGCACGGCCGGATGGGCGGAGTGTTGCCTTGCTGTCGGGCATTTTCGCCAATGCTGGCAGTTTGCTCGCGGAAGATGAGCGGGCGCGTGAGCGGCTCAATCGCGCGGCCGAGGGCGTGCTGATGACGCTGCTCCCCTCAGCGCAGGTGCAGCTTGCCGATTTCATCGCCGGCGTGGTGACGAATTGGGATGCGGCGACAGTCACTGAAAAGATTGAACTGCGTGTGGGGCGCGATCTGCAATATGTGCGAATCAATGGCACGCTGGTGGGCTTCCTGGCGGGGGGCGTGCTGTTTGCGGTGCTGACGGCGCTGTTTGGGCGGGTGGCGCACTGAGCATTTTCAAGCCAAGTGGAATCACTTCGCGGCTCGGAAAATGCGACCAAACAAAAGTTTAGTGCGTTTTCGGTGAACGGAAGTGAGTAGAAAACGCACTAATAGGGCACCTTATCCGGCTTCGCCTGCCAAAGCTGAAAGGCAGAAAGCGCTTCTTCGGCCATCACGCGGCGTAGCGGCAGGCGGCGCGCTTCGATGGGCGCAGCCACTTCAGCGTAAATCGCCGCATCATCAAAACCAATCGCCGCAGCGTCTGCGCGGCCATTGCCATAAACCACCAGGCCAATACGCGACCACCAAATGGCGCCGAGGCACATGGGGCAGGGCTCACATGATGAAACGATCACCGCGCCGGCCAGATCATGCGTACCAAGCTTCGCGCAGGCGGCGCGAATGGCCACAATTTCGGCATGGGCGGTGGGGTCGGCATGAGGGACCACCTGGTTCATGCCCTCCCCAATGACCTCACCATCCTTCACCACCACGGCGCCGAAGGGGCCGCCGCCTGTCTCAACCCCTTGGCAGGAAAGGGCGATGGCGCGGCGCATGAAGCTTTCATACATCGGCTTTTGTCCTTGGCGTGGTTTGCGCTAACCTTGTCCCCATGTCCGGCTTGCAGGAAAGGGCGATGGCGCGGCGCATGAAGCTTTCATACATCGGCTTTTGTCCTTGGCGTGGTTTGCGCTAACCTTGTCCCCATGTCCGGCTTTATCCTTTCCGTTCTTGATCAATCCTCGGTCGCCTCAGGCCGCAGCCCGGCTGCGGCGGTGCAGGAAACCCTGGCTTTGGCCCGCCATGTGGAGGCTTTGGGCTTCAACCGCTACTGGTGCGCGGAACATCACAATAGCGCATCGCATGCCGGCAGCGCGCCAGAAATCCTGCTGGCCGCCATTGGTGCCACCACCAGCCGGATTCGCATCGGTTCTGCCGGGATCATGCTGCCGCATTACAGTGCGCTGAAGGTGGCCGAACAATTCCGCATGCTGGAAGCCATCGCCCCCGGCCGGGTTGATTTGGGCGTTGGTCGCGCGCCGGGGTCTGATGGGCGCACGGCCTTCGCGCTCAACCCCGATGCGGCGCGGGCGGCGGAACGCTTCCCCAATCAGATCATGGAAATCCTGGGCTGGCACGGCGATGGCCTGCCGGAAGGCCACCCCTTTGCCAGCATCATTGCCCAGCCTGTCACGACGACTCGCCCGCAAATGTGGGTGCTGGGCAGTTCTGATTACGGTGCGCAGGTCGCGGGCTATTTCGGCCTGCCCTATTGCTTCGCGCATTTCTTTTCCGATGGTGGCGGTAGCGAACAGGTGATGGACATCTATCGCCAAAGCTTCCAGCCCAAGCCCGATCTGCCCGCGCGCCTGTCTGCGCCCTATCCCGCGCTTGGCGTGTTCTGCTTGGTCGCGGATACGGAGGCCGAGGCACGGCGCCTGTTCCGTTCCCGCGAATTATGGCGCCTGAAGCGCGACCGCGGCATGTTCCTGCCCTTGCCGAGTGTCCAGGAAGCCGAAGCCTATCCCTATTCCGATCTGGAATTGGCGCGGTTGGAGCAAATCCGCGCCCAGGCCATGGTCGGTACGCCCGAACAGGTGCGCGCCAAGCTGGAAGCCCTTTCAGCGGCGCATGGCGGCATTTCGGAATTCGCTGTGATCACCCATTGCCATGACGCGTCAGCACGCCAGCGTTCCTATTCGCTGCTCGCTGAGGTTTTCGGCATGAAGGGTGAAGTTGCCCCGGCGTTGGCGGCGGAATAGGCGTTCAGCCTTCGCGCCGATCAATATGCGTTATGATGATGGCGCTTTCGCCGCGCGCCCGCGCCTTGCGGAGCCGCCACCAGATGGTGATGGCGCCAATCGCCCCAGCTGCGAGAAGAATCGGCAGCAAAACCCCAATCGCCAGCAGCGCCACCGCAGCCAATAATAGGCCCCCGGCTGAAAGCGCCACCAGCGTCGCCACGCCGCCAAGCCGGGCCAAAAACCGTTCAAAACCGCGCGGCGCCGGGGGCAGCGGCGGATCGCGGAATTCGCCCTCGGGCGTCATGTCAATGATGATGGGCGGGCGTTTGTCGCTCATGGTCTGAGAGATGGGGGCCTTGCGGAGCCCCGGTCAAGCCTGGATTTTGTTACATACGGTGTCGAAAGGCATCAAGGCGGGCAAAAAGCTCATCATGCGGCAGGCTGGTCAGATCATGATGCTCCTCACCGGTCACGGCGCGGCGCGCGGGGCCGGGCAGATGCGCCGTGATGGCCTTGGCCACTGGCGCCGGGGCAATGATGGCGATGCTGTCCATTTCCTTGGCGGTCAGTGCCGCGGCCAGATCATGCGCCAAGCCTTCCAGAAAATCGCGCTTGGCGTGTTCCTTCGGGCTGTCATCCTTGCCGTCACGTTCCATGGCACTGCGATGCGCAACGCCGGCGGCGGCAAAGGCGCGGCCTGGCTTATCCTCGCCCAGTTCCGCATCGCGCATGCGTGCCGCTCGCGCATCCCAAACGCGGATTTGGTCATAGCCGGAATCCTCGGCACGCTTCACATAAGCCTGGGCGCGGCTGCCATTGGCCAGCAGATACCAGCGCCGCAGCGCTGCGGGTGTTTTCGTGGTGTTTGGCACGGGGCTTCTCCCTTCTGGATAGGCCCGATTAGTGGCCCATGCTGTTTGGGGAGTTCTTGCGGCCGATCAAGCGAAACGAGAAACGCCATCACTGCCGCGTGAAGCGGCACGGATCACGGCGCGGGCAGGTGAATCTTGCCCTTGGCGTAAAGCACGGCATCCCCTGCCATCCGCACCCGATCACCGCGCCATTCGCACCATAAGGTGCCGCCGCGTGCGCTTGCCTGGCGGCAGACCAGTGATTTCCGCCCAAGCCGCGCCGCCCAGAAGGGCACAAGCTGCACATGCGCCGTGCCGGTCACGGGGTCTTCAGGCACTCCAACCTTCACCGCAAAGAAACGGGACGTGATATCAACTCCGTCACCACCTGCTGCGGTCACGATGACGCGTTCTGCGCCAGGCAGTGCGGCCAGCGCGGCGTGATTGGGCGCCAGCGTCGCGACCTGTTCGGGGCTTTCCATGACACAAATCCAATCCCGCGCGCGATGCACTTCGCGCGGTTCTGCCCCAAGGGCAGCGGCAAGCCCGGACGGTGGCGTAGCTGCTTCGGAAAGACGCGCCGGGAAATCCAGCACGAAGCGCGCCTCCTCTGCCTCCACCACCAATGCGCCTGAGAGGGTGTGAAAGGTGAAGGGCGGCGCATGGCCCAATTCCCGCGCCAACACGAAGGCGGTGGCAAGGGTAGCATGGCCACATGATTCAACCTCGGCCTTGGGTGTGAACCAGCGGAGCCGCCAGCCCGTCGCTTCGCGCATCACGAAGGCGGTTTCGGAAAGATTATGTTCCGCCGCCATGGCCTGCATCACGGCATCGGGCAGCGGCGCATCCAGCGGCACAACAGCGGCTGGGTTGCCGGCAAAGGCGCGCTTGGTGAAGGCATCAACGACATAGATGGGCAGCTTCATGATGGGTCAGCCTGAAATGTTGTCGTGGAGAGAAACCTATCGGCGCAGCCGCCCGCGCGCTGCTTCCTGCGAACCCGTCGCCGGTGCCAATTCACCCGCATTGCCTAGTCCCGTTGGTGGCATGCCGGAATAGATGGATTCATATTGGCCATTTTTGATCAAATAGGTTTCGTGCCAGATGCCGACATCACCCCGCGCATCCCGTACCGAGCGATTGAAGGCGGCCCAAGCCGGGGCATGCAGTTTTTCGCGGTCTCGCGCATAGGCTTCGAGCGATTCAAAGCTGCGCCAATATTGCACCAGGGCAAAAAGTCCAAGCCGCGTGACGCCCAGGAAACCGTGTTCAGGCCCAAGGGCGGAAACTTCCTTCAACATACGCGGCATGGCAGAGGCCACCGGATACCAGCGATGGATTTTCCAGGGCTTGTTGATGCGCATGCCAATCAAAAACACCACGAAATCGCCTTCGATGCGTGCTGTCATGCGGGCAGGAATGACGCTTGGCATGGAATGTCTCCGACAGAAATATGGTTTTGCAACTAGAACGATATCAGGCTTCGGGGAAGGGCCGCCAGGTCATCGGCATTATCCACATCGCGCTTGGGCGGCAGCAGCGTTACGCGGTGGCGTTGGAAGTTCTGCATCGTATCGGCCAGCGTATGGGCGCTGGACCAGCGCACCTGCGCGAAGGGGCGATGCGGGCGCCGGGGGCCAAAGCCCACCAGCCAATAGCCACCATCCAATGCCGGCCCAAACACCGCATCCGCCCGCCCCAACGCGCGAAACCCGGCCGTGATGTCAGCCGGGCCAAGGCCGGGAATATCGCTGCCGATCAGAAGGGCACGCGGGAAAGGCGCAAGGGCTTTTTCCATCCGCCGCCCCAAATCGCCAGCAACCTGGGGCAAGCGCGCAGTGCCAACCTGGGGCAAGCGCGCAGTGCCGCGCGGCGCGAAGCGCCCCCAATCCGCCCGCGTCCCTGCGGGTGTGATCGCAAGAATGGTGTGCCAGCGCCGGTCCCGCGCAATGGGCCAGGCGGTTGCGGCCAGCATGGCGCGATAAAAGCGCAAGGCACCGCGCGCGCCGATACCCGCGGCCAGGCGCCGCTTCACCGTGCCAAGCCGGGGCACGCGGGCGAAAATGATGACAACAGGGCGGCGCATCACCCGAACAAAGCCGATCAGCGCCGGCGCGCATAGATGCGTGCAATATGCGCGGGCGGAATCCCTGCGAACCAGAGTGAAAGGCAGAATAGGTTGCGCGCTGAACGCGCATGCCAGCCTTCGCGCCGCCATTTCTCGGCTGAGGTAATAAAGGCTGGCGGAAGCGCCACAAGCCGCTGGCGGCCAATGCGGCGGATCAGCGCCACATCTTCCATGAGCGGTATGGGCTGATAGCCGCCAAGCGCCCGATAGAAATCGCGCGAGATGACCAAGCCTTGGTCACCATAGGGCAGGCCAAGCCAGCGGCAGCGCCAGGCAACCATGGCTTCAAGCCGCCGCGCCTCGGGCGCTGGATCATCAAGCGCGAAGCGGAAATACCCGGCCTTGGTCGTGTTTTCGGGCATCGCGATGAAGCCCGCCACCGCTTCCTGCCAGCCGGGGCCGGGGCGGGTATCGGCATGGATCGCCAAAAGCCAAGGCTGGGAAGCGGCTTCAGCGGCGGCGCGCAATTGCGGCCCGCGCCCTCGCGGCGCGCTGATTACGCGGGCGCCACCTGCTTCGGCGCAGGCTGCTGTGCCATCGCTACTGCCGCCATCGGCGACAATGATTTCAGCCACTCAATGATTTCAGCCACTTGGCCGCGCAAAGCCGCGAGCGTTCCCGGCAGGCTGCAGGCCGCGCTCAGCGTTGGGATCAGGGCGGTGAGGGGCAAAGGCTGCATTTGTTCTTTTTTTGTTCTTGATCTCGGGCGGCGATGCTGGCAGGGTGTTCGGGACTGGAGAGGGAAGCATTCCATGCCCGATGGTATCCCCAACCTTGCCCCCGGCGATAGCGGCGCATCCTGCTTTGCCATGCCATCCCTGGCGCGCAAGGGGCGCGGGGCGGTTTCCAACCCGCCAGTGCGCTTTGAAGCAACCCGGCGGGAGGCCTTTGATGATGGCTGGGCGACGCTTGAACAAAGCTTTGCCGAATTGCCGCCCCTGCCGACCAGCCTGACGGAAGACCACGCCAAATCGGCGCTCAGCTACAATGAAAGCCCGGATTTGGGCTTTGACAGGTCCATCAACCCTTATCGCGGCTGCGAACATGGCTGCGTTTACTGCTATGCGCGGCCATCCCATGCCTATTTGGGCTTCTCGCCGGGGCTCGATTTCGAAACGCAGCTGATGTTCAAGCCCGATATCGCGGCGCTGCTGGAAAAGGAGTTACGCAAGCCCGGCTATCAGCCCCGCCCGATCGCGCTTGGCGCCAATACGGACCCCTATCAGCCGGTGGAACGCCAATTGGGGCTGACGCGCGCCGTTTTGGAAGTGCTGGACCGGTTCAGCCACCCGGTCACCATCGTGACCAAATCCGCGGGCGTTTTGCGAGATGTGGATATCCTGCAGCGTCTGGCTGCGCGCAATCTGGTGCGGGTATGCCTTTCCGTGACCACGCTTGATCCCGGCTTGGCGCTCATCATGGAACCACGCGCAGCAACGCCAGCACGGCGGCTTCAGGCGATCCGTGAATTGACGGTGGCCGGCGTGCCAACCGCCATCCTCGCCGCGCCGATGATCCCGGCGGTGAATGACATGGAATTGGAAAAGCTGCTGGAACAGGGCGCGGCGGCGGGGGCGACCAGCGCTGGCTATGTGCTTCTGCGTCTGCCCCTGGAAATCAAGCAGCTTTTTGAGGAATGGCTGTCAAAGCACATGCCTGATCGTGCTGCGCGGGTGCTGTCGCTGATCCGCCAGACCAGGGGCGGGGCGCTGTATGATAGCCGCTTCGGGCAGCGCCAAACCGGCAGCGGGCCTTATGCGGAATTGCTGGCGCGGCGCTTTGCGGTGGCGATGCGCCGCTTGGGTTTGGAAAGGCGCGGCGGAGGCACGGGTGCGCTGGATTGCGGGCACTTCGCCGTGCCTGGGGCGCAGATGAGCCTGTTCTAAGCATGTGCCCGCCCCGGCCTGCTCCGCGGACGGGTACGGGCGATGAAATTAGCCGCCATCGGCCGAAGGGGCGCCAATGTCTTGATTCTGGGGTGTTTGACGGCTGTTATTATTCAGGCAAGTTGCCCCGGTCGCCGATGCCAACAGGGTTTCCCCCTTTTGGGCCCGACATTCGTAACCCATCGATTGGTAAAACAGCATCATGCCGGATTTCGCTGCCTTTTTCGCCTCAGGCCAGGTGGCCGATTTGATGGTGCTGGTGCTGATTGTGGAAGCCTTGGCGCTACTCGGTTTTTGGTGGCTCACTGGGCGCGGCCTGCCGCCGCGTTCCGTGGTCGCGCTCATGCTGCCGGGGGTGTTTTTTGCCTTGGCGTTGCGCGCGGCGCTAACGGGGCCTTGGCGTTGCGCGCGGCGCTAACGGGCGCTTGGTGGGGGTTTGTGTCGCTTGCGCTGACGGCTGCGTTCTTCGCCCATGCCTGGGATTTGTGGCGTCGCTGGCGGGATTGATCCGCGCCGAAGGTGCTTCAATGGCCGCCCATTGTCACGCCAAAAAGGATCGCTGGCTTGGCAATGCCCTAGGTTGTGTGGACATTTATCTATTTTAACCACAGCATGGTAGCGGCGAGTGTCACGACGGCGAGGTAGTTTTTTGCTGTTTTTTGTAACGCGTTGCGACGCGCCGGAATTGCTTTAGCCTGCTGAAGCAGCACTCGATCAGATGACGCTGCGCGTAGAGATGCCTGTCAAAAGGATGCTTTTTCGCGCGGGATGGGTTATTCGGAATAACGGCAATGGCGTCTTTTTCCGCAATAGCCTCGCGTAGTGGATCAGCATCGTAGGCGGCATCGGCGATAAAAACATCGGTAGGAAGTCCCTCAATGAGCCCATGGGCCTGAGGGCAATCCCCGCGTTGGCCGCCAGTGAGGACAAATCGCACCGGGCCGCCCAAACCGCGTACAGCCATGTGGATTTTCGTGCTCAACCCGCCGCGCGAACGGCCCAGGGCCTGATCTTCAGCCCCCCCTTTTTCGCGCCGGAAGCGTGTTGATGGGCGCGAATGATGGTGCTGTCCACGATCAGGTATTCAAAATCCGGATCGTCAGCCATGGCTTCAAAAATGCGAAGCCAAACACCCTTTTGGCTCCAGCGGCTAAAACGGCGGAATACGCTGTTCCACTCGCCAAAGGCTTCCGGGAGATCGCGCCACGGTGAACCAGTGCGCACAATCCATAGCACCCCTTCAACAAACATGCGGTTATCGCGCCCAGTCGAACCTTTCTGATCAGGGCGACCAATAATCAATGGTGCCATCCGTTCCCATGCATCGTCGCTCAATACCAACTGGTCCAAAACTCCCATAGGTGCCCCCAAAAAGCACCTTGAATCACATATCAGAAAATTGGGGACTCCCTAGAGTCCACACAACCTAGAGCAGATTGCGTTCAAATGGATAAATCTGAGCGGGTGAAGATGCTCGAAGAACAACGAGCTAGAGCGGGTTGTGTGAACCCGTGTGAACGCAACATGCTCTAGCCGAAAACATCCGCGGGGCTTTCGCGCTTCAGGGCAGCCGCAAGGTCACGGCCAAGTTGCGGGCCGTCCTTGGCGGCGGCTTCCCCCATGTTGCGCTTAAGGAAACTACCATCGGCGCGCGCTACAAGCCCCTGCAGGCGAAGCCGCCCATCCGGCAGAAGCGTGGCATGCGCGCCAATTGGTGTACGGCAGGACCCATCCAGCGCGCCGAGCAGCGCGCGTTCTGCATCCGCCACCAGCCGACTTGGTGCGTGTTCAATACGCGCCAGCAGCGCCAGTGTTGCCGCATCATCAGCGCGCGCCGTAATGCCGACAATGCCCTGACAGGCGGCGGGCAGCATGGCATCGGCTTCCAACACCACTTGCGCACGATCCTCGCGCACGATCCTCCATGCCAAGCCGCTTGAGGCCCGCAAGCGCCAGCAAGGAACAGGTGAAATCCCCTGCCGCCACACGCCCAAGCCGCGTTTGTACATTGCCGCGAATGATATCCACGCGAAGATCAGGCCGGCGATGCAGCAATTGTGCTTGCCGGCGCACAGAAGCCGTGCCGACCAAGGCGCCTTTTGGCAGGGCTGTCAGCGGATCATCCGCGGTGGCCGCACCGCATCCCGCACCCAGGATCAGCGCATCGCGCGGGTCTTCGCGTTCCAGCACAGCGGCCAGCACAATGCCCGGCGGCAAATCGGTTTCCAAATCCTTGAGGCTATGGACCGCGATATCAATGCGCCGATCGGCCAGCGCTTCATGGATTTCCTTGGCGAAAAGCCCCTTGCCGCCAATATCAGCGAGGCGCTTATCCTGCACCTTGTCGCCCGATGTCGCGATGATGTGTTCTTCCAGCGCGCCTGCTTCAGCCAATGCCGGTATGGCGGCGCGCGCCATTGCTGCGAAATGCCGGGCTTGCCAAAGCGCAAGCGGGGAACCGCGCGTGCCGATGCGCATGGGCTGAGACGCCATTCCTCAATACCTTATGCTTGTTCAGGCCCTTGCGAGGCCAAAGAGATGTGCCAAATCCTTGAAGAAAATCCGCACATGCGCAAGGGGATCGCGCCGGACCAATTCCTTGTTCATGTAGGATTCCCAAGTTAGGCGCTGCACATCCTTGTCCGCGCAGATGGAGACAAACTTCTCCCGCCGCTTGTCGGATGAATACCAGAAATACTGCATAATGCCGAGCACCCAGAAAACGCGCCCATGCGCCTTCATGAAGCGCTTGCGCGCACCGGCAAGCGCACGCGCATCGCCGGTCTTCAGGCATTCCTCTGCCGCATCAGCGGCCAGCCTGCCGCCATACATGGCGTAATAAATCCCCTCACCAGAAGCCGGCGCCACCACGCCCGCCGCATCGCCGGCCAAGATCACATCGCGGCCATTATCCCAGCGCTTGAGCGGCTTCAGCGGAATGGGCGCACCTTCGCGGCGAATGGTCTCGGCATTCGTCAGGCCAAGATCGCGGCGGAGTTCAGCAACCGAACCGCGCAGCGAAAAGCCCTTTTGCATGGAACCTGTACCGATGCTGGTGGTGTCACCATGCGGGAAGATCCAGGCATAGAAATCGGGGGAAAGCTTGCCCTGGTAATAGACATCGCAGCGCTTGGAATCGAAATCCGCGCCCTCGCCATTTGGCGGTGAGCGTACAATCTCATGATAGGCGAAGACGCAGCGCACCTTATCGCCGCCCGGCACTTCCTGCTTCGCCACCTGGGAACGCGCGCCGTCGGCGCCAATCACCAAGCGCGCGCGCGCCGCGCCGGCGGTGCCATCCTTCGTTTCCCAATGAACAATCGCGGTGCCATCGGCATCGCGCGTGATTTTTTCATAGGTACCGGTCTGGCGCTCTGCCCCGGCATGGGCGGCACGTTCGCGCAGCCATTCGTCGAAATCCTCACGATCCACCATGCCGACAAAACCGCCATCAATCGGCATATCCACGGATTTCGCGCTGGGCGCGACCATACGGGCGGAATTGATCTTCGCGACCAACAGTTCATCTGGAATCGCGAAATCACGGATAAGGCGCGGTGGAATGGCACCGCCACAGGGTTTGATGCGGCCCGCACGATCCAACAGCAAAACGCTGCGCCCACGGCGCGCCAGATCATCCGCGGCGGTGGCACCTGATGGCCCGCCACCCACCACGATCACATCATATGATTGCATGGCCATTTTCCTCTACCGTGCCGGTATCATTGGGCCGAAGCCACCGGTCTTGCTGATTTTTTACCGTGCCGGTATCATTGGGCCGAAGCCACCGGTCTTGCTGATTTTTGGACGATTGATGCGCGCCGCGAGGAGCGCGGATGCGATGAACAGTGCCGCATCCAGAACAAACACCACGGCATAGGCCGCTTCGGCCTGCCCAAGCGCGATCCGCGCTACATCCACCGCTGCCGCGCCCGCCAAACCGCCAATCCCGAAGGCCACCGCCTGCGCCGCGCCCCAAAGCCCCATGCGTGTGCCTTCGCGCGATTCATGCCCGCGCGCGACCATTTGCATCATGGATGCAATGGCCGCCGCCGCGAAAACACCATTCGCAACACCAAGCGCGAAGAAGCTGGTCTTGAGCGGCCAGGCCGCGCCGAATTGCCCAGCGACGGAAAGGGCAAGCATCATTACCGCTGTGGCAAGACAGCCCGCGATGGTCCAGAAGCGGAGTGTGCCTGCCCAACGCCCACCGCGCACGCTGCCGATCAGCGCAATCGCAATCATGCCGACCAGAACGCCCGCATGTTGCAGCGATGAAATGCGCGTGGTCTCGCCCAAGGTCCGGCCGAAAACTGCGCCGGCGAAAGGCTCCAGGATCAAATCCTGCGCGCTATAGGCAAGCATGGAAACAAAGATGAAAATGGTGAAGCGCCGTGCTTCTGGTTCGGCCCAAACCTCGCGCAACGCCTGGCGGAAGGGCGGCTTTGTGGCATCGGTCGCATCCGGGCGCGCGGCGCGCGGGCCTTCCATGCCCCAGGCAGCGAGTGTCGCCAGCGTGAAGGCAATGGCGGAAACCCCACCAGCGACCGCCACCAAACGCATGGGCGAATAGGGATCTAGCAACCGCCCTGCAATCGCTGTCGTGATCACAAAACCCGCAATCATCATGATCCAGACCAGTGACGCGGCGGCAGCGCGGCGTGCGGGTGCGGTGCGTGCCGCAAGCAGCACCAATAGCGATGTACCAGCCGCGCCAACGCCAGCGCCAATCAGCAAAAACGCCAAGACGGCAAGCGCAACGCCGGCCCAAAGCGATTCTGCCATCAGCGCCGTGCCCGCCGCAGCAAGAACGCCGCCAAGCGCCAGCACCGCCATGCCGCCAATGATCCAAGGCGTGCGCCGCCCACCCATGTCAGACCCATAACCCATGCGCGGGCGCAGCATTTGCAGCGCGTAATGCAGCCCAACAAGGATCCCCGGCAGAGTCGCCGGCAAGGCAAGTTCCACCACCATGACCCGATTAAGCGCGGAGGTTGTCAGCACCACAATCGCGCCCAAGGCGGTTTGCACCAAACCCAGGCGGATAATGCCAAGCCAACTAAGCGGGGCGGGGTTCATGCCGAGCCTCCCGTCAAAGCGGCCAAGGCAAAGGCGCTGATCAGCATGCCAATCACGTAAAGCAGAACCCCGGTGCCATTATACCAAGGTGCCAATGCGCGCGGATCGCCCAACATGCGCCGCATCAGGCCAAGTTGGACCACCAGCGAAACCGCCACCGCCGCCGCGTGCCAGGGCGCGTCCCAAATCGCGAGCAGCGCCACCACCAATACTTGCGGCACCGCCATAAAAATGCAGGCAACCAAGCCAGCGCGCTCAGCGCCCAATTGCACGGGCAAAGACAACACGCCCATGCGGCGATCACCTTCAATCGCCTTAAAGTCATTCAGCGTCATGATGCCATGGGCGCCAAGGCCATAAAGCAGCGCTACCAGCAGCACGCGCCATTCCGGCGCACCGCCAGACATGATCGCTGCTGCGGTGATCCAGGGCAGGGTTTCATAGGCGAGGCCACAGGCCAGATTGCCCCACCAGCCATTCGCCTTCAGCCGAAACGGCGGCGCGCTATAGGCCCAGGCGAGGGCGATGGCGATAATGGTTGCGCCAAAACCCCAAGCGCCCAGGGGCAAAGCGGCAATCAGCGAAAGTCCTGTCCAGAACAGCGCAATATAGAAACCCCAGCGCCCTGGAATGCGCCCCGATGGAATCGGGCGATGCGGTTCATTGATTGCATCCACATGGCGGTCATACCAATCATTCGCGGCCTGGCTCATGGCGCAAACCAAAGGCCCGGCCAGCACCACGCCAAGCAATGCGAGCGGCCAGTGCTCGGCAAAGCCGCCATGGGCGGAAGCAACACCGCAGCCAAAGGCCCACATGGGGGGGAACCAGGTGATCGGCTTCAATAATTCCAAAACCGCGGATGGCTTCAGCCGCGGGGTTGGGGCGGTCGCTGCTGTTGCAACGGGGCCCGCCATCACGCTGCCTTACCCTTGCTCGCCGCTATCGGCGCCCAGATCACCAAGCCCGTAGCGGTGCAATTTCACGTAAAGACTCTGCCGGCTGAGCCCCAGCATTTCCGCAGCAGATGCGCGATTATCGCCGGAAAGCTGCAAGGCGGCTTCGATGCAAAGCCGTTCAATCGCATCCGTCGCATCGCGCACCAGGTCTTTCAACGGTACGCGCCCGATCAATTCCGTGAGCTGTTCAACGGACCGCGTGGCATGCGCGCCCGTCTGGCGTGGCTCGGCCACTCGCGCGCCGATATCGCGGATGGAAAAACCGAAAACCTCCTGCCCGCCATGCGTCACCGTCACGGCGGAGATTTCCACCTCCACGCGTGCACCCATCGCGCCGCGCAGCGTGGTGGTATAAAGCCTGACGGCGCCACGATTACGAAGATTGGAGAGCAGGACTTCAATTTCGATGCCCTGGCCACCCAGCCAACGTTCCAGGGATTCGCCACGCGCCTGTTCTTCCGAACCAAGCTCAGCCAAGTCCAGAAAGGCGCCATTGGCGGAAATTATCAAACCATTCTGATCCGTCACCATAAAAGCATCGGGCAGGTTTTCCGCCACCTTCAACATTTGCGCCTTTGCTGGCGACAGTCCCGCTGGCTGTTCGCCACCGGCGAGTGAAAGCCGCACCAGCAGCACCGAAGCACCATCCTGCCGGAAGCTGGTGGCGGCGATGGTCACGTTGCGGCCGGAATCGGCAAGTTGCGCGCCCACTTCATCACCACGGCCTGCGATGCGTACGGAAGCAAGCAGCGATTGCACGGCCTGGCGGCTTTCCGGTGCAAAGGCATCCATCAAGGGCCGGCCAATGACTCGGCGTGATTGGCGCCCAAAAAGCTGTTCCGCCGCCGGATTGGCTTCAGTCACGCGCCCGGTTGCACCATCAATGATCAGCGTTGCATCGGCGGAAAGCTGGAACAGTAGGCGATATCGCGTTTCCGCCTGACGCAGCTTCGCGTAATCGCGTTCCATGGACTGCTGGGTTTCCAGCAATCTCTGTTGCAGGCGTGATTGCGCACTCAGGTCGCGGCCAAACACTACGCGCCGATTGCCGCGCTGCAAGGGCACGGCGGCGAAAAGCAGCGGCACTGCCTCACCACCTTCAGCGACCTGATTGATGTTGCGCCATTGCGCTTCGGCAGGCGCACCACTCAGCAGCGCTTCAACCTTTGGGCGGCTTTCCGTGGTGACGGTTTCCGCCCAGGGGCGGCCAAGCCAGGTCTGATGCCCGCCAAGGGTTTTGGAGAGTTCCTTATTGCTGAAGGCGATGTCGCGAATGACGCCCTGGTCATCAACAACCAAAGCCATGTCCGCCGCTGCCGAGACTAATGAGGCAGCGGCATCAGCATCCAAATCTCCGAGCGATTTGCGGGGGGCCAGGAAGGTTTTCACGTGAAATCGAAGCCTTTTAACGCGCGGGGGCCAGGAAGGTTTTCACGTGAAATCGAAGCCTTTTAACGCGCTGGCCGCCTTTTCAAGGCGCCCCCGGAGGAAATCAAGTGGCGACGTGATGGGTCGCATGGCGGGGCGGCCTAACTCGGCAGCCCCTCACTTCCTCGTCCCTGTAAGGCAAGCAGGGCCTCTGCCTGCAAAATCGCTTCCTCGGCATCCCGCGCAGTGGCATCGGCGCCGAGTCGCTTGACCAAAAGCGGCTCCTGCAGGATCAGCGCACCGCCCACCAGAACACCAAGATCGGCATTACGTGATGCGCGGCGAATATCGCGGATCAACTCGGCCAGGCTTTCGATATGGGTCTCACCGCTGATGGAAAAGCCGACTAGACCGAAATGCTTTTCGGCGACCAGGGCAATGAGCGCGGCTTCATCGGCGCTGCCATCCGTCCAGGTTTCCCAGCCGGCGCGGCGGAAGAATTGTTCCACCATGAGCAGGCCAAAGCCATGCTGTTCGCCCGGCGCGGGGGCCAGCAGAATGCTGCGGCCCGGACGCTGGACAATGCCAAGCGGGGCAAAACGTGGCTCGAGCGCATGGCAGACAGCATGGAGGCAGCGCAGCCCGATGGTGACTTCCGTGAAGTCCGCGGTGTCCTTTTCCCAGCAGACGCCCAGAATGCGCGCTGCCGGCGCCAATAGCCCCAAATAAACCTGCGCAAGCGGCAGACCGCGGGCGCAAAAGGCATCAATGAAGGTCAAAGCGTTTTCGGTATTGCCGAGCCTTGCAAGCGCGGTGAATGCCGCCACATCGCCTTCTGTAGGCGCTGCCGGATGCGGTGTGGGCGCTTCCTGCGCCGCCACGCCAAGCGCGCGCTGGGCCAATACGAGCCGGGGGATCACCTCGGTCTCGATCACCCGCTTGAGCGGCAGGGCGCTGCCATAGGGGTGGCCGCGCCATACCGCTTCGTCGGGCCCATCCCTGCGATTGGGGTCTGGGTCTGCCATGTCCACGCGGGAATATAGCGTGAAAGCGTGTTCGGCTTCCACATATTCCGTTTGGGCCTGACGCTCCTCATCCGTGGTCGGCTTCATGGTAGACCCCCTCATCCGGGTAGCTTCGTCCTGAGGGGCGCTTAATGTCAACTGGAAAATACGTCAATCTTCCTTGACACTCGCCGCCAAGCCCCGGTAGGTTTCAGAACACAGATGACTGGGAAGGGGGTCCAAATGACCCTGGACGTCACGGTAATTCGAGGAATTCTCGCCGGAAAAGGCCAGAAAGGGACCCTGATGGGCCCTGCCCCAAGCCGTGCCAGTCGAATCGTTCCAGTCTCGGGGAGTGTCAAGAAATGCTGACATCAGATCGCTTTACCGGTATTTTCAAGGCTTTGGATGCCAGCCCCTGGAACGCCGCCACCGGCCGTGGCGGCAAGCGTCAGCAGGGCGTCAGGCGGGGGGTGGCAACCCCACTTTACACGCCGGAGGAGCGCCGCCGTCGGGATGCAAGCCCCTGGACCCTGGTGCAAGGCATCCTGGCGCCGGTGCAATTCCTGGTCTTTCTGGTGAGCCTTGGCCTGGTGCTGAACTACCTCTCGACCGGTGAAGGTTATGTCGCGGCAACGATTTCGATCATCGCGAAAACCGTCATTCTCTATCTGATCATGGTGACAGGTTCGATCTGGGAAAAGGTGGTCTTTGGTCGCTGGTTATTCGCGCCGGCCTTCTTCTGGGAAGATGTCTTCAGCATGTTGGTGCTGGCGCTGCACAGCGCCTATTTGATGGTGCTGGTGTTTGGCATTGGTGATGGCCGCGGGCAGATGATGTTGGCGCTGGCGGCTTACGCAGCCTATGTCGTGAATGCAGCGCAGTTCCTGATGAAGCTCCGCGCCGCACGCCGCGAAGAAACCGGCTGGCGCGGCGGCGATGCAGGCCAGATGACATGACCCATCCCGGCGCGCCACGCGAACCCGAAGGCATGGCGCCCGGTGCCGGCGGTTGCGCCGATACGCCCGTTTTGCGTGAACGCGGTCAGCGCGAGGTTTTTTGTGGCCTGACCGGCATTATCTGGCTGCATCGCAAGATCCAGGATGCGTTTTTTCTGGTGGTTGGCAGCCGCACTTGTGCGCATTTGCTGCAATCCGCCGCCGGTGTGATGATTTTTGCCGAACCGCGTTTCGCCACGGCCATCATTGAAGAACGCGATCTGGCTGGGCTTGCCGATGCGAATGAGGAATTGGACCGCGTAGTGACGCGGCTGATTCAGCGCCGACCCGATATCCGCATGTTGTTCCTGGTGGGGTCCTGCCCATCGGAAGTGATCAAGCTTGATCTTTCCCGTGCTGCACAGCGGCTTTCGCAACGTTTTTCACCGGATGTGCGCGTGTTGAACTATTCCGGCAGCGGCATTGAAACCACTTTCACCGAAGGTGAGGATGCCTGCCTTGCCGCCTTGGTGCCGGAAATGCCAGCGGAACCCGGCACGGCACGCTCACTCCTGGTGGTGGGCGCGTTGGCGGAAGTAGTGGAAGATCAATTCATCCGCCTTTTTGCGGCGCTTGGCGTGGGCCCGGTGCGCTTCCTGCCATCACGCCGCGCATCCGAATTGCCGGCAGTGGGCGACGGCACGCGTTTTCTGCTCGCGCAACCTTTCCTGGCCGGCACGGCGCGCGCTTTGGAGGCGCGTGGCGCGCGGCATATCCCTGCACCTTTTCCGCTTGGCGAAGAAGGCACAACGGCTTGGTTGCGCGCCGCGGTTGAGGTTTGGGGCATTGGCGAAGAACGCTTTGCGCAAGCCACCGCGCAGGGCCGCGAACGTGCTCGCGCAGCCTTGGCCAATCATCGCGCAACGCTTGATGGGAAGAGCATTTTCTTCTTCCCCGATTCGCAGCTTGAAGTGCCTTTGGCGCGCTTCCTGTCGCGTGAATTGGGCATGCGGCCACTTGAAATCGGCACACCCTATTTGCATCGGCAGCATCTGGCGCATGAATTAGCGTTGCTGCCGGCTGCTGCAAAATTGGTGGAAGGCCAGCATGTGGACCGGCAATTGGACCGTTGCCGTGAAGCGCGGCCTGACATGACAGTATGCGGCCTTGGCCTGGCTAATCCTTTGGAAGCCGAGGGGTTGACCACCAAATGGTCCATCGAACTCGTGTTCTCGCCGATCCAGGGATATGATCAGGCAGGTGACCTTGCAGGACTTTTCGCACGGCCTTTGGTCCGGCGCGAAAAGCTGAAAGTCTAGCCATGCAGCTCGCTGTCTGGACCTATGAAGGGCCGCCGCATGTGGGGGCGATGCGCATCGCAACTGCCATGCAGGGTGTGCATTATGTGTTACACGCGCCGCAGGGCGATACCTATGCGGATTTGCTTTTCACCATGATTGAAAGGCGGGAAAAGCGCCCGCCCGTGACATGGACAACCTTCCAGGCGCGCGATTTGGGCGGTGATACTGCCGAGCTTTTCATGGAAGCCGCGCGTGATGCCTATGCGCGTTTCCAACCGGAAGCAATGCTGGTGGGCGCTTCCTGCACGGCAGAGCTGATCCAGGATGATCCGGGTGGCCTTGCCAAGACGCTTGGCTTGCCAGTGCCGGTGGTGCCGCTTGAATTGCCTGCCTATCAGCGCAAGGAAAACTGGGGCGCGGCGGAGACATTTTATCGCCTTGTCCGCGCCTTCGCGGGGCCGGCGCAAACCCGCGCGCCGCGCGATCCTGCCCGCGCGCCTCGCTGCAACATCCTGGGGCCGACGGCGCTTGGCTTTCGGCATCGTGATGATGTGGCCGAAGTTACCAAGCTTCTGACCGGTATGGGCATTGAAGTAGTGGTCACCGCGCCGATGGGCGCAACACCTACAGATCTTACCCACCTGCGTGACGCCGATTTCAATGTTGTGCTCTACCCCGAAATCGCGCAGGTGGCAGCGGAGTATTTGAAGCGCCAATTGGGCCAGCCCTATACGCGCATCGTGCCGATTGGCGTTGGCGCCACACGGGATTTTATGGCCGAAGTGGCGGCGTTCGCGGGTCTGCCAGTGCCGCTGACTGATGGTGGCGATGCGCTGCGTCTGCCCTGGTACGCGCGTTCAGTTGATTCGAATTACCTGACCGGCAAGCGCATTTTCATCTTTGGCGACGCGACCCACGCAATTGCTGCCGCGCGAATCGCGCAGGAAGAACTTGGCTTCGCCGTGGTGGGGCTTGGCACCTATAGCCGTGAATTCGGCCGCGAAATTCGCGCCGCCGCCGAAAAATATGGTTGCGAGGCCCTGATCTCGGATGATTATCTGGAAGTCGAAGAACGCATCGCTGCCTTGCAGCCGGAATTGGTGCTGGGCACCCAGATGGAACGCCATATCGCGAAGAAGCTGGGTGTGCCCTGCGCCGTAATTTCCGCCCCGGTTCACGTGCAGGATTTCCCGGCGCGCTATGCGCCGCAAATGGGATTCGAAGGCGCCAATGTCATCTTCGACACCTGGGTGCATCCGCTGATGATGGGGCTTGAGGAACATCTGCTTGGCATGTTCCGCGAAGATTTCGAATTCCGTGATGGTGTGGCGCCTTCTCATCTGGGTCATGGCGCACAAGCGGAGCCACCTGCCGCGCCAATCGCCGTTGGTCCTGCAAGCTGGGATCCGCTGATGATGGGGCTTGAGGAACATCTGCTTGGCATGTTCCGCGAAGATTTCGAATTCCGTGATGGTGTGGCGCCTTCTCATCTGGGTCATGGCCCACAAGCGGAGCCACCTGCCGCGCCAATCGCCGTTGGTCCTGCAAGCTGGGCGCATGAGGCTGAGGCGGAATTGCGCAAGATTCCCTTCTTCGTGCGTGGCAAGGCACGCCGTAATACCGAACGCTTTGCCGAAGAACGCGGCATTGCCCTGATCACTCTTGAAACGCTTTACGATGCCAAAGCCCATTTCTCCCGCTGAGGCATCAGCCCCCCGCATCGTCATTGTGACGATGGATAGCCATTTCGGTGGTGCGGTGGATAAGGCGCGCGCCATGCTGCGCCAACAAATTCCGGGGCTGGAATTGGACCTGCATGCTGCGGATGAATTCGCCGGCGATGAAGCAGCGCTGTCGGCGTGCCATGCGGATATCGCGCGCGCCGATATCATCATCGCCGGTATGCTGTTCATGGAAGATCACTTCCGCCTGGTGCAGGATGCCATTGCGGCGCGCCGGGAGGATTGTGATGCGCTGGTGTGCTGCCTTTCCGCGCCCGAAATCACGCGCCTGACGCTTATGGGTCGGCTGGATATGTCAGCCGAAGCCAAGGGGCTGATGGGCCTTTTGAAGCGGCTGCGTGGCAAGAAGGATGGCAATGGCGCCAGCGGCAAGGGCCAAATGCGCATGCTGCGCGAATTGCCAAAGCTGCTGCGCTTTATGGCCAAATGCGCATGCTGCGCGAATTGCCAAAGCTGCTGCGCTTTATTCCAGGCACCGCGCAGGATTTACGCGCCTATTTCCTGACGCTGCAATATTGGCTCGCGGGATCGGCGGATAACCTCGCGAATATGGTCGCAATGCTGGTGCAGCGTTATGCCAAGGGCAAGCAGAAGCTTTCGGTTGCTGCACCGGTGGAATATCCGGAAACGGGTCTTTATCACCCGCGCATGAAGGGCAGGTTTGGTGAGAATCTGGCTGCCCTGCCGCGGGCCGGTACGCGCGGCACGGTTGGGCTTTTGCTGCTGCGTTCCTATGTGCTGGCAGGCAATGCCAAGCATTATGATGGCATGATCGAAGCGCTGGAAGCGCGCGGATTGAATGTCATTCCTGCTTTCGCCGCGGGGCTTGATGGTCGCCCCGCCATGGATGCCTTCTTCACCAAGGATGGTGCACCGGCAATTGATGCGCTTGTGTCCTTGACCGGGTTTTCGCTGGTGGGTGGCCCTGCGTATAATGATGCCCGCGCAGCGGAAGCAGCGCTCGCAAAACTTGATGTGCCCTATATCGCCGCGCATCCGCTTGAATTCCAAACCATGAAGCAATGGGCCGGCAATGCGCGCGGGCTTTTGCCGGTGGAAGCGACCATGATGGTTGCCATTCCTGAATTGGACGGCGGCATTTGGCCGATGACTTTTGGTGGTCGTTGCGGCGCAGGCGGTGATGCGACTGAACGCTGCGCCGGATGTGATGGCGTTTCCTGCGCCCGGGATATGGTGCCGCATCCGGAACGCGCCGGCACGCTCGCGGATCGTGTCGCGCGCCTGGTAGCGTTGCGCCGGACTGAACGCGCCGAACGCAAAATCGCAACCGTGCTATTCAATTTTCCGCCCAATGCCGGCACCACGGGAACGGCCGCCTATCTTGGCGTCTTTCCTTCGCTGTTCAATACGCTGAAGGCCATGAAGGCAGCGGGCTATCACGTTGAACTGCCGGAAAGTGCTGATGCCCTGCGGGAGATGGTGATCAACGGCAATCGCGACCGTTACGGCACAACGGCCAATCTTGCCGCGCGCGTATCCGCTGATCAGCATTTGCGTCGCACGCCGTGGCTTGCCGAGATTGAAAAAAGCTGGGGCCCTGCGCCCGGCCGTATTCAAACTGATGGGCGTGATATCTTCATTCTCGGTGTGCAGCTCGGTAATGTCTTTGTCGGCGTGCAGCCAGGCTTTGGCTATGAAGGCGACCCGATGCGGTTGCTGTTTGAACGGGATTTCGCGCCAACCCATGCCTTCAGCGCTTTCTATCAATGGCTGCGGCAGGATTTTGGCGCGGATGCTGTGCTGCATTTCGGCACGCATGGCGCGCTGGAGTTCATGCCGGGTAAGCAGGCAGGTATGTCAGGGCAATGCTGGCCCGATCGGTTGATTGGCGATTTGCCGAATTACTACCTCTACGCGTCGAATAACCCGTCTGAGGGCATGTTGGCCAAGCGTCGCGCCGGCGCGACGCTCATCAGTTATTTGACGCCACCCATTGCCTCGATCGGTTGATTGGCGATTTGCCGAATTACTACCTCTACGCGTCGAATAACCCGTCTGAGGGCATGTTGGCCAAGCGTCGCGCCGGCGCGACGCTCATCAGTTATTTGACGCCACCCATTGCCTCTGCCGGGCTTTATCGTGGCTTGCTTGACCTGAAAGCTTCGATTGATCGTTGGCGTGCGCTTGATCCTGAGGCTGATCCAAATCAGCGCGCTGCCTTGGCCGGTTTGATCCAGGCACAGGCAAGCGCGGTGGATTTGGCGACTGAGGAACCCGTCTGGGCCGAGCCCGCGCCGGAGATTGTGAAGCTCGGCGCCAGCCTGCTGGAATTGGAATACACGCTGATCCCGCATGGCATGCATGTGGTGGGTGAGCCGCCGAATGCAGAACAGCGCGCGGAAATGCTGACCGCAGCCGGTGTCGCGGAAGGCAGCGCAAAAGCGCGTTATGATGCGCTTCTGGCGGAGGATAACGAAATCCCCTCCATCCTGCGTGCCTTGGAAGGGCGCTACATCATGCCCGCGCCTGGTGGCGATTTGCTGCGCAGCATGGATGTATTGCCCACGGGTCGGAACCTGCATGGCTTCGATCCTTTCAAACTGCCGAGTGCCTTCGCCGTGCAGGATGGTATGCGCCAGGCGGAGCGTTTGCTGGAACGCCATTTGGCCGAGGGCAATCAGGTGCCCGAGACCGTCGCGATGGTATTGTGGGGCACAGATAATCTGAAAACCGAGGGCGGCCCGATTGCCCAGGCGCTCGCGCTTATGGGCGCCAGACCGCGCTATGACAGCTATGGACGTTTGGCTGGCGCATCTTTGGTGCCACTCGCGGAATTGGGGCGCCCACGCATTGATGTTGTGATGACGCTATCTGGCATTTTCCGTGACCTGCTGCCGTTGCAAATGAAGCTGCTTGCGGAAGCAGCGCTGCTTGCCGCACAGGCCGAGGAGCCAGCGGAGCAGAACTTCATCCGCAAGCACGCGCTACAACATATCGCGCAACATGGCGGCAACATGGAACAGGCGGCGCTGCGGGTTTTTGGCAATACTGATGGCACCTATGGCGCGCATGTGAATTCCATGATCCATGACAGCGCCTGGAATGACGAAGACGAATTGGCAACAAGTTCGTTCGCCGCAAGGGGTTTGCTTATGGCATGGATGGCAAGCCAGCCCGTGCCGATAAAGTGCTTGAGCAGGTTTTGGCGAGTGTGGAAATCACCTATCAAAATCTTGATAGCGTCGAGGTCGGCGTCACCAGCATTGATCAGTATTTTGATATGCTGGGTGGTGTGAGCCGCGCTGTGCAAGTCGCGCGCGGTGGCAGAGCCTCCGCCATTTACATCAGCGATCAGACTCGCGGTGAAGGCAAGATCAGGACACTGGCTGAACAAGTGACGCTGGAAACGCGCACCCGTGCGCTGAACCCGAAATGGTATGAGGGCTTGTTGAAGCATGGCTATGAAGGCGTGCGCGAAATTGAAGCGCATGTGACGAATACCATGGGCTGGTCGGCAACCACGGGCCATGTTGCGCCCTGGGTCTATGAACGCCTTGCGGATGTTTATGTGCTGGACGCTGAAATGCGGGACCGCATCGCACGACTGAACCCCACCGCATCCGCCAAAATCGCCAATCGTCTGATTGAGGCGCAGGAACGTCGCTACTGGAATCCCAGCGCCGATGTTCTGGCCGCACTGCGTCAGGCCGGTGATGAGCTTGAAGACCGCATCGAAGGCATCAGTGAAGGAGTCGCGGCATGACCGTGTTGATGAGAGAGCCGCCCCGCCTGACCGCTCGCCCCCGTCAGGGAGATGGCGAGGGTAGTGTCCAGGTTCATATGGATGAGGCGGTGTCGGGCACGACGGCCAAGGTATTCGCCATTTATGGCAAGGGTGGCATCGGCAAAAGTACTCATCAAACCTTTCTGTCGCGTTCTCCAAAATCGGCAAGAAGGTACTGCAAATCGGGTGTGACCCGAAGCATGACAGTACCTTTACGCTCACCAAGCGCCTGATCCCGACCGTCATTGACGTATTGGAATCCGTGCAATTCCACGCTGAAGAATTGCGCGCCGAGGACTTTGTCTTCGAAGGTTACAACGGCGTGATGTGCGTTGAAGCGGGTGGACCGCCAGCCGGCACTGGCTGCGGTGGTTATGTTGTCGGGCAAACCGTCAAGCTTCTCAAGGAACATCATCTGCTTGATGATACGGATGTGGTGATCTTTGATGTCTTGGGCGATGTTGTCTGCGGTGGTTTTGCTGCCCCCTTGCTGCATGCGGAACGTGGCCTGGTGGTGGCCGCGAATGATTTCGACAGCATCTTCGCCATGAACCGCATCATCGCCGCCATCAAGGCGAAGTCGAAGAACTATCCCGTGCGGCTTGGCGGCGTAATTTGCAATCGTAGTGCCGGAACGGATCAGATTGACCGCTTCAATGCCGCAAGTGGCATGAAGACGCTGGCGCATTTCCCTGATCTTGATGTCATTCGCCGGTCTCGATTGAAGAAGGCGACGCTTTTTGAGATGGAAGGCTCGCCGGAATTGGAGGCTGTGCAAGCGGAATACATCCGCCTCGCGGAATCGCTTTGGGCCGGTTCAGATGAGCTGGAAGCGGCGCCAATGAAGGATCGCGATATTTTCGATCTGTTGGGGTTTGACTGATGCAGACGGCAACTTATCAGCATCGCCGCAGCCAGATCGAAACCTATTTCGATCGTACGGCTGCGGATGCCTGGGTGCGGCTGACGTCAGATGCGCCGGTAAGCGGCATTCGCGCAACGGTACGTGCCGGGCGTGATGAAATGCGGCAGACACTTCTGGCTTGGCTGCCGGATGATTTGACCGGCAAGCGTCTTCTTGATGCCGGTTGCGGCACTGGCACTTTTGCCATCGAAGCCGCGCGGCGTGGTGCGCAGGTTTTGGCGATTGATGTATCGCCCTCCCTGATCAAAATCGCACGCGAACGTAGCGAAGGCCAGGCGCCCGAGGGCAGCATCATCCATGAAGTGGGTGACATGCTGGATGGCCAATATGGGATTTTCGATCACGTCGTCGCCATGGATAGCCTGATCCATTATCACCCAGATGATATGGTGCGGAGCCTGGCGAGCCTTGCGCCCCGCATCCGCCGTTCCATGCTGATGACCTTTGCGCCATTGCTTGCGGCGATGCATTTTGTTGGGCGCGCCTTTCCGCGCGGTGATCGCGCCCCGGCGATTGAACCCGTGGCAGAGCGTAGCCTCAAGGCGCGCATTATAGGTGAAAGACATCTCATTTCCTGGAATCTCGGCCAGGATCGGCGCATTTCGCGTGGCTTCTATACCTCTCACGCGCTGGAGTTGATCCGGAAATGAGCGAGGTGAATGATCGTTTGGCACGACTTTGGACGGGGATCAGCGTGAATGTGCTGCCCTTTTCCGAGGCCAGCAGCGGTCCTTTGCCGATCAAGCGCCTATTGCGCCTTTCCCTGTTCCAGATTTCCTGCGGCATGACTGCCGTGCTGATGGTGGGCACGCTCAATCGCGTCATGATTGTGGAAATGGGTGTAGCCGCCAGCCTGGTGGCCATCATGGTGGCGCTGCCGCTGCTATTCGCGCCGTTGCGTGCCTTGATAGGGTTCCGATCCGATTCCCATCGTTCAGTGCTTGGGTGGCGGCGCGTGCCCTATCTCTGGCTCGGCAGCATCATTCAATTCGGCGGGCTCGCGATGATGCCCTTCGCCTTGATCATCCTATCGGGTGATACCTGGGCACCGCCCTGGGTCGCGCAGCTTGCTGCGGGGCTCGCGTTTCTGATGGTGGGCGCCGGCATGCATACAGTGCAGACTGTGGGTCTTGCCTTGGCCACTGATATAGTTCCGCGTGAAGCGCAGCCAAATGTCGTTACGGTCCTGTCGTTGATGCAACTGATTGGCATGGTGATTTCGGCGATTGTTTTTGGTGCATTCCTTGCAGATTTTTCTCAGATCAAGCTGATCCAGCTTGTGCAGGGGATGGCGGCGGCGACGCTGGTGATCAATCTGATTGCGGCCTGGAAGCAGGAACCTAGGCGGCCGGAATTGACCTTGGGCCGCGCCCCCGGTGACCCGGGCTTCCGTGAGAGTCTCAGGCTGTTGCGGAAGGCGGGACCATGGGATCGGCGTTTGCTGGCGGCGGCGCTCGGTACCGCCGCCTTCGGCATGCAGGATGTCTTGCTGGAACCCTATGGGGGGCAAATCCTGTCGCTAAGTGTGGGCGCCACAACCGCCTTGACGGCGCTGTTCGCGAGCGGTGCAGTCCTGGGCTTTTTGCGCGCTGCGCCCTTGCTCGGCCGCGGCATGCATGCACAACGCGTTGCCAGCGCCGGTGCCATTGTTGGTATCTCTGGCTTTGTGATGGTGATCTTTGCCTCGCCGCTGGAATCAACGCTCGTCTTCGCGGCAGGAACCACCGCCATTGGTTTTGGCGCTGGCCTATTTGCGCATGCAACATTGACGGGATGCATGCAGGCCGCGCCGGAAGGCCAGATTGGACTGACGCTTGGCGTTTGGGGCGCGGTGACGGCCACAGCCGGTGGCGCGGCGGTTGCTCTTGGCGGCGTCATCCGCGATGTCATTTCCTCGCTCGCGTCAGCCGGCATTTGCTGTTCATGATGCTAGCAGTGGTTGGCCCATTGTTGCGCGCCAATGATTCTGTTTCCTCACGCCCTCAACGTCATGCAGGCCGGCCGGTTCTCACCGGGCTGCAAAACCAACATGGAGCATTGCCATGACAACACCCGCAACGCCGGTCTTTTTGGATGCGGCTGCTCTTTCTCTCTATCTCTTCTTCGCGTTCTTCGCGGGGTTGATCTATTACCTGACGCGCGAGGGTAAGCGCGAAGGCTATCCGATGATCAATGAATTGCCTGATCGTCCCGCCTTCGCCACCATGCATGGTTTTCCGGAAACGCCGCCACCCAAGGTGTTCCGGCTGCATTATCCTGAGGGCGCGACCGTGGTGCAAGGCGTGCGGCCTGAACGCGATGTGAGCGCCCATCTGATCCCGGAATACCCCTATCCGGGCACGGCCTTTGTGCCGACGGGTGATGCGATGCGTGATGGTGTCGGCCCCGCCGCCTATGCGGATCGTGCTGATGAACCGGATCTGGCCTTTGACGACCACAAGCCAAAGATTGTCCCGCTGCGCGCTGCGCCAGGTTGGCATGTCGCACATGAGGATCCCGATCCACGCGGCAAGTCGGTGATCACGCTGGATGGTGAAGTCGCTGGTACAATCGTTGATCTTTGGGTAGATCGTTCGGAATACATCCTGCGTTATGTTGAAACGGAAGTCGCCGGCGGGCGCCGCGTGCTTGTGCCGATGTTCCTCTGCACCTTCACGGATGACGGTACGACTAATGTGATTTCCGTCACCGCCGCGCAATTCGTTGCCGCGCCCGGTATTGCGCAGCCCGAACAGATCACCTTGTTGGAGGAAGATCGTATCTCCGCCTATTTTGGCGGTGGCCATTTCTATGCGACGCCGGAACGCAGTGAGCCATGCCTGTGACCAGGTCAGCCCCCACACGCCTGACCGAACACGGGCTGGAACCGATACCGGGCCTACCGGAAGCGCTTCCGGCAGGTGAGGTTTTGTTGTGGCAGGGGGCGCCGGCTTGGACTGAAATCGCCCAGCGAGTATTCATGATTCGCTGGGTCATGGCGTATTTTCTGGTGCTGGCCGGCTGGGATATTCTGAATGCAGCGCTTGGGGGTGCCTCCATGACCGCTGCCATCGGGTCAGCCGCGGTATTGCTGCTGGTTGGGAGCATCGCGGTCGGCATTCTGACGCTGCTTGCCAAGGTGGCAGCGAAGACAAGTGTTTATTCCATCACCTCACGGCGCTTGGTGCTGCGTGTGGGCATTGCCTTGCCCATCACGATCAATATCCCCTTTGTCGCTATTGGTTGCCTTGCCCATCACGATCAATATCCCCTTTGTCGCTATTGCCGGGGCTGATTTGCGGAATCGCAAAGATGGTCATGGCGACATTGTGTTGGAGTTGCTGCCAAGCCACCGGATTTCCTGGATTGCCCTATGGCCCCACTGCGCCGGATGGAGCGTCGGACGGCCAAAGCCAATGCTTCGTGGTGTAGCGGATGCCGCGGATGTCGCCAGGATTTTGGGTGAGGCGGTCGCCAGTACAGGCGGTGCTGCCATCAGCCGTGGTCAGAATACGTCCGAAGCCGAAATGCCCCGTGGCGCAACGGCGATGGCTTAGGGGAAGGATGATGACAGCCAAGGCAATAGCGCCGCGCAAGGATTATCTGGGCATCGGGCTCGGGGTGATGCTTGCCGGGCTTATTGCGTTGGTGATCCTTAATGCAGGTGAGAAGCAACAGGTCAAGCACCAGCCAGGTCAGGCGCTTTTTGCGCGTGATATCCTGTTCAGTGATCGTATGGATGGTGGCATTTCCATTCGCGATGCGACGACTGGGCAGCTGATTGGCGAAGTTGCGCCTGGTGAAGGGGGCTTTGTGCGCGGCGCCTTGCGCGGTTTCACGCGTGACAGGCGCCTTGAAAATCCCGGCGCTGAAAGCCCGTTAAGATTGGCGGCGCTGCAGGGTGGCGCCATCATTCTTCAAGACCCGCAAAGTGGTCGTTGGACGGATTTGCGCGCCTTTGGTGCGACGAATGTGCAGAGTTTTGCGGAAATATTGTTCAAAAAAAATGAGGAAGGCAAATGACCCAAACAAGCAATACGCGGCGAGGCAGGCGCTTCGATGTGCCCTGTACCGTCGAAATCGAACGCAGCTTCGATAGTTTTCATGCCTATGCGGTGCCGGAAGATGTGGTGCTGCGGCCAGGAGATCAGGTGATTGTCCATGGCGCGCCAGCTCAGGTTGCCTTTGGTGAGAAATACAGCTTCGAAACCTCGGCCACCATCATCCGCGCAGGGTTTTTTATGCGGCATTGGACTCAGCTCCGTTCGATCCTGGAATTGACCGAACTTTATCATGTCGGCTTTGAGCCCAAGGAGGCCGCATGAACGCCGTGACCCACGCCATGCGCGATAAGCTCTCGCGTGAGACGACGGAACTCGCGCTGACCGAGACGGTCCTGTCGCCGCGCTTTTACACAACTGATTTCACGGCAATGGACACGATTGATGTTGAGCCAGTGCGGGCTGAATGGGACCGGTTGATAGAGGAATTCCACCGCGACCCGAATAAGGGCCATTTCATTCGGGATGAGCGTTTCGACGCGTTTCGGCTTGAAGATTTGCCTGAGGGGCTGCAGACAGAGCTGGTGGATTTCTTGGTGAGCAGTGTCACGGCTGAGTTTTCCGGCTGTGTCCTCTACGCCGAAATCAAGAAGCGTGTGACCAATCCGGATATGCGCGAGTTGTTTTCTGTCATGGCACGCGATGAAAGCCGCCATGCGGGCTTCATCAATGATGCGCTGAAGGATCTGGGGATTGGCGTTGATCTTGGGTTTCTGACGCGCGCCAAGAAGTATCATTACTTCCAGCCAAAATTCATCTTCTACGCGACCTATTTGAGCGAGAAGATCGGCTATGCGCGCTACATCACCATTTTCCGCCAATTCGAACGCCACCCGGAATTGCGTTTTCACCCGATCTTTCTGTGGTTTGAGAAGTGGTGCAATGATGAATTCCGCCATGGCGAGGCTTTTGCGCTGCTGATGCGTGCCAATCCGAAGCTGCTGAGTGGTGTCAATGCGCTGTGGTGCCGCTTTTTTCAATTGGCGGTTTTCGCCACCATGTATGTGCGCGATCATGGCCGTCCGGAATTCCACAAGGCACTTGGCATGACGCCGACCGAATATGATCGGCAGGTCTTCAAGATCACCGAGGAGATTTGTCGCCAGGTATTTCCCGTCACGCTCGATGTGGATGGCCCGGGCTTCATGGAAGATATGGACCGCCTCTGGCAGATCTCTGAGAAAATGAGTGAAGCGCGGCGCCAGGGTGGTATTGGCGGCAGGCTGCGGCGGATGGGGTTGAGCCTTTCTGCAGCGACCACCCTCG
>Ga0194123_10001599_pt1 | contig 33254 bp, 34 predicted proteins | sample TA2MahsurfametaG_5_FD_155479 | JGI IMG/M metagenome (GOLD analysis project Ga0194123, IMG submission 155479) | Freshwater microbial communities from Lake Tanganyika, Tanzania - TA2015023 Mahale A surface | ecosystem: Environmental > Aquatic > Freshwater > Lake | place: Tanzania: Lake Tanganyika... | reverse complement strand
CGCTGGCGTCTCATCCTCCCAAGGCCTGCGTCAGCAGGTGGGCGCCAGATACCCGAACCACGGCCCGGACAGAGCCAGCTCCCGGAGGATGTGCATTGGCCCCGGGGATGAATTGCCTGGCGCACCTAGCAGCCCCGCGAGCGTTAGTTAGGCTTCCTCAAGCCGCGCGGCAATGGTCTCAAGCTTTTCCGCGAGCCGGACCAGACCATCGGCGAGCGCGGGGTCGGGCGTGGGGGCTTCGACAACAACGGTGCCGCCGGCCTTCAGCGCTTCATTTTCCGCTTTCAGATCCATTGCCTCATCGGCCAATTGCAAGGCGGCCAGCAGCAGCATGCGCGTTTCGCCAAACTGGATGCCCATGGCCTTGAGGGCGGAGATACGCTGATCCACCTCGGCGGCCATATTGGTCAGGTGCTTTTCCTGACCATCCTGGCAAGCCACCGGATGGGCATAGCCGCCGACACGGACCGTGACCTGCGCCATCAGCCGTCATGCCCCAGATTGGCGCGCAGCTTGGCGATGGAGGCCTCGAGCCGGGTAGCGAGGGCAGCAACAGCGGCCTTCGGCACCATATCGCCTTCAACGGGTGGGGTGGTGGCACGGCGGGCTTCCACGGCGCGATTAAGACGTTCCAGGGCTGCTTCCAGCCGGATCATCGCCGCACCCATTGTGTCAGCTTGCTGCTCGCTCATGCTTTTCCAAATGCCTTGGCGCCAAGACTTCTTGCGGCTAAGGGATCGTTGAAATGCTTGGCATGCAAAGGCCTCTGGGTCAATGGTAGAGGCGTTTCTGAAGCGGCCCGCGATGGTGGTGCATGGGCGCGGGCAGGCCGCATGGGCACTGCGTGTCGCGGCCGGGCGGCCCGTGCTGCTGCTCTCGGCGCCCGGTGCAGCGCTGAATGCGGGGCCAGGCTGGTTCAAATCCGTGCTGGACCAGGCGGCGGCTGAACATCCCGGCGCGAACTTTACCGCCGTGCTGGATTGCGCAGCTGCCCCAGGGGCCGCGCTGGCGGCCTTGCGGGCCGGGTTCAAGCTGCTGGTATTCGATCTCGCGCATCCTGCCGCCGAAAGCGTACTGGGCGCCGCCGCCGAAGCGGGGGCCGAGGTTTTGGGCACCAGACCGATGGCGCTCGATCTCGGCACGCTCGATCCGCGCCGGCGGGATCATGAAAGGCGCATTACTGCGCTTTTCGCCACAGTGCCGCCACAGGACCAGCCGAGATAACGAGCTCGTGACAGGCAATGCCGGCTGGGCTATCGCCACATCCGCCTTTTGAGCAATGAAAAGGAACCCAAGATGAAGCTGACGCGTCGCGTGAAGGAAATCCTCTCCTGGTATGAAAGCGACACACCCGGCACCAAGGCGAATCTCGCCCGCATCCTGATGGAAGGGAAGCTGGGTGGCACGGGGCGCATGGTGATCCTGCCGGTGGATCAGGGGTTTGAGCACGGCCCGGCGCGGTCCTTCGCACCGAATCCAGCGGCCTATGATCCGCATTATCATTTCGAATTGGCGATTGAAGCGGGGCTGAATGCTTATGCCGCGCCGCTTGGCATGATTGAAGCCGGTGCCGCTACTTTCGCGGGTTCCATCCCGACCATCCTGAAAGTCAATTCATCCAATAGCCTTTCCACCACCAAGGATCAGGCGGTGACTGCGAGCGTCGCCGATGCACTCCGCCTTGGGTGTTCGGCAATTGGGTTCACCATCTATCCGTCATCCGAATACCAGTTTGAGATGATGGAAGAACTGCGCGAATTGGTGGAAGAAGCCAAGGCAGCCGGGCTCGCTGTGGTGGTCTGGTCCTATCCGCGCGGGCCGATGCTGGATAAGAACGGTGAAACCGCCTTCGATATTTGCGCCTATGCCGCCCATATGGCCGCGCTGCTGGGGGCGCATATCATCAAGGTAAAGCCGCCCACCGATGTGCTGAGCCTGGATGCCGCAAAAAAAGTTTATATTGAGCGCAAGATTGATGGCAGTGACCTCGCGAGGCGCATCAGCCATGTGGTGCAGGCCTGTTTCAATGGTCGTCGTCTTGTTGTGTTCTCGGGCGGTGAGGCGAAGGGTACGGATGCGCTGCTCGCTGAGGCGCGCGCGATTCATGCCGGTGGCGGCAATGGGTCAATCGTTGGGCGCAACGCCTTCCAGCGCCCGAAGGATGAGGCGCTGAAGCTGCTCGGCCAGATGATCGAAGTCTATGAGGGCAAGGCCTGAGGGTCGGCCCGCGGGGCGGCGCGCGCCGCCCGGCTTGACCCGTAACGCTATGCGGGCCGAAAATGGCCGCGTGTCAAGGCGGCTTTTTGAATGACAGATGATTTTAGCGCGACGGGCTTGGATTTCACTCTGCCCGTGGCGGCGCGTGGTTATCGCTGGTGGTATCTGGATGCGCTTTCCGATGATGGTGCGCATGGCATTACCATCATCGCCTTTCTGGGCACGGTATTTTCCCCCTGGTATGCTTTTGCGCGGCGTGGTGGCGGTGGCGATCCGCTGAACCATTGCTGCATGCATGTGGCACTTTACGGCAAGCCGGCACGCTGGGCGATGACGGATCGACCACGTGGTGCGCTCAATCGTGGTGCTGATTTCCTGCAAATTGGGCCAAGTGCCATGCGCTGGGATGGCAGCAAATTGCTGGTTGATCTTGCGGAAGTCACCGCCCCGATTCCGGGCAAGTTACGCGGGCGTGTGGCGCTTTATCCTGAGGCACTATCGCATCGGGCCTTTCGCTTGGATGGCGTGGGGCGGCATCATTGGCAGCCGATTGCACCGCGTTCGCGCGTGGAGGTTGCTTTTGACAATCCTGCGCTGCACTGGTCCGGCTTTTCGTATTTTGACACCAACACCGGCATCGCGCCGTTGGAAGAGGATTTCCTATTCTGGGATTGGTGCCGCGCGCCCATGCCGGAAGCCACCGCGATTTTGTATAATGCGTCGTGCCGGGATGGATCGGCGCAATCACTCGCGCTGCAGGTGAGCCGCGCCGGCGAGGTTGCCGATATGCCGATCCCCCCGCAGGCCGTGATGCCGCCTGGACTGTGGCGCGTCGCGCGCCCGACACGATCTGAAGATGGCATGGCAGAGCTGGTGCGCGCTTTGGTGGATGCGCCGTTTTATACGCGATCCGAAATTCGTACGCGGCTATTGGGGCAGAATGCCATTGCGGTGCATGAAAGCCTGGCCTTGAACCGGTTTGATAATCTGGCGGTGCAGGCGCTGATGCTGCCCTTCAGAGTGCCGAGGGCGCGGGGCTGAAGGCGCGCTATCTGAAATCCCGGCTCGCGGGCAACTTCCCCCGCGGCGGGCGACAATCATCCTGCGGGCGGCGGATTTCATCGGCGCGGCCAAGCGCTGCCTCTGCCCAGCCGCTGCCCGCGTCGCGCAACAAGCCTTCCAGCAGATCGGAACGATCCACCAGGCGGCGCGCGATCACATGGATGATCGGCACTTCGGCGTGGCGATCCTCACGCTCCACCCGGCCTTCCACTTGCAATAGCCGCGCGCCGCGCAGGGCACGCCGATCACGCGCAGCGATATCGGTATAGACCACCAGATTGGCGGTGCCGTGCTCATCTTCGATGGTGATGAAAATCACGCCCTTGGCGGAACCGGGGCGCTGGCGCATCAGCACAAGCCCTGCCAGGCGCAGCAACCGGCCTGCGGGCCATGTCTGCAAGTCGCGCGTATCACGCAGCCCTTCGGCACGCAATTCTGCGCGCAACAGCGCCAAGGGATGCTGCCCAAGCGTCAGGCCAAGGGCCGCGTAATCATGCACAATATGCTCGCCCTCATGTTCTGCCGGCAAGACAGGTTTCGCTTCGGGCAGGATGGGTGCCTCATTGGCCAAGGCGGCATCCACGCCATCGCGCGGCGCGAAAAGCGGCAAGTCGCGCGGCGTGCCCCGTGCTCCGCGCGCCGCCCAGGCAGCATCACGGCGCAGCACACCAGGAAAGGCATTGGCGGCGGCGAGTGCACTCAAAGCGCCTTGAGAAAGCCGCGCGCGCCAGGCCAAATCCTCCACACTTACAAAGGGCGCACCATTGCGTGCGGCGCGGGCCATCAGTAGCGCTTCCGCATCACGCTGCGCCAGCCCGGCAACCAGGCACAGCCCCAGCCGCAGCGCCAGGCCGCCCGTGCTTTCGGGGGCTTCTTCCAGGCTGCTATCCCAATCGCTGGCATTCACATCCACCGCGCGCACAACAACGCCGTGGTCCCGCGCATCGCGCATGATTTGCGCCGGCGCGTAAAACCCCAAGGGCTGGCTGTTCAACAGCGCACAGGCAAAGGCCGCCGGGTGGTGGCATTTCAACCAAGCCGAGGCATAAACCAGATGCGCGAAGCTCGCCGCATGGCTTTCGGGAAAACCATAGCTGCCAAAGCCTTCGATTTGCGCAAAGACACGCTCCGCCAATTCCTGCGCGTAACCGCGGCGTGTCATGCCGGCCACCAGCTTGTCCTTGTGGCGTGTGACCAGGCCCTGTTGACGGAAGGTTGCCATGGCGCGGCGCAATTGATCCGCTTCTTCCGGCGTGAAGCCAGCCGCGACAATCGCAAGCCGCATCGCCTGTTCCTGGAATAGCGGCACGCCAAGCGTACGCCCCAACACCTGGCGCAATTCATCCGCTGGGCCAAAGGCAGGATCGGGCGCTGGGTATTCCACCGCCTCCAGCCCCTGACGTCGGCGCAAATAGGGATGCACCATATCGCCTTGGATGGGGCCAGGGCGCACAATCGCCACCTGCACCACCAGATCATAAAAGGCGCGTGGCTTGAGGCGCGGCAGCATATTCATCTGCGCGCGGCTTTCCACCTGAAACACGCCAACGGAATCCGCACGCCGCAACATGGCATAGGTTTCCGCGCAATCGTGCGGCAGGTTTGCCAGGTTCAAGGCAAGGCGCCGATGCTGCCCCAGCAGATCAAAACTGCGCCGAAGGCAGGATAGCATGCCAAGCCCCAGCACATCCACCTTCATGATGCCGAGTGCATCAATATCATCCTTGTCCCATTCCAGAACGGTGCGGTCTTCCATCGCCGCCTGCGTCACCACCGCCAATTCCGTGAGCTTGCCGCGCGTGATGACAAAGCCACCGACATGGGTTGCGGTATGGCGCGGGAAATCCTGCAATTCTTCAGCCAGATCAAGCGTCATCGCCAAGCGCGGATCGCTGATGTCAAAGCCCTCATCGACCGCCAATTCCGCCAGGCTCATCTCCCGCCCCGGCCCCCAGCCGGCCTTGGCGAGGCGTGCGGTGATATCCTCGGTCAGGCCCATCACCTTGCCCACTTCGCGAATAGCGCTGCGCGGGCGATAGCGGATCAGGGTCGCGCAAATCGCTGCGCGGTCGCGGCCATAGCGCGCGTAAAGATGCTGGATCACCTCCTCTCGCCGGTCGTGCTCGAAATCAATATCTATATCGGGCGGCTCGCCACGACTGGCCGAGACAAAACGCTCAAACAGCAGATCATGTTTTTCGGGATCAACCGCAGTGATGCCCAGCACATAGCAAACCGTGGAATTTGCCGCCGAACCACGCCCTTGGCACAGAATGCCGCACGCGCGGGCGAAGCGAATAATCTCATGCACGGTCAGGAAATAGGGCGCATAGCCAAGATCATTGATCAGCTTCATTTCATGCGCGATGCGCGTCGTAATCGCATCCGGCACCTGCACCGGCCAGCGCACGGCAACAGCTTCGGCCACACGCGCTTCCAGGCTTTGCTGCGCGGTGAGGCCCGGGTCCAGCACCTCATCGGGGTATTCATAGCGCAAATGATCGAGCGAAAAGCCGCGCGTGGTCGCCAGCACATCAAGGCTTGATTGTAGCGCATCCGGGTAGCGCGCGAAAAGCCGTGCCATTTTGGCAGGGGATTTCAAATGGCGTTCGGCATTGGGCTCCGCCGCCTGGCCCAAGGCTTCCACGGTGCAGCGCAGGCGAATGGCGCTGAGCACATCCGCGAGCCGCCGCCGCGATGGCACATGATAACGCACATTATTGGTGGCTAGCAGCCGCGCCCCACTCGCTTCCGCCAAAGCGGCGTGGTGCGCGAGCAGCGATGCGTCATCGCCCAATAACGGGTACGCCACAGCAATCAGCGGCGGCAAGGCAAGGCGCAACCCACTCAGGCGGCGCAAGGCGGCGGGCGTAACGGGTGGGATGGCGGCCAGCGCCATGCCCTCGGCCGCGTCGCACAGCATATCGAAATCCAGCCGACATTTACCCTTGGGCGCGGCCATGCGCCCGGCTGAAAGCAGCGCCGTCAGCCTGCCATAGGCCGCGCGATCCGCGGGCCAGGCCAGCCATTCCGCGCCATCTTCCAGCCGCAGCCGGCAGCCCGGCGCGAAGGCCAAGCCCGCCGCCTTGGCCGCACCATGTGCGCGCACCACACCAGCAAGCCCATTGGTATCGCAAAGCCCGAACCCGGCATGGCCTAAGGCCGCCGCCTGTTCCACCAATTCCTCAGGATGGGAGGCGCCATCCAGGAAGGAGAAATTGGATCGCGCCGCCACCTCCGCATAGCCGCGCGTGGTCATGGCAAATCGCCCTGCACCACCCAGCGCCCATCGGCATGGCAAAGCCAGAGCCTTTCACCGGAAGCGAGTTGCACGCGGTGATAATCCCGTGCTGGCGGCAATGCGCCGCCATGCCACCATTCTGCTTCCAGCCGTAGCGGCCCCTCCGCACGGGTCAGCGCGTAATGCCGCCCGCGCCAGCGCAGCGCAGCGGGCGCGCCTTCGGCAAAGGCAGTGACCTGCACAGCCTCAGGCCGGCGGCGCAGCAGCACCGGCGTAGCGCGCGCGCCCCAGCCGGGCGGGGTGGGATTGGGTGCTTCATGCGGGGCGGCAGCGCGCCATTGCCTCTCTGGCCAATGGCTTGGCATCGGTGCGGGGCGGGCCAGGTGCAGCCTTTGGCGGAGGCGATCCAGCAATTGCGCCAAAACCCCATCCGGGCGCGGCGCGGCGCCCATGGGCAGGGCGCCCTGCCCTTCTGCGCCCATGGGGTCGGTCGCCAAGGCTTGCAGGGTGAAACGCTCAAAACCGAGTTCCGGCGCCAGGCTGGTGAGGGGCTCAGCGAAAAGCCGCGCCAGATGCGCGGGGTCGCGGTTGGGCACACCGGTGCCGATCATCAGGCGCTGTTCCGTGCTATCCACGCGCCAGGCGGTCAGGCACAATCGCCGCGCGCCAAGTCCGGCGCGGGCCAGCCGCGCACAAAGCGCTACCAGCAGCCGATCGAGCAAGGCGGCAATCGCCTCGGCAGTCAGGATCGGTTCCGGCAGGGCGCGAGTCACGGCCAGATCGGGCGGCGCGGCGATGGGGGTGATGGGTGGCGCGCGGCGGCCCGTGGCGGCATCCAGCGCCTCCAGCAAGGGCGCGCCAAAGCGCCGTGCGAGCGGCGCGCGGGGCTGGCGCAGCACATCACCAATCATGCGCAGTCCAAGCCGGGCGAGGTCTTCCACCATCGCCCCCGGCAGGCGAAGCGCGGGGCCAAGCGGTAGGGGTGCCACGGCTTTTTCTTGCGCCCCTGGCGCGATGATCGGCGCATCCCGCCGTACCCGCGCCAGCGCCATGGCGGAAGCCGCCGCGCTGGCAATGGCGCCCTGGGCGGTAAGCCCCGCCTCGGCCAGCTTGGCGATAAGGCAGGCGAGCAAGGCGGCCTCACCGCCGAATAAATGATCGCAGCCGGTGACATCCAGCAGCAGGCCATCGGGCGGCAGGGCAGCGCTGATCGGGGTGAAGCGCTGCACCCAAATGGCGAGGTCACGGAGCCCCGCAGCGCTGGCTTCCGGCATGGCGGGAAGCACTAGCAAATCGGGCAACAGCGCCTCGGCATCGGCCAGCGCCTGGCCTGGCTCCAGCCCCGCCGCCGCGGCCTGGTGATCCAGCTCAACAAGCAGGCGCCGCGCGCCCTGCCGCGCCCAAAGTGCCAAGGGCTGATCCGCCGGCAGATCGGGGCGGGTCTGGCGCAGATGCTCCGCCGCCCAGAAGGGTAGATGCACAGCAAGGTAACGGCGGGCGGGCTTCATGTGCCCCCCGCCGCCAGATGTAGCCTGTTGGTCGCCGGGTTGAACGCCACATCCCAAGGCCCCGCCGGGGCGCCGCCGCGTTGGCGAAGCAGTGTCAGGCGCCAGTGCGGCGACCCATCAACCGAAAGCGGGGCGATATGCCAGCGCGTGCGCGCGACAGAGTCACCAGTGGCGCCATCCGGGCGGAGCAGCAGGCCGAAAACGCCACCTGCCTCGGCGGCCAGATGCAGGCGGCGCGTTGCGGTCAGATCAAGCCCCTGCCCGCTGCCGGCCATCAGCACGGCAGCGCCCAAGGCAGGGCAGCGCAGGGCTTCTTCCATGGCCCAGAGCGCTTCCGGCCAACGCGCTGCCCGCGCCAGGATCAGATTTTCCGGGGTAAGGCCGAAGGGCAGCAGCCCCGGCGGCCAGACAAGATTCGATTCCTGTTCGGTGGCAATCCAGAGCACCTGCCCGCCGCAATTCGCCAGCAGAATGGAGCCAAAAGCCACGCCAGATCCGGGGCTTGCGGCGTAAACCTCATGTAACGCACCACGCGCCAGGCCAGCCCCGATCAAGCCATTGTCAGCAAAAACCGGAATGGGCGTGCTGGCATGGCCCCTAGGGGCGCGGGTGGTCAGCCCGGCCAGGGTATCGCGCAGCCGGGCCAAGGCAGCGTTGCGGGGGGAAAGGGGATCGGCGGCAGTCATGGGAAAGAAAGCTTATCAAAAGAACAAAATAAGAACAAGTCATATTGTGCAGCCTAGTGACCGCTTCATGCCTCCCTGGGAGCCTGTCTGAGAATTCGCTAGTTTTTTTTCTCCTTATTTCTGATTCATTTGCTTTCATGAGCAAGACCTTCCGAGCGTGGGATGTGGACCAGGGTTGGCTACTTCCTGCTTCGCTGCATCAGTTTGTACCCCCCAGTCATTTGGCGCATTTTGTGCCAGATACGGTGCGAGAGGCGCTGGAGCTTTCGGCGATCACGGGCGTCTACACGTCAGAACAGGGACAGCCGCCCTATCATCCAAGTATGCTGGTGGCGCTGCTGCTCTATGGCTATAGCCGGGGGATTTATTCTTCGCGGCAATTGGCGCGTGCCTACGAGGACCGGTTGACATGATGGCGGTGACTGGGCTGAACAAGCCTGATTTCCACACCATCAGCACATTCCGGCGCCGGCATCCGGTGGCCTTGCGGGGCCTGTTCGTGCAGGTACTGCGGCTTGGCCAGAAGGCAGGGCTGCTCAAGCTTGGCCATGTCGCGGTGGATGGCACCAAGCTGCGTGCCAATGCCTCTTGACACAAGGCGATGAGCTACAAGCGCATGGCGGAGCAGGAGCGGAGCCTTGAAGCTGAAGTGAAGGCTTGGCAGGATCAGGCGTAAGCCGCGGATGCGGCGGAAGATGCGCAGCATGGCGCCGATCATCGCGGTGACGAGACACCGGCCTGGATGGCAGATAAGCAGCGTCGGCTGGAACGCATCCGCGCGGCGAAGGCGCAACTGGAAGCCGAGGCCCGCGCTGGGGCGGATAATAGCGACGCCGACGGGCCTGGCCCTTCCTCTGGCATGCAGGAACGCGGCGCGCGCAAGAACCATTCTGCCGACGAAGAGCAATCCGCCACACCGCCAGACCGGGCGCAGCGTAACTTCACTGATGGTGACAGTCGCATCATACCAAGCTGGGGTGGTTTCATCGCGGGCTATAACGGTCAGATCGCGGTTGATGCCGCGCATCAGATCATCATTGCCGAGCAACTCAGCACCAATCCGGCTGACTTCGCGGCCCTGATCCCGCTGGTTGATCAGGCCCACGCCAATCTTGGCCGCAACCTGCGCGAGGTTTCAGGCGATACGGGCTTTGCTACCGAAGCCAATTTGGCCGCCATGGCAGAGCGCGGCATCAGGGCCTATCTCACGCCCGGCTGCATCAGGCATGGCAAGACCGATCCCACAGCCGGGCGCGTACTCAAACGAAAGCCTCTGATGCAGGAAATGGCCGACAAGATCAAACGCGCTGGGCGACGTAGCCGATATCGGCTGCGAAAACAGACCGCCGAGCCGGTATTCGGTCAGATCAAGCAGCCCAGAGGCTTCCGACAATTCCTCCTCCGAGGGCTTAACCAAGTCAGAGGCGAATGGGCCATGATCTGCACCGCCCACAACATCCTCAAGCTCCACAAAGCAACAGCATAAACAAGGGAGACACCCACCAAAAACCGCGCTAGTTTTAGTGTAAGAAAAAGCCGAAGGTCATTCTCAGACAGGCTCCTAGAGCGTGTTGCGTTCAGATGGAAAATCTGAATGCATGAAGATGCTCGCAAAATAACGAGGTAGAGCGGGTTGCGTGAACCCATGTGAACGCAACACGCTCTACGCCCCCAAGGCCAAGTCTGATAGCTGGTTAAATTGGGGGCAGGTTTACCCCGGCCAAGCCATCTTACAGCCATCTCCATCTCACCCATGCCCCCTCTCCCGCGGGGAAGCCAAGCGGCGAGTGTCATGCTAGGCTGACAACATGCGTGCCCGGATCATCATTCCAATAGTGCTGCTTCTGCTCGGCCTGGCCGGGGCCTGGTTCTGGCGCGGCCTGTCGCCGGCCATCGCCGTGGCCACCGCGACCACGGGGCCGGCGGTCCAGGCGGTCTATGCCACCGGCAATGTAGAGCCGGTGCATTGGGCCAAGGTTGGGCCCGCCGTGCGTGCGCGCATCACCGCCGTTTTGGTCGAAGAAGGTGCCCGCGTTGAAGCTGGCCAGCCCATGGCGCAGTTGGATGATCGCGAAGTGCGCCACCGCGCTGAAGAGGCCGAGGCCCGCGCCCTTTTCGCGCAGGAAGATTTGGCCCGTGTGCGTGCCCTGGTCGCGCGTGATGTCGCGTCCCGCGCCACGCTTGATCGCGCCGAAGCCGAAGCCCGCGCCGTGCGCGCCGGGGCTGATGCGGCGCAGCGGCGCCTGGATGATTACGTGGTGCGCGCACCCTCTGCCGGCCTGGTGTTGCGCCGCGATGCCGAGGTGGGGGAGGTTGTGGATACCTCCGCGGCGCTGTTCTGGATTGGCGAGCCAACGCCACTCCGCATCACCGCCGAAGTGGATGAGGAAGACATCGCCCAAATCCGCGAAGGCCAACGCGCGCTGCTGCGTGCCGACGCTTTTGCCCGGCAGGTGCTTACTGCGACCGTCGCACAAATCACGCCAAAAGGTGACGCAACACGCAAGGCCTATCGCGTACGCCTTGCGCTGCCCAATGACACACCGCTCATGATCGGCATGACGGTGGAGGCGAATATCGTGCTGCGCGAAGCCGCCAATGCCATACTGATCCCACCTGCGGCGCTGCGCGGTGATCACGTATTTGTCGCACAAGGTGAAGTCGCACGGCGGCGCCAGGTGACGGTTGGCGTGCAGGGTCCGCGCGCGGTCGAAATCCGCCAAGGTCTCGCGTCAGGAGATATCGTGGTGCTTGATCCACCACAGAGCCTGAAGGATGGGCAGGCGATACGCCTCAAACCATGAAGCTGATTTTTGATCTTGCGCGCGGCATGCTTTCCCGCCGGCGCCGGCAGACCCTGGTATCGGTGATGGGAGTTGCCTTGGGTGTAGCGTTTTTCATCGCCATTGCCTCACTTATGCGTGGTTTTCAGACCTATTTCATCGAACAGGTGATTGATGTGCAGCCGCATATCATCGTGAAGGATGAAACGCGCCGCCCACTGCCGCAGGCGGTCGAAATCGCCCATCCTGATGGCGCTGTTGCACTATCCGGCGTGAAGCCAACCGAACGCATCCGCGGCATCCGCGCCAGCGCCGAGAAAATGGCGATATTGGAAGCCATCCCGGGTGTCTATTCATCGCCCATCCTGACTGGTCAGGCGTTGCTCCGCTACGGGTCACGCGATGTTTCGGTTTCCATCACCGGCATCGAACCGGCGCGGTATCGCCGAGTCTCAAACCTGGAGAAGGATTTGATCCAGGGCAGCATGGAAGATTTGCGCAGCACCGCGAATGGCCTGATCATCGGCATTGGGCTTGCGCAAAAACTCGGCGTTGCGCTGGGCGATACCACCATCGCGGTCTCCCCCAGGGGAATCAGCCTGCAAATGAAGATTGTGGGGATTTTCCGAACCGGGCTCACCACGCTTGATAACCAGGCCGGCTATACGCTGCTCAAGGTCAATCAAATCCTGCAGCACCGGCCCAATGTGGTCAATCAAATACTGCTGCGGCTGAATGATGTGACAGAGGCGGAAGCCCTGGCGCGGCAGATCGAAGCGCGCTTTGGCGATAGGTCCGAAAGCTGGGAAGAACAGAACCGAAATGTGCTGACGGTTTTCGTCATTCAAAACGCCATCATGTATAGCGTCACCGGAGCCATTTTATTGGTCGCGGCTTTTGGGATTTACAATATCATCTCGACAGTGGTGTTCGAGAAAACGCGCGACATCGCCATCCTGAAATCGCTTGGCTTTACGGAAGGCGATATCCAATGGCTGTTTCTGTTGCAAGGCATGATTGCGGGGCTGCTGGGCGCGGTACTTGGCTGCGTGCTCGGCCAGATCATGATCGAAGGCCTGGCGCAGATACGCTTCAATACGGAAACACCGGCAGGGAATGACCGCTTTCTACTCGCGCAAGATTGGCGGATTTTTGCGGTCGCTTCCTTCTTCGCGCTGCTCTCGGCCAGCATCGCCGCCGTGGTGCCGGCGCGCCGCGCCGCGCGGCTTGACCCCGTGCAGACCATTCGCGGCGCGGCATGACCACCTCTCCGCCTTTGCTGGAAGCGCAGCACATCACGCGCCGCCTGCCGGAAGGGGTCACGCTGGTGGCGGATGCGTCGGTGAAGGTGGAGCGCGGCGAATTCATCGCCATCACCGGGCCATCCGGGTCGGGGAAATCATCGCTGCTTTATCTGCTGGGATTATTGGATCGCCCGACCGAAGGCCGCGTGTTGCTGGAAGGCCGCGACACGGCAAGCCTGAACGCGGCGGAGCTTGCAAATCGTCGCCTCGCACGGCTTGGCTTCGTATTTCAATTCCATTTCCTGCTGCCGGAATTCTCCACGCTGGATAATGTGCTGATCCCGATCCGCCGGCTTGGCCGCCTGAAGGATGCGGCGGCGCGTGCGCAGGCGATGAAGCTGCTGGAAGCGCTTGGCATGGCCGACGCAGCAGCGAAATTGCCGGAGCAGCTTTCTGGCGGCATGCGGCAACGCGCCGCCATCGCCCGCGCCCTGGCCAATGACCCTGCGATTATCCTGGCCGATGAACCGACCGGCAATCTGGACACACGCAATGCCGCCGCGGTTTTCGATATTTTCCGGCACCTTGCGGCGGAAGAAGGCCGCGCCATTCTTGTGGTGACGCATGATGCGGAGCTCGCGAAACGCACAACGCGGCGGGTGCATTTGGTGGATGGGCGGATCGTCAGCTCTTGAGCGAAATCACAGGCAAGGGAGCAAATCGATCCATTGGTCGTTGAAATGTGAAGGGTTGCCACGGAAAGCAAAATAAGCTGCGTCAGCTATCCATTTTCAGCGCGGCAATGAAGGCGCTTTGTGGGATTTCCACCTTGCCGAATTGCCGCATGCGCTTCTTGCCTTCCTTCTGCTTTTCCAAAAGCTTGCGCTTGCGGCTGATATCCCCACCATAGCATTTAGCCGTCACATCCTTGGACAGGGCTGAGATTGTCTCACGCGCAACCACGCGCCCGCCAATTGCTGCCTGGATGGGAATTTTGAACAATTGGCGGGGGATCAATTCCTTCAATTTCTCGCAAATCTGCCGCCCGCGCCTTTCCGCCTGCGCACGATGCGCCAAGAAGGATAGCGCATCCACCGGTTCGTTATTCACCAGGATGGAAATTTTCACCAGATCGCCTTCCTCATAGCCATCCATCTGGTAATCGAAGGAAGCATAACCGCGCGATATGGATTTCAGCCTGTCATAGAAATCGAACACCACCTCATTCAATGGTATCCGATAGACCAGCATGGCGCGGGAGCCGACATAGGTCAGTTCCACCTGCTGCCCGCGGCGTTCATTGCACAGCGCCAAAACAGAACCCAAATAATCATCAGGCAACATGATGGTCGCCTTGATCCAGGGTTCTTCAATGTGATCCAGCACGCTGCCATCAGGCATATCGGCGGGGTTGTGCAATTCGAACATCTCGCCATTCGTCTTGTGCACCTTATACACCACCGAAGGCGCCGTCGCGATCAGATCAAGGTCGAATTCGCGGGATAATCTTTCTTGCACAATCTCCAGATGTAAAAGGCCAAGGAAGCCGCAGCGAAAACCAAAGCCAAGTGCGGCGCTGGTTTCGGGTTCATAATGGAAGGACGCGTCATTCAGCCGCAACTTGCCAAGTGATTCGCGTAGCTTTTCGAAATCATCCGCATCCACAGGGTAAAGCCCGCACCACACCACAGGAACGGAAGGCTTGAAGCCGGCCAAAGCCTCGGCGGCCGAATTGCGATCATCGGTGATGGTGTCGCCAACATTGGTATCGGCCACGGTTTTAATGGCGGCTGTCAGATACCCCATCTCACCGGGCCCAAGGCATTCCACCGGCGCCAGCTTTGGCGTGAAGACACCAACCTGTTCAATGGTATGCACCGAACCGGATGACATCATGCGAATGCGCTGGCCCTTGCGCAAATGCCCATCCTTCACGCGCACCAGGATGATGACGCCAAGATAGGCATCATACCAGCTATCCACCAAAAGCGCCTTGGTGGTGGCGGATGCATCACCTTTCGGCGGCGGCAGGCGTTCCACAATGGCTTCCAGTACGCCTTCAATGTTGAGGCCCGTCTTGGCGCTGATCATCACCGCATCCGAAGTATCAAGCCCAATCACATCTTCGATCTGCTGCTTGACGCGATCAGGTTCCGCTGCCGGTAGGTCAATCTTGTTCAGCACCGGCACAATCTCATGCCCCGCATCAACCGCCTGATAGACATTGGCGAGTGTTTGCGCCTCAACCCCCTGTGACGCATCCACCACGAGAAGCGAGCCTTCACAGGCGGCAAGTGACCGGCTGACTTCATAGGCGAAGTCCACATGGCCTGGCGTGTCCATCAAATTCAGCACATAGGTTTTGCCATCCTTGGCGGGATAGGCCAGTCGGACGGTCTGTGCCTTGATGGTGATGCCGCGCTCACGCTCCAGCTCCATATTATCCAGCACCTGTTCCTTCATTTCGCGCGCGGAAAGCGCGCCGGTCTGCTGGATCAACCGGTCAGCAAGGGTGGATTTCCCGTGATCAATATGGGCAATGATCGAGAAATTGCGGATCAGCGAAAGCGGCGTGTCAGTCATGATGGTCCCGGGGAGGCCAGCGCGGCGTAGCGCTGGCGTTTTCAGAGGCGGAGATAAGGCAGCAGGCCCGGAAGTCAAACGCCCATGTTAGCGCGGGCGAGGTAGCAAGGGGGCTAACCTCCACATTGCCCAGGCCCCAAGTAGCGGGCCTATGCCCAACAAGGCGAAACCCGCCGACATCCCGAGCATTTCCATGGCACGCGGCAAGGCCCAAATGGTGCTCGCCGTCAGCAAAAAGCCAAGCGCCGTTTGCACGGTCAGCATGGTGCCAACGTAATCGGGCGACGACAGGCTCACGATGCAGGCGGAAAACTGCGCGGAATCGGCCACGACGGTCAGCCCCCAGATGAAGGCGATCGCCAGCGCCAGCATGGGCCAGGCGCTGGCCGGCCCGATCAGCAGCGCGCAGGAACCCGAAGCCAGCATGCAGGCTCCGGCCACCTTGGCGCGATTCCAGCGATCCGCGGCGAGCCCCGTCAGGATGCAGCCCAGCGCGCCAGCGGCCACCACGGCGAAAACCCAGGGGCCGATGGCCGGACTTTCCAGCACCGCTGCCAGAAAAACCCCGATCCAAGCCCACATGGCATAGAGTTCCCACATATGCCCAAGATACCCCAGATTGGCCAAGCGCAGCCCCTTATTGCGCCAGGCTTCCAGCATCTGCGCCGGGCGAAAGGGCGGGCGGGCGCCAAGCAAAGGCCCCGGCTGAAACCCCAGGATCAGCAGGCCGCCAAGCGCCGCCAGCACCCCTGCGCCCCCATAGGCCGCGCGCCAATCCAAAGCCCCAACCAGGGATGGCAGCGCATGTGGCAGCGCGGAACCAAGCGTCACCGCACCCACCACCAGCCCGATCAGTAGCCCTAAATCGCCCTTGGCCCAGGAGGCAGCGAGCTTCATCCCAACCGGATAAACCCCCGCCATGGCCGCACCGGCGATGAAGCGGAGCAGCAGCGCCACATCGCCCGCCGGCGCAACCATTGTTTGCGAGAGCGTCGCCACCGCCGCCAGCAAGGCGCAGCCCAGAAACAACCAGCGCGCCGGCCAACGATCCGCCAACGAAAAAACGGCACTCACCAAAGTGCCGACAACGAAGCCCAATTGCACGCAGGCGGTCAGCCAGGCGGCGCGGCTGGGCGCAGTTAGCCCCTCTGCCAACAGCGCCGGCACTGCGGCAGTGCCGGCGAACCAGACGGAAAGCGTCAGCGCAATCGCGCCCACCAACAGCGCCATATTGCGGCGCTTGCTGGCGGGCTGGGCGCTCATGCGCGCAACACGGCCCCCGTCGCCTTCGTCACCGCCGCCACAATCTTATCAGCCACGGCTTCGATTTGCGCATCGGTCAGTGTGGTCTCACGCGGCTGGATCGTGGCTTGCAGGGCAAGGCTCACCTTGCCCGGCGGCAGCTTATCCCCCGCATAACGGTCAAACAGCCCGACTTCCGTGATCAGCGTCCGTTCAGCCCCGCGCGCGGCACGGATCAGCGCCTCGGCGGCCACCCCCTCATCCACCAGGAAGGCAAAATCGCGCCGGAGCGGCTGGAAGGCGGGCAAATCAGGCGCGCCCTTCTTGCGGCGCTTGGGTTCCGGGATGGCATCCAGGAATACCTCAAACGCTGCCGCCGGGCCGGGCAGGTCGAGCGCGGCCAGCATGCGCGGATGGATTTCGCCAAAGCTCGCGAGTACGGTTCTCGGCCCCTGACGGACCTGGCCTGAACGGCCAGGATGGTAAAAGCCCGGCGCATCAGCGGTGACGGAAAGGGCCGCCATGGGCAGGCCAAGTGCCGCCAGCACCGCCAGGGCATCGCCCTTGGCATCCAAGGCATCCACACCGCGCGCTGCTTCCGCCCAATGGCGCGCTGTGGCGCCATGGCGCACGCCCGCGGCAATCGCGGCCTGGCCATCCGGCGTCACATCCTGATAGGCCGCACCGATTTCACACAGTGCCACATCAGCAACGCCGCGCGCCGCATTGCGCCCCGCCGCCAGCAGCAGGGATGCCACCGGCGTTGGCCGCATCTGGTCCAAATCTTCCGCGATGGGGTTTTCCAGGCGTAGCGCTGGCGGGGTTTCACCGAAAAGTGCGGCGGTTTTGGATTCCATGAAGGCGAAGGTCACCGCTTCCTGCATGCCACGCGCTGCCAGCACTCGCCGCGCGAGGGATGCGCGCGCCTGCTTCGGCGTGAAGGCCGGCAGGGGGATGATGCCGCTCACGGGCAGCGATACCGGCGCGATGGTATTAAGGCCGCGAATCCGCAGCACTTCCTCAATCAAATCGCATTCCGGTTCGATCTCGGCGCAGCCTTCCGCCGCTGCCTTGGCGCGTTCCGGGCTGAGTTCGGCAGCCTGCGCGAGTACCCCCTTGCCCGCCACATCATTGCGCCAGCTTGGCACATTGACGGTGACGCGCGCCGCATCCCGCGCGGCCACGGTGAAGCCAAGGCTTTGCAGAATTTCAATGGCGCGATCCGGCGCCACATCATCGCCGCCATAACTTGCTAGGCGTTCAAAGCGCAGGCTCGCCTGGCGCTGCCAGGCCGGTTCGGGGCCAGCGCCGACGATTTCACTGGCCTCGCCGCCACAAATCTCGATCATCGCTTGCGTCGCGAGATCAAGGGCCAAGCGCGGCAGCGCCTGATCCACACCGCGTTCAAAACGCACGCGGGCATCGGTGCGGACATCATGGCGGCGCCCTGAAAGGGCGATGCGCACGGGGTCAAAAACCGCGCATTCGATGAAGCAGTCGGTGGTGGCTTCATCGCAGCCCGTCGCTTCGCCACCGATAATGCCGCCAAGCGCTTCCGGCCCGGCCGCATCGGCGATGATGCCATCTTCCGGCGTCAATTCATACGTCTTGCCATTCAGCGCCAGCAGGCTTTCGCCTTCCCGCGCCATGCGCATGGTCAGCGTCTTGCCACGCACCTTCGCCACATCAAACACATGCAAGGGCCGGCCAAGGCCGAAGGTGAAAAGATTGGTCACATCCACCAGCGCATTGATCGGGCGTTGGCCAATCGCGGTCAGCCAATCCTGCAGCCATTTCGGCGAAGGCCCGTTCTTCACACCGCGAATGGCGCGGCCCAGCACGTAATCACAGGCACGCGGATCAGCGATTTCCCAGGTAAGCGGTGAAGCATAGGCGGGCTTGATCGCAGGCGTTGGTAGCGGCTTCAACCGCCCAAGCCCGGCCGCAGCCAAATCCCGCGCCACGCCATGCACGGAAAGCGCATCGCCGCGATTGGGCGTCACGCTGATTTCAATGATCGGGTCATCAAGCCCTGCCCAGCGCACATAGGCTTCACCCAGCGGTGCTTCCGCCGGCAAATCCACAATGCCGCTGTGATCATCACCAAGGCCCATTTCGCGGGCGGAGAGCATCATGGCTTCTGATTTCACGCCGCGAATTTCGCCGGCCTTCAGCGTAATGCCAGTGCCGGGAATGAAAGCGCCTGGCAAAGCCGCCACACCCTTCATGCCGGCGCGCGCATTGGGCGCACCGCAGACGACGGACAGCAGCTTGCCATCGCCCGTATCAACCTTCAGTGCGCGCAGCCGATCCGCATTGGGGTGCTGTGCCGCTTCCACCACATGGGCGATGCGAAAATGCGCGAGTGCTGCGCCGCGATCTTCAACACCCTCAACCTCAAGCCCTATGGTATTGAGTGCGGTCAGGATCTCATCCAGCGCGGCATTTGTTTCAAGATGCGCGTTCAGCCAGGAAAGGGTGAATTTCATCGCCTTACACTCCTTCCACAAGGGATGGCGGGGAGAGCGGGTCGGCGCCGTAATGCCTCAGCCAGCGGATATCGGCTTCATAGAAGGGGCGCAGATCAGGGATGCCGTGCTTCAACATGGTAATGCGTTCAATCCCCATGCCGAAGGCAAAGCCCTGCCATTCGCGCGGATCAATGCCGCAATTGGCCAGCACTTTCGGGTGCACCATGCCAGAGCCCAAAATCTCCAGCCAATCGCCGCCCTGGCCCAATTCGCCGGTTTTGCGGCTCCAGCCTATATCCACTTCCATGGAAGGTTCCGTGAAGGGGAAATAGGAAGCGCGGAACCGCACCGGCAAATCGGCAATGCCGAAAAAGGCGCGCAGGAAATCAATCAGGCAGCCCTTCAAATGGCCGAGATGAATGTTGCGATCAATCACCAAGCCTTCCACCTGATGAAACATCGGCGAATGCGTCGCGTCATGATCGGCGCGATAGGTGCGGCCCGGCACAATCACGCGAATGGGTGGCGCTTCATTCAGCATGGTGCGGATCTGCACCGGGGAGGTGTGGGTACGCAGCACTGGCCGGCGCCCATCAACGGCGGGCACATAGAAAGTATCGTGATCCTGCCGTGCGGGATGGTGTAAGGGGATATTGAGTGCGCCGAAATTATGCCAGTCACTTTCGATATCGGGGCCTTCCGCCACCTTGAAGCCCATGGCGCCGAAAAGTGTCGTTAGTTCTTCCATGGTGCGCGCGATGGGGTGGATGCCGCCTTCCGCTGCCGTGCCGGGCGCGAAGGGGCGCGGCGGCAGGGATACATCCATGCGTTCTGCCACGAGGCGCGCGTCGAGATCTGTTTCGGCAACAACGGCACGAGTCACATCGAAATATAGTTGGATTTCGTTTTCAGCGTCGTTCAGCAGGCGAGCGTGAGCCGGAATAGCTTCGCTGGGCAATTTCCGCAGTTCGCCCTTTAAGCGCTTAACGAGGCTGTTCTTCCCCAAGTGCTTAACTCGAAGAAGGTCCAATTCCTTAAGGTTAGCCGCTGATGCGAAGGCGGATCTCGCCTCAGCCACCAGCTTTGCGACGTCATCGATCATGTTTCCCTCATGCGCGAAAGGCCGCAACCGGGATGCCCCGGTTACGGCCTTCGTCGTTACACCTGGAAAAGGGTCTAATCAGGCGGCGCCGGCCGCCTTCGCCTTTTCCACCAGCGCCGCGAAGGCCGCCGGTTCGTCAAAGGCAAGTGCTGCCATCACCTTACGGTCCATCTCAATCCCCGCCGCCTTAATGCCGGCGATGAAGCGGGAATAGGTAAGGCCATGCTCACGAACGGCAGCATTGATGCGCTGGATCCAAAGGCCGCGGAAATCGCGCTTCTTGTTGCGACGGTCGCGATAGGCATATTGCAGCGCCTTTTCGACCCGCTCCAAAGCGGGGCGATAGGCGGTGCCGGACCGGCCGACATAACCTTCAGAAAGCTTCAGAACCTTCTTGTGGCGGGCGTGCTTGGTGACGCCGCGTTTGACACGAGCCATTTTGCGTCCCTCCCTTTACCGGTCCAGCCCATAAGGAAGCCACTGCTTCACGGTATCACCATCCTGCTTATCCAGCACGAAGGTGCCGCGGTTCTGGCGCTTCATTTTGGACCGCTTGGCGGACAGCATGTGGCGCTTAAAGCCACCGCCTGCCTTGACCTTGCCGGTCGCGGTCAGACGGAAGCGCTTTTTCACGCTTGATTTCGTCTTCATCTTGGACATTTTGCCCTCCTATGGGGTCAGGCCTTCCGCTTTGCACCCGTTGCCGGGGCCGCACCATGCGGCGGGAAGGGTCTCCCGGCCGGGCATGCCCAGAGGGCCACGGCTCGGGAGGCGGGTCTATAGCGCCCGAAAGTTTTCCACACAAGACCCGCCCCGCAGAAACGGAAATTTCACCTTTATGGGTGTGTAATGCGCCTGTGATGACCCGGCGGTTTGGCCGCCCTTTGGATTCAGGACGAAGCCTCATGTCGCATTCGCAAGCGAATACGCTGCCGGACCCAGAAGTGCTCAGAGCCGCTATGGAGCCCCTTTTCGGAGATTTGCGCGCCTTTATGGACCGCCGCATCGCTGAAGTGAGCGCCGAGGTCTCTGCCAGCGCGCAGCTTCTGGGCATGAGCGAGGAAAATCTGGCAAGCCAGATATCCTCGGTTCATGAAAGAATCGCCGGCATGATTTCCACCCCGCAGCCGGGCAATCGGACCTCTGGCCAAAAACTGGAAGCGGTGGCGCAGGCAACCGAGGCCGCCGCTAATACCATCCTGGAAGCGGCTGAGGCCATTCAAGAATGGCTGGAAAAGGGCTCGGGTAGCCCAGATGCGCTGCCCGCCATCACCGAAAGGGTGGATGCGATCTTTGAGGCATGTTCCTTCCAAGATTTGACCGACCAGCGCATCCGCCGTGCCATTCGGGATTCGCAGCAGGTGGAATCCATCCTGGAGGATATCCTGCCCGAAACCGCCCAGCCGGGTCCCAATGCCGCCCGGCACAAGGTGGAGCTGAAGGGCGTGGTGCAAACTGTCGCAGACCCGAAAATGGCCGGCCTCGCTCTAGCGCAGGATGAGATTGACCGGCTGCTGAACGGGTAAATCTTTCACCAGACCCATAAGCGGGTTCCGGTTCCGCGCTGGGAAGTCTATATCCCCGCCCATGCTTTCCTTTCGCAAGATGCATGGGCTCGGCAATGATTTCATGGTGCTGGATGGCCGCGCCCAGCCGTTGGGGCTGACGCGCGCCCAGATGGTCGCGCTGGCGGATCGTCGGCGCGGCATTGGCTGCGACCAGCTGATCATCATGGAACCGCCGCCAGCCGGTGCTGATGTCTTCATGCGCATCCATAATCCGGATGGGTCGGAAGCGGGTGCTTGCGGCAATGCCACGCGCTGCATCGCTTCACTAATCGCCGCTGAAACCGGCAAGGCGCGGGTCGTGGTGCGCACTATTGCCGGCGATTTGCCAAGTGTATCCCGCCCCGATGGGCTCTGGCAGGTGGATATGGGGCCGGCGCGGCTCGGCTGGCGGGATGTGCCGCTGGCGCAGGAGGTGGATACGCTGCACCTGCCTCTTGCTTGTGGCCCGGTGGCGGACCCAGCGGCCTGTTCCATGGGCAATCCGCATGCGACGTTTTTCGTGCCTGATCTGGATGCCTTGGCGATCAGCGATATCGGCCCGCGCCTGGAACATGATCCGATCTTTCCGGACCGCGCCAATATCGGCTTTGTGCAGGTGATGGCGCCGGATCATGTGCGGCTTGTCGTTTGGGAAAGGGGCGCGGGGCTGACGCTTGCCTGTGGGTCGGGCGCCTGTGCGGCAGTGGTCAATGCGCATCGGCGGGGGCTCACCGGGCGCTCGGCACGCATTACCATGCCGGGCGGTGATCTGTTCATTGAACGGCGCCGGGACGGGCATGTGCTGATGACCGGGACTTTTGCCACAGCCTTCATCGGGCAGGTTGACCCGCGGGCGCTGGCGCCATGAGTGCTTCGGAAGCCCCTCGGCTGCTGAGCTTTGGCTGCCGGCTCAATACTTATGAGAGTGAGGCGATGCGCGACCTGGCCAGCAAGGCAGGGCAGGGCAATGCCATCATCGTCAATACCTGCGCGGTCACGGCGGAAGCGGAACGCCAGGCGCGGCAGGCGATCAGACGGGCGCATCGCGACAATCCCGGTGCGCGCATCATCGTCACCGGCTGCGCGGCGCAAATCGCGCCCGAGAAATGGGCTGGCTTGCCGGGGGTAGAACGCGTCATTGGCAATGCCGATAAGCTGAAGCCCGAAACCTGGGCTGCCTTGGATGCGCCGCCCGCGCCAGTGACGGACATCATGGCTGCGCGCGAAACAGCCGCCCATCTGGTGACGGAATTCGCCGGGCGCGCGCGGGCTTTCGTGCAGGTGCAGCAGGGCTGTGACCATCGCTGCACCTTTTGCGTGATCCCCTTCGGGCGTGGGCCTTCGCGGTCCGTGCCGATTGGCGTGATTGTAGAGCAGCTGCGCGCCCTGGTGGCGGCGGGGTATCGCGAAGCGGTGCTGACAGGGGTTGATGTGACCTCCTACGGGCCGGATTTGCCGGGCAGCCCGACGCTTGGGCAAATGATCCGGCGCGTGCTGGCGCTGGTGCCGGAATTGCCGCGGCTCCGCTTGTCATCGCTCGATCCAGTGGAGGTGGATGAAGACCTTTGGCGGCTGATTGCGGACGAACCGCGGCTCATGCCGCATTTGCATCTTTCCTTGCAGCACGGGTCTGATTTGATCCTGAAGCGCATGAAGCGGCGGCATTTGCGCGAGGATGCGATTGCGCTGGCGGCGAAGGCGCGGCGGCTGCGGCCCGATATCGTGTTTGGTGCTGATCTTATTGCGGGTTTCCCGACCGAGACCGAAGCGCAATTCCAGGAAAGTCTTGATCTGGTGAAAGATTGCGACCTCTCTTTCCTCCATGTTTTCCCCTATTCGGAACGTCTAGGCACGCCGGCGGCGCGCATGCCGCAAATCCCTGTGCCGGAACGTCGGGCCCGCGCGGCGCGGCTGCGCGAAGCCGGGGCATCGGCGGCGGCACGATACTACGCGGCGCGTTTGGGGCAAGAGGAACAGGTTTTGTTGGAACATCCCGATCGCGGCCATACGGCATATTTCGCGCCGCTCCGCTTGCTGGGCGGCGCGGGTCAGCCAGGGGAAATCTGGCGGCTGCGCGTGATTGGTGCTGATGCCGATGGGCTTTTGGCGGAGGCAGCCTGATGGCGCTACGTGATTTCTTTGGCCGTTTGCGCGGCGGCAACGCGCCGCAGCCAGCGCTTGAAGAGCCACAGGCGGCTGCGCCAGTGCCGGTGCAGGACGCGCCACTGCCTGAAGCGCCAGCGCCAACTGCCGAAACCCCACCGCCTGAGGCAGAAGCGCCTGCCGAAACGGGGTGGTTTGCGCGGCTCAAAGCAGGGCTGTCGCGTTCCACCACCAAGCTCACGGATAGCTTTGTCTCCCTGCTGCACAAAAGGCGGCTGGATGATGAGGCGTTAGAGGAGCTGGAGGAAACCCTGATCACGGCTGATCTGGGTGTCCCGGCGTCACGTCGGATTGTGGAAGGCTTCCGCCGCACGCGCTTCGGCAAGGAAGTAACCGAGGAGGAAGTGAAGACCGCGCTGGCGGAGGAAATCGCCGCCATTCTGGAACCCGTTGCGAAGCCGCTGGAAGTGATCCCTGCCCGTGCGCCGCATGTGGTGCTGGTGGTGGGGGTGAACGGCACCGGCAAGACCACAACCATCGCCAAGCTTGGTCGGCATTACGCCGAACAGGGACTGAAAATCGGCTTCGTCGCCGGCGATACTTTCCGTGCCGCAGCGGTGGAGCAATTGCAGGTCTGGGCTGGGCGGACCTCCGCGCAGTTTTTTGCGCCATCCAAGCCAGGCGCCGATGCGGCGGGGCTTGCCTTTGACGCGCTGACGGCGGCGCGCGCTGATGGGCTTGATCTTCTGCTGGTGGATACTGCTGGGCGGCTGCACAATAAATCTGCCCTGATGGAACAACTCCGCAAAATCATCCGCGTCATTAGGCGCGTGGATGAAGCGGCACCACATTCCGTGCTGCTGGTGCTGGATGCGACAACAGGGCAAAACGCCATCCAACAGGTCAAGGTCTTCAAGGAAATGGTGGATGTGACCGGGCTTGCCGTGACCAAGCTTGATGGTTCGGCCAAGGGCGGTGTTGTGGTTGCGCTGGCGCAGGAATTCGGCCTGCCCGTGCATGTGGTGGGCGTCGGCGAGACGGACCAGGATTTACGCGCCTTCGCCGCGTGGGATTTCGCGCGCGGGCTATTGGGGCTGGACTGACCCGCATTACTGGCGGATGGTTCAGCACATGAACAAACACCTCATCGCCCGCACCCCCATCCCCGATATCGCCGCCCTGCCGGAAGATATCCGCGCCCGCATCCTGACCGTACAGGAAAAATCGGGCTTCATTCCCAATGTATTTCTGATGCTGGCGCATCGCCCGACGGAATTCCGCGCCTTCATGGCCTATCACGATACGCTGATGGACAAGGCCGAAGGGCTTTCCAAGGCTGAACGCGAAATGATCGTGGTCGTCGTATCATCGCGCAACCAATGCCAATATTGCGTAGTCGCACATGGCGCCATTTTGCGTATCCGCGCCAGGAATGCGATGATCGCGGACCAGATCGCCGCCAATTGGCGCAAGGCCGATATCTCGGCGAAGCAGAAGGCCATGCTGGAATTTGCGCTCAAGGTGACTGACCGCGCCAATGAAGTGAATGATGCGGATCATGAGGCGTTGCGTGCCGCCGGCTTCGATGATGAAGCCATCTGGGACATCGCCGCCATCGCCGCCTTTTTCGGTATGTCGAACCGCCTGGCGAATGTGACCAATCTGCGACCAAACGACGAATTCTACGCCATGGGAAGGGGCTGAGGCAGTGACTGAAACCCGTTGGGAACGCATGACAGCGCCGGAATTGCGCGCACTCGCAGAACGTAATGCGGTGGTGATCCTGCCCGTGGCCGCGCTTGAGCAACACGGGCCGCATTTGCCGGTGTGGACCGATAGTTTCATCGGCCATTCCATCGCCATTCGTGCTGCTGAATTATGCGCTGACCTGCCGGCTGTGGTGCTGCCGCCCATGTGGACGGGCTTGTCTGAGCATCACTTCCCCTTTGGCGGCACGATCAGCCTGGATTACGCTACCTTTGCCGGGGTGCTGCGCTGCGTGATGCGGTCCTTGCTGGCGGATGGGTTTTCGCGGCTGATGCTGTTCAATTCCCATGGCGGTAATGCCGAGCCCCTAGCCGTGGCGTCACGGGAAATGGCGCATTAGTTTGGCGTACCGGTACTGACCACCTCCATTACGCGCGTCGCACCCAAGGAAATCGCGGCGGCACTCACAGCGCAGCCTGGCATTCAGCATGCCTGCGAAGGGGAGACCAGCCTCTGGCCGCATCTCGATCCTTCCCAGGTGCGGATGGATCAGATTGCCCATTCGGTTTCGCTGGGCAGCTTCGATGCCTTTGCGCTTGCGGTGACGCGCTTCTGGTCATTTTCTGAGCGTGCGCCCGTGACCGGCGTGAAGGGCGATCCCAGCGCGGCCACGGCAGAAAAGGGCACGGCGATTTTCGAAGCCATGGCGGCGGGGCTCGCACGGGAATTGCGCGATACGTCGCTTTGGGCCAAGCCTGACGCGGTATGGACACCAGGCCGCGCCCAGGGGCCACGCTGATCAAAAAACGGGAGGCTTCACATGAGCCAGGACACTGCCGAACATATCCTCGCCACACGCCGCGCGAAGCGGCTTTTGGCACCCTTGGGCGCCGCTGCCCCCGCCACCGCGGCAGAAGGCTACAAGCTGCAATTTCAGGTCGCAACCAAGCTTGGCGCCGTGCCGCCGGCTGGCTTCAAGATCGGCGCCACCACCAAGCAGATGCAGACTATCCTTGGCCTGACCGGCCCCGCCGGTGGCTTTGTGCCGAAGGAAGGGCTGCGCAATACACCGGCCACTGTCCGCTTTGCCGATTTCCTGAACCCCGGCGTGGAATGCGAAGTGGGCCTCAGGCTCGGGCAGCATCTGCCCCATGGCGCCCATGCGCGTGAAAGCGTCGCCGCCGCAGTTGCCGAGGTGTTTCCGGCGATTGAGATTGTCGAAAAGCGATATGGCGATTGGGCCGAGCTTGGCACGCCCAGCCTGATCGCCGATCAGGTCTTCCATGCCGCCGGGGTGCTGGGCGCCCCGACGCCCAATTGGCGCGCGCTTGACCTTGGCGCTACGTGCGGGCGCATGACCGTGGCAGGTACAGTGCGGGGGGAGGGGGTGGGCGCCGACCTGCTCGGCCACCCGATGGAGGCTTTGGCCTGGCTTGCCGGTTCCGATTGCGCGCGTGAATTTGGCGGGCTGCGCGCGGGGCAGGTTGTATTCCTCGGCTCCGTCACGCCACCCATTTGGCTGGATGGCCCCTGCGATGTGCTGGTCGAATTCGACACGCTCGGTAAGGTTGCCTTGAACTTCACCTGAGAGCGGGTTCTTGGCGCAGCGCCTAGCCGCTGCGCCGCAGGTGTCAATTAATCGCAAATAAATTTTTGAGATTTACTCTTTCGCTTACTTCTTGTTAACCTTTCCACCGTTACAAATGGTTCATGGCGTTGATCACGCCCTGAACGTGCCAAAACGGCTGTGTGAATGGACCAAAACCATGCATACCGCCGATTGGAAGATGCTTCCGTACGAAGTGCAGCTTGTACTCTCCCGCGAAGCCATGCGCCGCGCCGCTGATACGCTCGCTGAACACGCTGAAATGCTTGCTGCTGAAATGGGAGATGGCGCTTTGCGCGATCGTGGCGGTCCTGATGCGCTCAGGCTTTTTGCCGCGCTGGTGCGCACCACACATGATAAGGGCTTTGGCCAGGTTGGCCACGCCTGATCAGGGCCTGATCAAGCGATAGTCTATAAGAAACTCAACCTCGATCTCGTTTGAGGTGGGGCGCTCGAAGGGCGGCAGCTTCGCACCGCGAAAGACGGATTGCGAATAGTGATTGAGCGTGATGGAACGTGAGGCGGTGCGCAATTCAACGCGCCGCACAGTACCATCCGGCGAGAGAAAGACTCGCACACCGACACGGCCCTGTTCGCGAAAATCTACGGCGTCCTTTGGGTAGCGCGCGTTGAGGCCCCACCAACGATAGAACTCCCGCGTCCAATCATCCACATCATCTGCACCGCGCACCCGTAGATTTGGGACCCCAAGCATCGCATTTGGCACCGGCCCAAGCGTGAAATCGAGCCGGTTGCGCGGGCGATAGCCCTGCTCCCCCAGCCTGATCGGCGGCAAATGTGAGAGATCAAGTGGTGGGCGTGGTTCGGATGTAGGGCGTTCTGGTTCCGCGCGCTGCGGCGCCTCCGGCTGTATTGGCACCGGGGCAGGACGCGGTGGAGGCGTGACTGGCTGCGGTGCTTCAGCCATTTGCGACAACGCGGGTGGCGGTGGCGGCGGCGGTGGCGGCGGTACGCTCGGCCCCTCAACAAGGGGCCTTGGCGGTGGTGGCGGGGCCGGCGCTTCAGCCAAAGGCCTTGGTGTGGGCGGGGGGGGTGGTCGCTGGACGACCCGAGGGCTTGGGATATCCGGCATGGGTGGCGCTTCCGGGGCAGGCGGTACCGGAGGCGCTGGCACCATCAGGGCACTTGGTGGAGGCAGTGGCACAGAAGCCGGCGCCGGTGGTGGGGGTGAAGGCGGCGCTGCAAGCGGCGCCCCCGGTTCGAGCGAGCCCTGGAAAACAATATCAAAACCCTGTTCTTCAACTTCCAAGGCGCCTTGACGGGGCGCGCGAGGGTCCAATTCCAGGAAAACTGCCACGGTGAAAAGCAGATGCGCCAGCACCGAGGCCAGAATCGCACGCCCACCAAGGCCCGGCCGCTTCGGGCTGGTCTGGCCCATCGGGCGCTGGCCTTTTGCTTCAGCCGCGCCGGGGCAGGGCAATTCGGGTTCGGTACGGCGCATCGGGGGCAAAAGGGTCCTGACAAAACGAAAAGGGGACTCGGTTCCAGGTCGAGTTGCGGAATGAGCACTCTCTGCTACATCAATCTCGCGCGCCGGGTTAGCACAGGGGTAGTGCAGCTGATTTGTAATCAGAAGGTCGGGGGTTCAAATCCCTCACCCGGCACCAGTAAAATCAAATAGTTAGATTCATTTTAGCTGCTATCATCAACTGCTTACGCTCAATTTGGTGCCAATATGGTGCCAAGTGAGTGTTGGTGGTTATATCTTTACCGCTCACCGTTCCGAGCTGATCCCGCTTGGATTGCTGAACTCATCGCCAAAGATTCCGGATACCCACGTGGGGGCACCTGGACTGGTTGTTCAACCCGCCCCCAGTCGAATGATGTTCCTCTCAGAACACGAGGCGTTTATGGGCGCCGCTACGCAAATCACACGAACGTGATCGTCAATTGATGCGTGGCCTGGTTTACGTGCTCTGTAAGTCGAGTTCGCCGCTTGCCTTGACGGCCTGGTTCGATTACCATATGAGTGGTGCCTGCAGGGCGTCAGATATGAACCTGATCCATAAGCCGTTCTCTTTAGCTGCGGCGCTCGCCGCGCTGGTTCCCCACGCCAACCTCATCAGCCCAGCTGTGGCAGCTAGGGTGGAGGTACTTGCGCCGGTAGTCCCATCCGTTGGGGAAGCCAACCTGCGTGCCCAAGCGGGCGACTTATCCGCAAACCGCCTGGTAGCAGTGGGTGACGACATTCTCGCGTTTCTTGTGACCGAGCTCGAGGATGGCACAGTCGTCGCGCAGCACCGATCACACTACTCACACCGATCGCATTCGTCGCATCGCTCCCACTACTCCAGTCGGTAGCGCCGAAGCGCAGCAGGGAGTCCGAACGTTGAAGAACAAGCAGTGGCCAATCCTCACCATTGCGGCAGCGTTGTCCGCACTTGCTGTACCGCCAGCCTCCGAAGCCGCTGCACCGCGCAAGGTCGAGGTTGGGGACGCGTCGGTTGTTCAACTGGCCTTTAGCCCCGGGATGGAGGGAGCTAATCGCTTCTTGGAAATCGACGGTGACGTGTTGGGCTTTATGGTCACCCAGGCGGCGGACGGGACTGTGATCGCGCAGCACCGGTCGCATTTTTCCCACTCGTCCCACGCGTCCCACGCATCCCACGCATCCCACTATTCTAGCCGTTTCTAAAGCCCATGCCGGCGGTCACAGTGGTCTTCGATCAGAACACGCAAGCACTGGGGCCGCTACAAGAGGCCGCTTATCGCCTGATTGGTGTAGCGGCCTGCCAAATCGAGCAGGCTGATACATCCTTCACCTGTACGCTCCATCCACAAGCGGGCTCGGCAGGTGACCTTGAGGCGCTCCGGTTGAGATTTCTCGACATCGTTACGGATGAGAACCTCCGCGCAAAGGTTTCCGCCGAGACTGAGGGGGTAAGAAACGTGGTGCTCGCTCTCGCCTTCGGTGCTTTAGCGCGGGCCCAAGCGGCGCCACAGGTGGAGCAAGGCAAAGGTGAGTAAGTTTGCACCGCTGGAGGCCTTTGCGCCGTCTGGTGCTGCGGATCTCCAGCTTCTCCCGTTACGCTTCGAGCGTCTGTCGGCAGGGCGTTATCTCGTCACAAACATAGTCGGGGACTTTCTCGTCTTAGCTCGGGACGATCTCGATCGTATCGCCGCTCTCGACTTACGGCCTGGAGACGGTCTTTACGAGAAAGCGTTCTCTCGCCACCTCATCGCCCCCAAAGGGCGGGTTGGGCAGTTGCAGCTTCTGGCTCTGAGACTGCGGAGCCGCATGGCGTTCCTTCGGGAGCCAACGCCACTCCATCTCTTCGTTGTCACCCTTCGTTGTGAGCACTCCTGCCCTTATTGCCAAGTTTCACGCCGCAGTACCGATCGCGGCCTTTATGATATGGACGAGAGCACCGCTATGCGGGCCCTCAACATAGCTCTGTCTGCTCCCCCTTCGTCGCTTAAACTGGAGTTTCAGGGCGGCGAGCCGCTTCTGAATTTTGATCTGATCAAGAAGATCGTTCTCGCGGCGAAGGAGCGAGGGCCTCGACGCGGTAAGCAACTCGAGTTCGTGATCACGACCAACCTGGCTCTGTTAACAGATAGCATCCTGGCTTTTTGCAAGGATAATGGAGTGCTCCTGTCCACCTCGTTGGATGGTCCGGCGGATCTCCATAACAGGAATAGGCCGCGGCCAGGCGGGAACAGTCACGAGCTTGCGGTCGAGGGCATTCGACGTGCTCAGGAATTTCTCGGTAGGGATCGGATCGGAGCGCTGATGACGACCGCAGAGGCGAGCCTAGAGCGCCCAGAGGAAATCATCGACGAGTATGTCCGCCTAGGTCTTGACGGCATCTTCCTTCGTCCACTCTCGCCGTATGGCTTTGCGGTGAAAACAAAGTGGATCAAAGGATATGATGCCGCGCGCTGGCTCGCCTTCTACCGGCGGGGGCTCCGCTACATCCTTAATTTAAACAAGCGAGGTACGCACTTTCCTGAGTTCCATGCAGCTATGCTCATGCAGCGTCTGCTAACGGACCGTCCATTGGGCTATGTAGACTTGCGCAGTCCGTCAGGGGCCGGCTTGGGTGCATTGGTCTACAATTATGACGGTAAGGTGTTCGCGTCCGACGAGGGGCGCATGCTGGCAGAGATGGGCGACCGGACCTTCGAGCTCGGCGATGTTAGCGCAGACGATTATCATTCCCTCGTCCTGTCTGATCGGCTTGTCGATCTTGTTGGGAAGTCGCTGACCCAGTGTGCCCCGCAATGCTCGAGTTGCGCCTTCGAGCCTCATTGCGGTGCGGATCCAGTCTATCATCACGCCACCCAAGGTGACGCGCTTGGTATCAAGCCCTTATCGGATTTCTGCGCTCGGCAGAAAGGCATCCTCGCCTTGCTTATCGATCTCCTGGACAACTCACCCGATGACGCCGCAGTTCTCCGGCGCTGGGTCGCGCCATGACGCCGCTGCCGCTTAGCGGACAGGCGACAATGACGTCTGGTTTTAACGCTCCGGGCCGCTTCGTTCTGCGCCTCCGTGACCCTCGCAACACTTCCAACCCTGGTCACAATGATGCTGCTCTAGTTCGCAGCATGGATGACGCCGCGGTGGCGATGGCGAATGGCTTTACGACCAGTGTTGTAGTGGGCAGTGCGCTGCTTGCCGATGACGAACCACGCACGCCGCGTGTAGCACGGTTCGCCGAGCGCTTCGGCTACTTCGGCGAAGGGGATGTTATCGGCCTTGATGCTCATTCTCGCCGCTTCCGCTCGCTCTACAGACGGAACTCGGAGCACAACTCCTTTCTGGTTACCGAGCGTTGCAACCACTACTGCCTGATGTGCTCCCAGCCGCCGCGCGATATCGACGACAGTTGGATCCTCGACGAGATCGCCGAAGCTATTCCGTTGATTGATCCCTCGACAGTAAGCATCGGCTTCACTGGTGGAGAGCCGCTTCTAGAGTGGGAACGCTTCGTTCCACTACTCGCAATGGCGGGCGTGAGGCTGCCCAAAACTGAGATCCACGTGCTGACGAACGGTCGTGGGTTCGCGCAACCCGCAATCGCCTCCGCTTGGGCCTCCCTGGCTAATCCCCGCCTTTGCGCCGGGATACCTATCTACTCGGCGGTCGACGTACGACATGACTATATTGTCCAAGCCCGAGGCGCGTTCGATGAGACAGTGCTTGGCGTGCTACGCCTCAAAGACAAAGGGCAGCGTGTCGAGATCCGACTGGTTCTCCACGCGCTAACGGCGCCTGACCTTGTGGAAACCTGCGCTTGGATGGCGCGCAATCTTCCCTTCGTTGACCATGTCGCCCTGATGGGACTTGAGAACACCGGCTTCGCTATCGCGAACGACGGTCTGCTTTGGATTGATCCTTTCGACTACAGAGATGCCCTAACACAGGGGGTATCCATACTGTCTGCCGCGGGCCTCAGGGTCTCCATTTACAATGTGCCCTTGTGCCTTTTGGATAGCAGCGCATGGCCCTTCGCGGTCCGGTCAATTTCCGATTGGAAAAATGCGTTTCCGCCGGCCTGTGATCCTTGTCAGGAGCGGGGGCGTTGCGGTGGCTTTTTTTCCACTGGGAGACCTCGCTATAGTGATCGCATAAGACCTTTCCTCACCAAGGCCCTGCCCTAGCAGGGTCGTGGCCTGGTACCTCCTCAATAGTATCCGCCATGAGCGCGGTCTCGCCACGATCTCCATCCATCGAAGCTGCAGGTCACGTGAAATGCGTCGACTGCCTCGGTAAAAGGCCGTGCAAAACTGCAGAGAGTTCGTACCATCATCAAGGTCGGTGCAGGGTCGCGGTAGTAAGGCCCTTCCATGACTGCCAGCCATCCCCTGAGACCTTGGGCTGCCAAGCCGGCCTCGGCCTGAGCAATTTCGTCGGGCGACGGATCGGAATGGCGCCCCAAAGTAACGTGGCGGCCGTCTTCGCCGAGGATGATCCAGCGTCGCTCCATGCGAGACTTAATACTCTTTCCAGATCCAGAAGGCGGCCGCAGTAAGAGCGGCAGTAATCGACATTGTGCTTCCCTCAAACATGGCAGAATAACAAATCACCAAAAAACCACAAAATACAAATAAGGACCATATAACAACAGAAAACCTCTCGCTCCCCTGTTCGCGATCGAATAGTAACTTTAAGTGTCCGTCGTCAA